>Ga0206978_1013_pt1 | contig 41015 bp, 35 predicted proteins | sample Alteio_BWMinCont_21_FD_153477 | JGI IMG/M metagenome (GOLD analysis project Ga0206978, IMG submission 153477) | Enriched cells from forest soil in Barre Woods Harvard Forest LTER site, Petersham, Massachusetts, United States -... | ecosystem: Environmental > Terrestrial > Soil > Temperate forest >...
GAACTGGACTAAGTGGCGCTGCGGTTAAATCAGCGTCCAAGAAAACCTTAGGATTTCAAACTCCCGCCAGTAAACTTCAACAAAGTGTTGCGTCGACCGGTTGAGCTGGCACCGGTAATCGGGAAAGTGGATTTCCGTCGTCACGTAGCAACCGAGGGCTGCCCAAAAACCCTCTCGCCCCACTCTGCCCACAACCATGCGCAATTGAGGGCCGCAACTCGTTCTTTTCGCTTGCCCACAATTCACGAGCCAGCTTGCCCAGAATGAACCAGATGGGCGTTGGGGTCGGAACTATCTATAGCGTTGCCCTGGAGGGTTCCAAAATTCCGGAAAAGGCTTTTTGAACCGGAGTCATGGTCAGAGCAGACGTCTTCAGGAGCCAATAGAGCCGATGGTAGCCACCTGCGACTAATTTGGGTTGTTGGGTGCCGCCCCGGCCCGCTGCTTGGCATGGTCGACGAGAGCAATGAAACGGGGGTCGCCACGAAGGGAGCTGAGGTCCGAATCAGCAGCGATTTGAAGGTCGAGATTGCGGCTCAGGCCATGGTCCACGGCGTGAGTCAGTAGTGAAAAGGCACGTTCGGGCTGGTGCTTCAGGGCTGCGAGGCAGGCGAGGTTGTAGACAGAACTCGCTGTGATCGGGTGATCGTCGCCGTAGATGCGGCGGCGAATTTCGAGGGCCTGCTGATTCAGCGTTTCCGCCTCGTCGTAATGTTTATCGTCAGAGAGCGTGTCGGCTAGATTGTTCAACAGATCGGCCGTGACCGGATGTTCGGGCCCGAGAGCGCGGCGGCTGCCAGCCAAGGCTTCGCGATCCAGCTGCTCTGCTTCGGCGAGATGGCCGGTGTTGCCGAGAGACGTGCCCAAACTTTGCATTACGGCGAGCGTGTCCGGGTCTTCGGGGCCACGAACGCGGCGGTAAGCTTCGAGAGCTTGGCGGTAGAGAGCCTGAGCTTCGGGGCTATGGCCCTCATTGGCTAATGTAATGCCCAGAGTATGCATGGTGGCGAGAGTATCAGGATGCTCAGGACCGAGGATGCGGCGCTTTGTTTCGAGTTCCTCGCGACCAAACTTCTCGGCCTGGGCGAAATGCCCCTCTTGGGACAGGATCAGTGTCAGATTGTGTTTCGAGCTAAGTGTCTGAGGATGTTCCGGACCTAACTGCCGAGAATGAATGTCCAGGGTTTTGCGGAACAGGGACTCGGCTTCGGGGAGGCGGTCCTCGTCGATGAGGACGTGGGCCAAGTCGTCCATGGCCTGAACGGTGGAGGGATTCTCGGGCCCGGCGGACTGCTGCTGGAGTTCCAAAGCTTGGCGTTCGAGAGACTCCCCTTCTTGATACTGATGTTGGACACTCAGAGCGAGACCGAGGCGCTCCATGGTCGCCAAGGTAGTGGGGTTTTCCGGGCCGAGTGCGCGGCGGCTTTTCTCTAGAGTTTGACGGAGAAGTGCGGCGGATTGGGGATAGCGGCGCTCGCGAAAAAATTCCCAGGCGAGAGCGTTTTGGGCTTCGAGAGTGTCGGGATGGTTCGGGCCGAGGACGTGTAGGCGAATGTCAGCGGCGCGGTCGGCGAGGGATTCGGAGCGCGAGTAGAGTCCAAGGTTCTCGTAAACGGTGCTCATGATGAACATCATCTGGGCCTGGAGTTGAGGATCGCTCCTGAGGCCGATATCAATGTCCTTAGAGGCTTTGTCCAGGACTTCGCGGGCCGTGATGGAATTGCCGCGGGCTTCGCTGGGATCGGAGACTTTGAACATGCCGGTCATGAAGTCGGTGATACGGTTGGCGCGGTCGCGCTCTCGCGTGGTACGCCGCAGTTGTACGGCTTCGGTTATGGCGAATGCCACCAGCAGCGCCGCTGCTCCCGCCGCCACCGTTACTCCTAGACGGTGGCGCTGCACATACTTGTTCAGCCGGTACGCCTTGCTTGCCGGACGTGCCACCACGGGCCTGTTCTCCAGATATCGTTCAACGTCCGCCGCCAGCTCCGAGGGCGTGCTATAGCGCTGCGCGCGATCCTTTTCCACCGCCTTCATCGTGATCCAGTCCAGATCACCTCTTAGCAGCTTCGCTAGCTGCTTTGTCCCCGTCCCTCGCCTCTCTGCGGCGGCCGTCGCCGTCTCTCTCTCCGTGCTGATCTTCGTACTTGGACTCGGCGGGTCTTCTTCGCGCAATTGCCGCAGCACTTCATCGATTGGTTTTTTCTTCCCTCCCTCTGAATCGAACGGCAGCATTCCCGTCAGCAGCACATAAAGGACTACACCTAGGGAATACACGTCCGTCCGTGTGTCGACATCCAGCACGTTTGGATCCGCCTGCTCCGGACTCATGAACCCACGCGTTCCAACAAGCACACCCATTTCTGTAAATTGGGTCTGCTCGGCGCCCGGCTGCGACGAAATGGCTTTCGCAATTCCAAAGTCAATAATCCGTGGTGTTGCTTTCCCGTCCACTTCCGTCACCAAAATATTTGACGGCTTCAGGTCACGGTGAATGACAGCCTTCTGATGAGCGTGCTGCACGCCTTCGCACACATTGATGAAGAGTTCGAGGCGCTCACGAATTTTCACTCTTTCGTTATCGCAATACCGGGTGATCGGCGGACCATCAACATACTCCATCACGAAATACGGCTGCCCATCCTTCGTCGATCCCGCATCAAACACTTTCGCAATTGCCGGATGATTCATCACCGCCAGCGACTGCCGCTCTGATTCGAAACGTTGTATCACTGCGCTGTCGTACAATTCGCCCTTGATCAGCTTCAGCGCCACTTGCCGCTTCACTGGGACCGTCTGCTCCGCGAGCCATACTTGTCCCATTCCTCCCTCGCCCAATTTTCTGATCAGCACGTACGGCCCGATGCATATCCGTTCCTCGGCCCTCGCCGCCGCTGCGCTGCTTTCTCTGCCATCGACCGTACTCTCGCCTCCGGCGGACGAATTTCGAGGGCTGGTAAGCTCGCCCCGCGCTTCCAGTCTATTCTTCGGATTTTCCGGGTTAGGCTTGCGGATGGGGTCTTCTTCGCCCATAGGTACCTCCTGGGCAGCATTCCCTAAGTGGTTGTGAGCTTACCACGACGTGCGTTTCCTGCCGCACCTCTGACCACATGCCTAGCAAGAACCAAACAGGTCGGGAATCCGGAGATGGGTGTCCGGATTCCCGGGAGGCCGCGGCGTTGAGTACGGGGAGTGAGTTAGCGGGTTCGGAGGAGGCTGGCGACCAGGGTGACTTGGCCCCGGGTTTCATTTTTCGCAACCTGCGCCATTTCCTTCTCTCGCGCCGTTTTCAGGAGTTGCCGTCCAGTGGAGTATCCGGCGGTCCAGACCTGCGAGAGAAAATAGCGGTCGCCGTAACGGTTGAAGATCAGTTTTGATTCGGATTGGGGTCCGGCCGAGACAGCGGCGTTCGTGTTGATGAACGCTGACGAAATTGCGTCTTTGCGGTCGATTAAAAGAAGCGTGTGTGTTGGGCCCGAAGTCTCGACCAAGTACTCACCGGCCGGAAGGCTCGTATTACCGGCCACGAAGTCAAAGGGGACATTCACCCTCATGGTTTCCTGCGCTTGCGCGACTCGCGTCGATGCCAGAATTGCTAGCGCCATCATGCCTGCCATAACCAAAGCTCTCGTTTTCATGGGGACCTCCTCTTTCATATTCGCTGGCGGCGTCCAAGCTGACTTGTCTTTTGCTTGGTTCGCTTATTTGCTCAGCGCTTCATCATGCTGCGCACTTTGACGCATCCCTCCAGGCAGCACAATGCACTGGCGGTGAACTGGGAAGCGACTGTGGGTGAACAAGTGAGTCGAGGGAAATAGAAGGGTTAGCGGGGATTTTAGCCGTTTGCGCGGTCTGACTCCATTACTTCCGCTTCGATGCAGAAAAAGAGCTGGACGAGTCTAAAGTTTAGACTCGCTTCGGCCCTCGTGAACCGAGCAAAGAAATCCTCGAAACAACCACTACGCAGGCCACGGTCCCGCCACGGTAAAGCTATTCACGGACCTTTGGAACAACGGGCGGTGACGGCGGAAGAATCTTTACGCCCTGCTGTTGTAATGACAATTTTGGCTGCCTCTCGTAAGGTGGGAATCCCATCCGCGTGCTTTGTCGCTCGGATCACTGTGAAAAGTTCTTTGATTTGTTCCTCCAAAAACATGTTTGTATGAATCTCTTCGTCAGCCTGCTTATAAACTATGTCGGACCACAAATCGCAAGAACTCTCCATCGCCTCCGCCCATGTCACAATCGAAAGCAACGCATCTCGGGTCTCTACAGGAATTTGATCATAAACCTTCTTGACGTACTCGCGGCTGTCTGTGGCTTGATCATGGAAGTACTGGACCCAACTGATTGCAGGCGCTTCAAATTTGAACATTTTTCTACCCCGAATTGATTTGGGTAGAGAAGGGGAGAGCATCTTACATTCGCGATGGAACCGGGGGCAACACTCAGTTGCGACGGGCTCCAGTCCCCGTGATTCTAAAAATCGATCATTCTAGTGTGAGAAAACCTCCCACCAATTCGATGGACTTGCCACCAACTACCCACCAAAACAGACCATTCAGATAGGGTTTTTCAGCGCTTTAGCCGGGTAAGGTCAACTGAATCATCGGAAGTTATGGAGCGGGCGATGGGAATCGAACCTACCTCCGAAGCTTGGGAAAGGATCGATCAAATCACTTGGCTCGTCCTACGTTGAGGCTTCTGCCGTTCTGCGGCAGAGTCCATTTCTTGGTCCACTCATGGTCCGATAATCGTTCCTTGGGGTTCCGAAGCGCGACTTTAGTGGCAAGCCGATCAATGAGGCACCCAAGTGGGACTGCGTGTGAAGAGCCCGCTCACGAAACCCATTTGGTAAACGATGAAAAGGCCGAAGGCAAGACTTACGACTCCTGAGATAAGACCCAGTCCACGATTGAGGCGAGCAAAGCGGTTCTCGGAAAATGTGAACGGGACGGCAATCGCTGCGGTGATCAGCATCATGCCTGCGACGGTACCAATCCCGAAGACCAGAAGATATAAAACCGCCCAGGCGGGGACGCGGATAGTCGTGAGCACCAACAAAGCAACGGCCGCCGACCCCGCAAGACCGTGAACGATGCCAACAGCCAATGGCCGGATAACTTGATAGAGACCGATCCTGCCAAAAATGCGATCCATCCAACCCACAGGTGTCGCGTCCTCGGCATGGCCGTGTTTCTCGGGATTGTGTCCGTGGGAATGACTGTGAACGTAGTCACCGTGCCCATGTGGGTGCGAGTGATGTGCCAACTGCGAGGGCGTGAGCGTTTCCGTGACCCAGCGCATGATTCCTGAAAGATTCAAAATTCCCAAGAGAATTAGCATGAGTCCGACCGATAGTTCCATCGTGAGTCCAACTCTTGCCGGAATCACAATGCCGAACAGGATGATTGCGGAACCGACAACGAGAATCGTGAAGGTATGACCGAGACCCCAGAGGACGCCAATCAAAGCCGCGTGGCGAATACTTCGCTGGCGGCTCACAATCGTCGTTACCGCGATGACGTGGTCCGGATCGGTAGCGTGCCTCATGCCCAAAAAGAAACCGAGAACAATGATGGAGAGCAGAGTGATCATTTATTTTCCGACTGCGGCGGCACGTCGAGATTGTATCGAATCTAGCGTTGTGTGTCCGGTTTCTTCTCTGTCGGTCAGGCCCGCCAAGTGCGTTCCTCAAACGGATTCCTCTCTTCTGATTCGCCGGATGGAGTAGCTGACGCTGAAAGCGCCTGCTTCAAACTCTGTCGCGAGATGGTGAATTTGACCACACGTCCCTGACACTACGGCGCCTGGGCCCTCTGCAAGTCTTGATAGAACTTCTGCAATACAAAAAAAGCTTTCTTTTTCTCACCGTGATCGGATACAAGACCCTTTCGATTGAAGTAGTCCTCAATGCCAGGGAGCGTTCTTCGCGGACTGCGAAAATCCTTGAGAATCCAGGGCGACGTCCCGCGAAGAAAGGATATGCGCTTCAGCATGGCGACTTGGTGCTGGTACAGACTTTCTTGATACTCCTCCGTCCAACGTGTTTGTGCGTCGCCATGGTTGCCAAAGAGCGCGTCAGCTCCAAATTCGCTCAAGATCATCGGCTTATCGTATTTCGAGGACCAATCCGTAATGTCGAGGTCCGCTATGGAGTGGGCGTACCAGCCGATATACTCATTGCCGCCCATCACGTCGAGCTCGCTAGCAATCGGATCATTGAGGCGAATCGAGAGACGGCCACCCTCTTGTATTTCGTCCTCTTGAAGAGCCGCAGAGACCAGGCGCGTAGGATCACTGGAATGCGCTTGCTGAATGAGCTGGCTCAGGAATCGATTGCGCGCCTCGCTGATGGGCGTTTCGTTGGCAACGGAATAGATGATGAGACTGGCACGATTATGGTCTCGTGTAATCAGTTCGTTCAGCTGATTTTCCGCGTTGCTTAACGTGGCGGGGTTCTCCCATTGAATTGTCCAGTAGACGGGCACCTCTTCCCAGACCAAGACCCCCATTTGATCAGCCAGGCGCAACATGGCTTCGTTGTGAGGATAGTGCGCCAAACGGACGAAGTTGCATCCGAGTTCTTTCGCCCAACTCAAGAGAATCCGCGCATCGTCTTCGCTCCACGCCCGGCCGGAACGGAGAGGAGCTTCTTCATGGATGCTGATCCCGCGCAAGAAAAGAGGTTTTCCGTTGAGAAGGATATCCGCGCCTCGAACGCCGAGCGAACGGAACCCAATGCGGTCCGCGACTTTGTCCGTTTCGCTAGAAATCTCAACGGTATAGAGCTTGGGATTTTCCGGAGACCAAAGCGTCAGGTCCGCGCTAAAGGAGAGTTCTGCGCGTCCGGCGACGTCAGTCTGGAAATTCTTGGTGAGCCCCGCTTCGGGAATTCGGATTGTCACACTTTGTCGGAGCTGCGGCCCATTGAGCTGCAGCCAACCTTTGATCTGGCGTGACGAGCCTTTTTCAAGTTGAATGGAATAATCCTGAATGAACGTCTCCGGAACTTCCACGAGCGTCACTGGCCGCGTGATTCCGCCATAGTTCCACCAATCCGTATTCACAGTGGGGACCTGTTCTTTAGCGCAGGTGTCGTTAACCCTGAGAATCAGGAAATTATCCTGCGCTCGGATGCGGTCCGTTATTTCGAAATCGAAGGGCGTGAAGCCGCCTTCGTGTTGGCCAAGTTCCTCGCCATTCAAGTAGACCGAGGCCTGGTAGTTCGCGGCGCCAAAATGGACGAACAGTCTTTTCTTCGTCGATTTGGCGAAGTCGAAAGAGCGCTTGTACCAGACGGTTCCCTCGTAGAAGAGGAGCGATTCGCGCTGCGTGTTCCAGTCGCCTGGCACGTTGAGGTACCCGGCAGTATCAAAGTCATATTCGACCAATTCGGACTTGGATTTCGGCTTGTGGTTTTTGAAAAACGCGTTGTTATTTTTCAGCGGCTGCGCGCGATAGCCGAGGAACCCTACATCGTAGGGGTCGACGATGCTTGCCACTGGCCGTTCAAGTTGGTAGTCGAACGCCCACCGATGTTCGCTATTAGCGGGGCAACTTGCGCGCGGCTTTCGCCGGCGGCAATGAGCATGGCCATGGCTATTGTCAGACACCTAAGCGGACTGGCCATCGAGGGCACCTATTCCTATTCGCTTTCCCATTCAGCGAGTGTGCAAAACAAGCGAGTGCTGAGCAGAGCTCAGCACTCGCAGTTGGGGGTGCTTACAACAAACGCTCAGAAGTTGAACTTGCCGCCGAACTGAAGTACGCGTGCCGGCAGGGAACCTGTGATCTGTCCGAAAGAAGGCGAGCCGGCATTGCTCACGTTGGGATTGTTCCAGTTGACGCGGTTGAAGGCGTTAAAGGCGTCGGCCTGGAACTGAAGGCGCATGCCTTCTCTCCAAGGCAAGGTGAACGTCTTTCGCAGCGATAGGTCCCACTGATAAAAATTGGGACCGATGATGTTGTTAATGGAGGCGTCGCCGGCACCCAGTGTGCTCGCCAAGGAAAAGGCGTTGGGATTGACCCAGCAAATTGCCTTCGCGTTGGCGCATGTTCCGGTAAATGCCAGCGATTGGCCTGCAACAGCATTTGCACGCCGAGCGACATTGGCACCGTTGAGTCCAAGGGCCTGTGAGCCTGTGGCAGTAAGCGGGAAGCCGGTCTGATAGTGCATGAGGGCACTCAGCGACCACCCTTTCACTAAGCCGCCTCTAAAGCCGGTCATGCTTCTGCCCCACGGGGACTCGACGGTGAAGGTGCTGGCCACAATGTGCGTTGCGTCAAAACTCAATTTGCCATAGTCATACTGCTTCCAGGTTTGCACGACGCCGCCTGTTTGCGTTCCCCCAGCTACTGCGGCAGTTCCACCATTGATCAAGACGGGGCTGGCGGCAGTGCTGACAAGGCAAGTGAACGGGCATTCTGGCTCGGGATTTTCGTTATAGGCGTCAGCGGCGCCGCCGCCATCTCCCATCGCCTTCGAATACGTGTAGGAGATCGTGGAGGTCAAGATGCCCGTGCGCTTTGTCAGGTTAAGCTGCAACGCGTTGTAGTTGGAGTTGACGTCGCTCAAAGCCATGGCAAGGCTGGAATATCCGAGGTAGGGGCGAATCTGGTCTTTCGACAGACCGGCAGGCGCGAAATCGGCTGCCGAGCAATGAAAGGCAACGCTATTTATTCCTGCAGGGCATGCAAGATTGTTCGGGTTCGGCGAGACAGGGATATATGCCTGGTCCGTCCACGAGGCATTATTGAAGCTCGGCGTACGGAGAATGTGCCGCCCGAGGTTGCCGACATAAGACGCCTGGAGCAACATCCCTCGCGGCAGCTCGCGCTGCACTCCGAAGCTGAACTGGTAGCTCCGAGCGACCACGAGGTTGGGATCGACTCCGGTGAGGCTGACGGTGGATGGAGCAGCCACGGTGCCCGCACCCGGAGCGTTGTCGAACTGCGATAGTGCGGCGTTGGTGCCGGAGATCGAGGCCGACTGTGCCCACGGTACATAGCCTTGGGAGTTGATGCCGTTGCCGAGAACGTTGCCCTCAGGATGGTCGTAGAAAATGCCAAAGCCACCGCGAATCACTGTTTTGTTGTTGGCAAAAGGTGTGTACGCGAAACCGACTCGCGGAGCCCAGAGATTCTCGGTGTTGTAGAATCCGCGCTTCGCCGTTCCCGGTATAGAAGCCAAGAGCTGGGGATTCACATAGGTGACAGGAACATTGCCTTGCTGGTCGAAAGGCACTCCTCCGGGCCTTTGCAGTCCGTTGCATTCGATAGTGAGTATCGGATTCCCGATCACATTAAGTTGAGGACCGCTGCAGAGACCCGGTGAAGCGGGGTTAATACTGCTCGTTGCCAAGCCACCTGTAAAGGTCGGGTCGAGTCCAGGGTTGAAAGTGTAAGGATCAAAATTCGTCATATTGTTGCCCTGGGCATAGGTGGGCGTTGAGAATACGTAGCGCACTCCCAAGACCAAGCTGAGTTTGCGGGTCACCTTCCAGGTGTCCTGGAGGTACGATTCCACATCGTTGAACCGGAATTGCCCTGTGGTGACAGCCGAGTTCTGCCCGAGGCTGTTAAAGTTTCCAAGAAGCGCGTCAGCGAAGGGATCGCCGGTCGAGTTTGAACCGGTAGTCGCACCCGCGTTAGCGCTGAAACTGATGATCCCGTCATAATTCGTGCGCGAGTTTTGAGTCTTGCGGTTCCGTGCGAACTCCGCTCCGAACTTGATGGAGTGACTACCCTTCTGCCACGTGACGTTATCTGCTGGATTGATATCTGTCGTGGGAGAGGCGAGATAGTTCGGCGCAGGACCGTTCACACTGGCGGGCCCGGACGTCGGAAAAGCCGCGACACCCGTAAAGTTGATTGTTGGAAGACCATCCGGGAACTGCGTTGGGTTTCCGAGCGGCGGAATGAACTGAAAACCATAATTGGATTTCATCCAAGCTGTGCCCTGTAGTGGAGTACGTTGCTTGTGCCAGTCCGCGTTGAATTTGACTTCGTTAATCAGAGTAGGGCTGATCAAATACACCCAGCCGATTTGATAGTTGTATCCGGGACGATCGCGCAGGTCCGGGTCCACGGGAACGGCCCCGGCAGCGCCGAATGTCGAATACGGATTGTAGATGTCGACGTTATCGTGGATATACCGGAAATAAAAACTGTGCTTTTCGTTCGCGTGTTCGTCTACGCGAATGATATCTTCGCGCAGGTTTAGCGGGTTCGCGAGGTTAAAAGTGGTGTTGTTGGCAGCCGTCGAGGTAGGCAGTCCTCCCAGTACAGACAATTTCGCCGCCGATTGATAGACGGACGCGATGGCTGCGCCGTCGCCGGTGATGCACGAAGGATTTATGACATTGGGCGCGGTATAGAGAACGCCTCCGCAACTGGCGGGGATCACAGCCGGCGTTTTAAGCACGAGCCCGGTCCCGCCATTGTAAACGTCTGTAAAGTTGCCTGCTGCCTCCATCGCCGTCGGAAACGTTTCCTGTACCGACGCGGCCGTCAATCCCGGATATACGCCGCGAAACTTTTTCCACTCCTGGCCGGCGAAGAAAAACAGTTTGCCTCGACGCTGGATATAGGGGATAGGGCCTCCAAGGTCCCAGCCGAAGTCGTTGAAATGAAAGGGTGGCACGGCTCCGTAGCCCGTCGCGGTCGGGTTCGTCAGCTTGGTCCCCGCGTTTTCCGCATTGAAAATATTGTTTTGCACGAATTCAAAGCCGCCGCCGTGATATTTCTCTCCGCCGCTTTTGGTCACTACGTTGACAGTGGAGGAAGCCGAGCGCCCAAACTCGGCGTCGTAGTTCGAAGCCTGCACGTCCACTTCCTGGATGAAATCAACGCCCACCTGATTGAAGACGCTGTTATTTGAGCCAGAATCCAGATTGAACCCGCCGTCTACGCTCCAGTTCTGTCCGTCCAGGCGCTGTCCATTGATGACCGCAACGCTGTTATTATAATTTGCCGTCAGGGCGGCGGGGTTGGTACCCGAACCCTGCAGAGCCGCACCGGGAACCAGACCCACGAGCGACTCGTAGTGACGCTGGTTCAAGGCCATATCCAGCACTTGCTGCTGAGTGATGGTCGTCGAGATCTCGCCCGACGTGGTGTTAACATTATTGGCCGTTGCAGTCACCGTTACCGTCTCTGTGACGACACCGATTACAAGGCTTAAGTCCGCCGTCAGTCGGCCGCCAGCCGTCAGGACATTGCCCTTCTTTGTCGTGGTCTTGAAGCCAGTTTGCTCGCCGGTCACGGAATACGTTCCGGCTGGCAGCTCATCGGCGGCGTAGTAGCCGTTCTTGTCGGCCGTGACGTTGCGGCTTATGAGTGTCGCCTCATTGGTGATGGTGACCTTGGCGTTTGCAACAGTAGCCCCGGATGAGTCGGTGATAGTCCCGGCAATGCGGCCAAAGATATCCTGTGCGGCAGCAAATTTCGCGGCGCCCACAAGGAGCAAGACAGCCGCGCAGAGGACTACCGGAACGCGAAATGGCAGGAGTCGAAATCGTTTAATCATTGGGCAAAATACTTGAAAGGGATTGTTTTTCCATTTACTCAGGATCATCGTGGCTCTCCTCGGAATACGAAATTCCCAGCGTCCTGGAGGCCGCCCCTCGGCTAGGCGGCCTTCGGAACCGATCAATGAATGCACCTGATAAATGAAATGAATCTAAAGAATCGATACCTGAGTAATGCACCTGCGGGCGCCCAGTTGCAAGTTAGCTCACAGTGAAATCACAGTGAATTCACTGTGATTTTCCCGAAGGCCACTGACTCTAGGACTTCTCGACAACCTCTTGCTAGTGATCCCGGATTCGAACACGGTTCGCCTTCGAGTCCTTCCGGGAAGAGAGTGCTATTCCTGAATTCCGCTCTAACTTCATCAGTATTAAGGTTTTCTGCGAGGCAGCCCTTTCCCGGAAATTGCGGTATACTCTCCAGAAAGAACCCAGATTGTGAAACGCACGGGCTATTTTTCCGGGGGAAGGCCTCTTGCATTCATCCATCAGCAAGTTTGAGGCGGAACGCGCTGAACTGGACGCCATTCTGAACTCTGGAATGTTCGGCCGAGCGAACAATCTTGTCCGCCTTCTAACCTTTGTTTGCGAAAAGCACTTCGAGGGAGCCACCGCCGAGATCAAGGAATACAACATTGCGGTCCAGGCCCTTGGCCGACCACAAGATTTTGATCCGCAGGTGGATACGATTGTTCGTGTCACCGCGCACGCGCTGCGAAAGCGCCTGGACGACTACTATCGCACCGCCGGAGCAGAGCACACCGTTCGGATCTGCTTGCCGCCGGGCGGATACGTGCCCAAGTTCACCCACAAGAGCGACCTGGAATCAGAACACCCACAGTTGAAACTGGATGACGGTGATGCAACTCCGCTTTCGAATGGCGGTCTATACCACGAGGACAGCTTGCAAGAGTTTCACCCAGATCAATCAGTACGGCCGCTCCCTTTCTCCCCGCCGAACGCTGGCAATGGAAAAAATGCCGCCTCCGTGAGCATGAAAATCGGAAGGTCTCGTATCCGGGTTTTCAGTACCGTCACAATTCTGGCTGTTGCAGCCTGCGCGCTTTTTGGATTTGCATGGTATTGGTGGGGCCGCACAGCCAGGGATAGGGATCTTGGCCGTACCCGGGCGGCCGCTGTTCCGATAAGTCCTATCGGAAGCTCTGTCCGCGCCCTGGTTGGGAATAGTTCGAGCTCCTATATTGATCGCGCTGGTTCGACTTGGGGCAGCGACCGGTTCTGCTCGGGAGGAGACAGGTTTTCCATACCCGGTCACGTGATCCGGGGTACGGAAGACTCGGAGCTCTTCTCCGCGGGACGGCGCGGCGTCTTTCAGTGCAATTATCCAGTGCCTCCGGGAATTTACGAAGTTCACCTCTTATTCGCTGAAACGTCGGGATTCCAGGAAGGCAGCCGCAACGGGCAATTCTCCATCAATGGCGGCCCAACCATCAGCTTCGACGTTGCTGACGACGCGGCCGGGGATGATGTAGCAACCACAAAAGTGTTTACCGACGTCTCGCCTGGGGCCGACGGGATGATTCACGTGAACTTCATCACGCCGGAATCGTTCCTGAATGCCGTTGAGATTATGCCTGGCACCCCTCACCGTATGCTTCCGGTGAGGATCGTCGTCGGGCACTCTTCTTACCATGACTCCAAAGGTAACGATTGGACGCGGGATCGTTACTTCTTTGGAGGCCGTCTCAGCAGTTTCGCGGGCGACTTGGCGAATGTCCCGGATGGCCGCCTCTACGAATGGCATCGCTTTGGCCACATTCACTACATCATTCCGGTCGCAACCGGAGAAAAGTACACTCTCCGACTTTACTTTCTGGAACGGTGGTTCGGTCTTCGAAATGGCGGTTTTGGCGGTGTGGACAGCCGAGTGTTTGACATATCTTGCAACGGATCGATGCTTCTTAAGAACTTTGATATTTTCCGGGAGGCCGGCAACGGCCCGTTGGTGAAATCGTTCGCCCACATTGAACCCACCGGGCAGGGCAAGATCGAGCTCTACTTTATTCCCGGCGTTAACTATCCCTCGATTAGCGCTATCGAAGTCATTCCGGAATAGCAGGACATCTCGATCGGTTGTGGTTCCTATCCAGAATCCACATGACTAGTTTTGGGTTCCCACGAATAGCCCGATTTTCGAGGCAGAATCTGGTCTGCAAGCTCGAGATGGACGTTTATTAACATCAGTTAACGTAGACCTAACCTCGAATAAACTTGTATGCTTTTTTCTGACTGAATAGGATGTCGGCGCAAATGAACTTTCGAGGACGCGTTTCGCTGAAACGCCAAGCTCGCAGAGCTGCAGGTCTAGCTTGGCAATCGTAACGACAATCAGCGGATATTCTCAAGCAATTGGCAGCTACATCTACCCGGCCATTCCTACACCAAGGAAGGCGGAGGGCTGATTCAGAGATTATACTTTCACATTCGTTAGTGTTCTGAGGTAGAGAATGAGTCTGTATTGTGCGCATGGCGGCCAAGACGTCGAGCTATCTTCTGGCGAGCTTAGAGACTTGTTGTTTGCAGCCCTCGAAAGGCTTGGAAGACGGGCGAAGGTTTTGGTAGTTCCTCCCGACCAGACGCGCGCCGCCTCTCGAGCGGGCGAACTCACCAATTTTTCGTGGAACTATTACGGGGATGCTCTGCGCGGCGTACTGCCGGCGCTGGGGACCCACAAGGCCATGTCCACGGAGCGAATTACCGGGATGTTCGGCGACATTCCACTAAGCCTATTTCATTCGCACAACTGGCGCGAGGACGTGGAAACGGTCGGGGTAGTTCCAAGCGAATTCATTTACGCGCAGTCGGAGGGAAAGTTGGACTACGTGTGGCCCGCACAAGTGAACCGGCTGATTTCGCGTGGTGATTTCGATCTTATTCTTTCGATCGGCCAGGTCGTGCCCCACGAAGTGATCGGGATGGCAAACTATAACAAAAACATCCTGGTGGGAACCGGAGGACCGGACAGCATCAATCGCAGCCACTATCTCGGCGCTGTGTACGGCATGGAGAGGATTATGGGACGGACAGATAATCCCGTGCGGCGCGTGCTGAACTATGCGGCCTTTCACTTTCTGGGCGGCCTCCCGATCATATACGTGTTAACGGTCGTCGGCAGAAATGATTCTGGAGCGACTGTGGTGCGGGGCCTGTTTGTGGGAGACGACTCTGAGTGCTTTCACCAAGCGGCGGATTTAAGTTTTCGCGTGAACTTTACGCTGATGCGCGAGCCGATGCGCAAAGCCGTCGTTTACCTTGACCCGCACGAATTTCATAGCACGTGGCTGGGAAACAAAGCGATCTACCGGACGCGCATGGCAATGGCCGATGGTGGCGAATTAATTATTTTGGCTCCGGGTGTGCACGAGTTCGGCGAAGACCTCAGAATCGATAAGCTGATCCGCAAGTACGGCTATCACGGCACCGAGGCCACTCTCGCGATGGTCCAAGAAAACGAAGACTTGAGGGCGGACCTGGGAGCCGCGGCGCACTTGATTCATGGCTCATCCGAAGGACGGTTCCACATCACCTGGTGTCCGGGAAATTTGACTCGCGAGGAAGTGGAAGGTGCGGGCTTTGGATACGGGAAACTCAGCCACATGATGCAACTCTACGATCCAGCAAAGCTGCAGCAGGGTTGGAATCGAGTGGCGGGAGAAGAGGTTTATTTCATCGAGAACCCTGGTTTGGGTTTGTGGGCCTGCGCCGATCGATTCCAATAGCATACAGTTTCGAGCGGGGCGCCGCTCGTAAGTCACGGAGACCCCACCCCTACCCTGTTTTTTGTAAAGATATGATTCGATGGGAGTTAAGAGGTGGGGGTCAGCAAAAGACGTGATTCTAAAGGGGATAGTGGCGAGTGACGAGTGGTGAGTGGCGAGAACTGCATGACGTGGATGTGGATCCTGCGTTGGTCGCGAATTGTGGGTAACGAGTTGCAAAACTTTGGGGCTGGATGAGGGTACGCCCTCCCCTGTTTTTTTATAAATATTGATTCTGGAGAAGTTGAAGTGGAGTGGAATCAACAGTTGTGGAAGTGTTGATTCTGAACGGGTTCGGAGAGGGCGGCTTTTATAAAATGGTAATCCTGGCGGAACGGAAGATATTGGGCGAGTTTGAAGGACTACGCGGCGGGAGGCCATGACTTGCGGGAGCACAGATAGGGCCCGTGCTCCAAGAAACCAGACAAGTATAACACATTGGTACTTATTGTCAAGTATAAAACATAAGTTGTTTGTTTGGTGGGGTTTGACGGACGTTGCGAGGCTAAGGGCATTGGTCGATCAAGGAAACAGCAGAAGGCGCAGGCTTAAGACCGAAGAGGGCAGCCCCACCTTTTCAAAAACCAAAACCGAAAAGGCAGGGCACCCCAGAAAAAGACAAAGTGGAAGGTGTTCTATAACGCGAAAGGCTGTGCCACCCCTTCACTGCTTGTCGTAGACAGAGTCAGTACTGTAGTCCTTGCCGTCCGGTGTCTTTCCCTTTGACTTGACCGTTGAGACTGTTCCGTCCTTCGAAACCTCTGCTACGGATTTCCCAACTTCTTTCCCGTCCTTTTTCAATACTGCTTCGGCTTTGTTGGTGCCGACGCGCTTAATCGAGATGGAGTCTGCCCCACCGGGCGCTCCAGACCCTGTGATGGGATAATCCTTGCCATCGTATTTCACAGTAAAGCTGTATGAGATTGCCGTCCCGTCGGCTCGGACTCCTTCAAAGCTATATTTTGCGCCATCACCGTCCGCAACAATTGTCCTCGTCTGACTCTTCGGGGCTGGTCCAGGTTCGAACTTAGATTTCGCAACATTGAGTTTCCAGGTACCTATAAAAGGATTGGTTTGGGCCATCAGTGGGCCAGCAGCAAGAGCGGTGATAACAACGAAAAAGAGCAGGGACCGTTTCATTTTAAATTCTCCTCAGTCTCGCCCAGGCTCCGATTTCTGTTTGCCACAGCGGTGGTGAATTATGGTGCTCTGAATCGTTTGAAATCAAGCTGTTTATGCATCAAGTCAGGCAGCGCATTTCCCCTGTCCCAGAGCAAGCCCGAGGTTGTTTTCAAGCAACGACAGAAACAGTCTGAATTCGTACCCTCGGAGGCTTAGTTCAGTTCCGCTAGTTAGTAGTTCAACTGAAGTATGAACAGGAGGAGACTCTGCAACCTTCGTTAATCCGTATTCTCGTGGTGGATGGTTTCGAACCCTGGCGTCGTTTTGCTTCTTCAACGCTCCGCAAGAAAGCGGGATTGCAGGTCGTCGGAGAGGCTTCAGACGGGTTAGAAGCGTTTCAGAAAGCGGTGGAACTGGAGCCTGATTTGATTCTACTGGACATTGGACTCCCATCGGTAAATGGAATCGAAGCCGCTCGACGAATTCGTGAGATGGTCCCGGAAGCTAAAATAATCTTCTTGAGTGAGGAATCTTCGGTTGAGATAGTGCAAGAAGCTATGAGCTTTGGTGCATGCGGCTACGTTTTCAAAACAATGGCTGCAAGCGATCTGCTCACTGCTGTGGAAACGGTCCTCTCTGGATTGAAGTTTGTCAGTATCTGACAAGGTCCGCATAAACGCGGTAACGGGACAAGTGCTTTTAAGTGATTGCAGCCCTCGGTTCGCTAACCACCCTTTCCATTCCATCCGACGATTTTGGCGGATCGCCCGGATGACGTCGGCCACCCGCCGAAAAAGGCTAACGAGGATTACCCTGCTGCTTTCGCCCTATTGAAAGATGCGACCGCGTCTTCTGTCTTGTCGAATATGTCGAACACTGTCGCGAGCCGTGTAATCCGCAATGCCTCTTTTATGTGATTGCCAAGGTTGGCGAGCTTGATGTCGCCGCCGACCTTCCGGGCCGATACGTAGAGAGCCACAAGAGTGCCCAAGCCGCTACTATCGATGCGAGTGACATTCCCCAGGTCCAAGACGATTTGGCGGGATTTGTCCAAGAGGTCTTTCACATGAACGCGCAGAGATCTTGAGTCCTCGTTAAAGAAAATAGCGCCGCTGAGATGGACAACGGAAACGCCATCTATAGTGTCGTGGGTGATGTTAAGTGCCATGATGCCCTCCGCCAGCCCGCAGCCAAACTAGAGGTCCTGCTTAACCTTTGGCTTGTAAGGATAGCCCCAAGCCTTTGGTGCGTGAGAGCTTCGGTAGTCATCCAGGTCTGTTTCGCTGATATGGTAATGTGCCTGCGGAGGATGATTTCCGAAAACAGCCAGCTCACGGTGGAGCCTAAGCGAACAGATCTCGGGAGCGTCTTGAAAGCGCACCCGCCGGGAACCAAATGCCTCGTTCCCAATTGTCACGGTAAATTCGCTCGTCTCCTTTAAGGCGCGCCGCACGATGAAGCTATACTCACGCACGAGCGTTTTTGCTTCGAAACCAACGTACTGGACGCTTACGTTCTCAGTCATCAGGGCCTCGTTGTTCCAACGTGCGGAACCTCTTATCGGATAGGCGACACTTGTATTCTCGCAACCGGTCAACTTTTGATTTAGATTTCTTGAGCTCACAATCGAATTTCGATAATGGACTCAGGCAAACTATGAATCAGCAGGTTTCTGTCCGACTTAGCTGAGAGCAACTCTTTCGAGGAGACGGGGACTCAGACAGACTAAACACCGCAATTCGAAACCGAGATGTTCATACCGTCCTTGAGGTGTAGTTACCCAGTGCCGATTAGTCCAAGGCGGATTGTGCCGAACATGCTGCTGATGCCCACACTCAAGATCAGCAATCCAGTCGAAGCGCTCATCTAAATGATAATCCACGATCCTGCTAGGCGTACCTGCTTGCATTCGAGTGTTCATATATGACCTACATCCATCCTACGCTCATTGCCCTCGCAGATGTGGAATCCCTTGGGCCACTCGCCTCAGATCGGCCGGGGGCGATAAAGCCGGATTCCGATCATGTGCCGTTAGTGACAGACGGCTGGAGACAAAAAGAGGAAGATGAATTGGTACTGAACAACGAGGTAGCCAATGCTAGATTTATGGTGGGCGGCACCGCTAACCGACGATCAGGCAAGAAATGTTCTTCTTTCCCTGAACCCGAACGCGGATGCAGTCAACATTCATTCGACACTCGAACGGTGTAAGAAGGACGCTTGGAAATTTGGCGTATGCCTTAACGAGTTCTTTCTTCGAAATGGTGCACAAGCTGCGAATGATGCTCGCGCCGCTTGGTCGGAGATCGTGACGCACGATTCCGGGGCTAATCCGAATGTGAACTACGAACTTGATAGGAAGTCGTTTGATTTGCTCGCGCTCGATGTCCGCGTCGCTTGCTTAAAGCAATTGTTTTCGTATGCCCGTATGATGCACGGAAACGGGCGGGTCCTGAGAATGGCAGTTGTAGCAACATCTTAACCGCAGTGGAATGACTCGCCAATTCTCGCAGACTGAGTTTCAAGGGGCGGCCACCCGACTGGCGCAGTTTCCGCAGGTCTCAGCCGTTGCTAAAGGCGGGGTCGGATTTGCAGTCCGGCTCGTAGTTGAACTCATTGCGGCAGTTGCCGTCGCTGGTGATAGTTAGTTTCATGCCATACCACGGAGGCCTAAAACAAGCATCCCTCATGTTCCAGACCTCGCGGACGAGGTCTTCGATCAGCGCGGAAGTGGGCACAGAGATGAGGGCGCCGGGCGGGGCTGAACATTTTCTGGTTCGGATTCAGGCGGGGCTGAGCCTGCTTGGATTTGGTCGAATTGCTTGGAGAGTAGTTTGAAGGCAGGCAAAGGAGAGATCATGTCCGTCTCGCGGCGTGAATTGTGCTCGATGCTTCCCGCGGTGCTGATTCCCGCAATTCTTTCTTCCGAGGCTTCCGCCCAGGAAGACAAAGCGATGCCGTCGGCGATATTTCCCTTCGAGAAGCTGCCAGTTCGCACAGCGGACAGCGCGCAATATCGCGAAGCGCTGAAGGGCAAGCTGGCGACGGGAGAGTCTCTGGAAGTGCATGAAACAACGCTGGCGCCTGGCGGCGCGCCGCATCCGCCGCACCATCACGCGCACTCCGAAATGTGGATGATTCGCGAAGGAACCGTGGAAATCACGGTGAATGGGAAGAGCTATCAGATGGGGCCTGGCTCGGTGGGATTTGTGCGTTCCAATGACGAGCACGGAATCAAGAATGCGGGCACGACGCCGACAACTTATTTTGTTGTGGAAATCGGGCCGGGCGTTGATGCCTAGTTTTAAGTTCCGCTGGCGAACTATGACCGTGGCGCGCGTCAGTAGCCTTCACCTTGACATACAAATTCGTGAATTCGTGAGCGCTATCGAACAGGAACTGGTGTGCCACGCCAGCAAAATGCATCCCTGCCTATGCACAGTTTAGGTAAACGGGGACGAAGGCAATGCGCCGGCCTGTTTTCTGACCGGCGTCCGCAAATGTCAGACGTGGTGCCACCTGTTGTTCGAAGACTATCCGCGCTAGAGTAGGATTTGGTGCGGCAAGCAATATTCGTTGGCTTCGCCAATGTTTTCAAAATTCATTGTGAGATTTCGTAGGAGGCATGATGGCAACTTCAAAAGTGGCAATAGCGCCCATGAAGGCGGCGCAGATTTCCAAGGCGGGAGGTGATTTCGAGATTGTCGAGCGCGAGATTCCCAAGCCGTGTGCGGGGCACGTGCTCATCAAGGTGCTGGCTTGTGGTGTGTGCCACAGTGATGTGCTTACGAAGGAAGGCTTGTGGCCCGGCATCCAGTTTCCTCGGATTCCAGGGCATGAAGTTGCTGGCGTCATCGAGGAACTCGGCGAAGGTGTTTCTGGTTGGACGAAGGGTCAGCGCGCAGGTGTCGGCTGGCACGGCGGCCACGACGGCACGTGTCTCCAGTGCCGACGAGGAGATTTTCGCAACTGCCAGAACATGAAAATCGCAGGCATCAGCTATGACGGCGGATACCAGCAATACATGGTGGCCCCGGTGGAGGCACTGACGGCCATACCTGAAAATCTGAGTGACATCGAAGCGGCACCGCTGCTCTGCGCCGGAATAACAACCTACAACGCGTTGCGGCACAGTGGTGCGATGCCCGGCGACCTGGTTGCAGTGCAGGGGATCGGAGGCTTGGGGCACCTCGGGATTCAATTCGCAAGCAAATTTGGGTACAAGGTCGCGGCCATAGGCCGGGGGCCGGAAAACGCGACGCTGGCAAAAAAACTGGGAGCGAACGTTTACATCGATAGCAAAACGACAAACGCAGCCGAGGCATTGCTAAAGATGGGTGGAGCGCAGGTGATTCTGGCCACAGCTCCAAGCTCCAAAGCCATGTCGGAGCTGTTTAACGGGCTTGGGCCAAACGGGAAGCTCATGGTGATCGGCGCAGCTTTTGAGCCCATTGAAGTCGCGCCGGTACAGCTGATCAATGGAAGCCGAGCGATTCAAGGATGGGCTTCGGGAACTCCAGCCGATGCGGAGGACACTTTGCGCTTCGCCGAACTGAGCGGCGTGCGTCCCATGATTGAAACATATCCGCTCGAAAAAGCGGCCGAGGCTTACGCGCGCATGATAAGCGGCAACGCACAATTCCGCGTCGTTCTCACGATGTAAGCTGGCGACGTAGCGCTGTCCCTCAATAACTCGCTGTAGGGAGCCAAACGATGCGTCTGTTCAGCTCATCCCGTTGGGCCCGATGCTTAGGTGTCTCCGGCGTGACATTAGCGGTCTGTGGGATGCTTGGATCAGTTCAATGCTCAGCCCAAGCCCAGGGAAAGGAGCGCTCCGTGGAGCACCCAACTTCTTATCGCACGACGCAGATAGATGGTCTCTCCATTTTTTACCGAGAGGCCGGCCCGAAAGACGCTCCGACGCTTCTTCTGTTACACGGACTTCCTTCCTCATCGCGGATGTTCGGGCCGCTCTTTGCCCGGCTTTCCGATCGCTATCACCTTGTCGCGCCCGATTACCCGGGCTTCGGACACAGTGACTGGCCGGACCCGAAGAAATTTGCGTACACGTTCGATCACATTGCCGAGGTCATGAATCACTTCACAGAAGCGATCGGGCTCTCGCGCTACACGCTTTACATGCAGGATTACGGCGGCCCCGTGGGTTTTCGCATGGCCCTTGCCCATCCGGAACGGATCGAGTCTCTCATCGTCCAGGACGCAGTGGCACACAATGAGGGCCTGGGGGCGAATTGGAAGACCCGGCGGGCCTTTTGGGCCGATCGCGCTGCCAACGAAAGCGCGCTGCGCACAAATCTCTTGTCGCTCACGACCACGCGTTCGCGTCATGTGGGGGACGATCCGAACTTAGAACGCCATGACCTGGATCTGTGGACCGATGAATTTTACTTCATCAACCAGCCCGGCCAGGCGGAAATTCAAAGCGACCTCTTCTACGACTACCGCACCAACGTCGACGCCTACCCCAAGTGGCAAGCTTGGATGCGCCAGAAGCAGCCGCGCCTGCTGGTGATTTGGGGAAAGCATGAGTCGTCGTTCGATCCATCGGAGCCGGAAGCCTATCGCCGCGATGTGCCGAAGGCCGAAGTGCATATCGTCGACGGGGGACATTTCGCGCTGGATACTGCTGCAGATGAGATCGCCACGTTGGTCCGAGGCTTCATCGGTTCTTCACGTTGAGAGTTCCTGGCGCGCCACGTTGGCTGAGGAAGCCCCCATGAGAACGCCCGCTACAAATCCTTGAAACGCGGCCCGTCGACGTGCATCCAACTCCCTGAGGTTTTCACATGCGATCTGACATTGTTGCAGGGGCGGTCTTCCCCGACTATGAACTTTCCGATCACACCGCGAAACGCCGGAAGCTCTCCGAACTGCAGGCACAACATCCCATGGTTCTCGTCCTCAGCCGCGGAGGTTTCTGCCCCAAGGACCGCCGGCAGGCGGAACTGCTTGTTCAACTACATCGCGAACTCGAGGTTGCCTATTGCCGACTCGTCACAATTAGCACCGACAATATCACCGAGACGAATGAATATCGCACCGGCGTCGGCGCCCACTGGCCCTTCCTATCCGACGTGGGGCGGGTCGTCCAAAAAGACCTCGACATCGCCGAATACACCGATCCTGCCCACAATCCTATGATTCCCCACGTGATTGTGCTCGAGCCCGGTCTTGTCGTTTATAAGGTCTACAACGGGTACTGGTTCCTCGGCCGGCCCACCCTGGAAGATCTCCGCCAGGACCTGCGTGCCGTTACCAAAAAATGCCGGCCGGACTGGGACATCACAACGCCCGAACTTAAGGCGGCGTGGCAGCAAGGCCGGAAGGAACTCTTCTACCCATACGGCAAAACGTACGTGCAAACTCTCGGTGAACAAGATTAGGCCACCATGGCTCAGGCCGAGCGAGTCCGGCTTCAGCCACAGTGGTCACATCAGCTTCAGGTTTCCGGTCTGAAGAAGCGGGAGCTACGCTCGGCGTTGCGGCGGGAACTTTCGAGTCAAGAGTTTTCCGGCGCAGACAAGATCTCGTTGAGTATAGTTGGGCCATAGGATGGCGGGCATCCGCAGGGGCATCGGCTGTCCCAAGCCTCTGGTTCGCAGCTACTAGTTGGCAACACCCCTGGGACGCGCGAGACGATGGCGCAGACTTCCTCTTTACGCAGGATCTGACGCAAAGCCGGCGTCTCTACAACTGGCTTCACCAATTACCTTTGAATCGTCTGGCCCGCCCAATTTCTTCCCAAGATCGGGCGGGGTTGGACGATTTGGGTCGTGGAAACTAAGCAGCCCTAGCATTGGCAGCGGGCTTGTGGCCGCAGCAGACGGAGTGCGGTAGTCCGCCGACTAACTTCACAGCCAGGGACTGGGCGCATGAAGGGCAAGTGGACGACCAATCGCCGCCGCATGCTGGGCATTTCTTCAGGATTAACTGAGCGCCATCCAGTGATTTGCCGTTCACGCGACGGTCGAGGACAAAGCGGCATCTGGGGTTGTTACAGATTAAGAAGCGTTCCATAGGGCTGGCCTCCTTGAGGGCACGGTAGGGATACGTCCGAGCCGAGAAATCCACAATATGGTAGATATACCTACAGTCCAGTTGCTCCCTAGCTATTGATTACCCAAACGCAATTTCTTGCTAAGCCGACGAGAAATCTTCTGGCTTTCGTCAAGCATGATGACGAGTCATGTGGAGCGTTCGCAATGGCCCGCCGAACAACCAACCACTGCTCAGCGCGGAATTTGTATAAAATAGCGCGCATCGAGACGAAACTGGAAATGAGTCGGCGCCAAGCTACGTTAGAATTCAGTTTTCGTCAGTTTGGATATAAGGGCAGCGTGAAGGGGCGAGACATTTGGGCCTCCAAGTATCTCGGCACGCTGCCGAACAGCTACAAAGCGCACGTGCCGCCGCATGGTGTGGTGCTGCTGCGCATCTCGGAATAGAGCTCGCGTCTCTGCGACTCGCTTGCTTGTTTATAGGAAGAATGCGGTGATTAAACGCCAACGCCGTTGCGCGGCCTTTGGACGCGAACAAATCTGGTATCTTGAATTGGCTCTGATTCGCATTCAATCGCAAGGGTCGTCAGTGGATGATCGGGCGCATCGGTCGGCAAGCCCGTAAATCTCACACGAAAGCGATCCTGTTCGAACTTAACATCATTGCCGGATGCGAAAAGCCGCGCGGATTTTACTTTTGTCATCAGACCTGCCAATGCAACGGTTTCGCCTGGCCAGAAATAAACATGCATGTAAAGTGTGTTGCCCTGCCGCGTGAAGCCGGCAAACTCGGAAGCGTGCACCTGACAACGATCCTTGGTATGAACGGATGCTCCATTGCGCGACATCCACTGTCCTACATCCGTGAGAACACGCACCGACTCCACGGGAATCGAACCATCCGGTTTCGGACCGATATTCAATAGATAGTTGCCACCATCACGCGAACAAGAAATGAGATTCCGCACAATCGTTTTCGTGCTCTTCCAATTGTCATCAGCGCGGTGGTAGCCCCAGCTATCGTTCAGCGTCATGCAGCTTTCCCACGAACGGCTTCCCTTCTCTGCGACGATTTCCTGCTCCGGCGTTGAGAAATCTCCAGGCAAACCGTTGCGGTTGTCCACGATGATGTCCGGCTGCAGGCCGAAAACCATCTTGTTCATCCGATCGGATTCCCATTGCTCGGCGGTAAGCGGCCAATCCACGTCGTACCACAACACATCGATTTTTCCGTAGTTGGTCATTAGCTCGCGGATCAGACCGTGGGTATACTCGACGAAGCGTTTGCGAGCTTCCGGGTCGGTCGCGCAGCGCGCGCCGTCCGGATGATGCCAATCCATCAGCGAATAATAGAAACCGACACGCATGCCTTCGGCTCGCGCTGCTTCCACATATTCCTGCACGAGATCGCGCCCGGGACCTTGCTTCGCCGCGCAGTAGTTGGTGAGCTTTGTATCGAAGTTGCAAAAGCCTTCGTGATGCTTGGTGGTCATCACCATGTATTTCTGGCCTGCAGTTTTCGCGAGCTTGGCCCAGGCGCGAGCGGCGTTCGGCTGGGGCTGAAAGCGCTTCGCCAGCAGTTCGTACTCACTCACGGGAATGCCTTCCTCTTCCATGACCCACTCGTGGCGTCCGAGCACGCTGTAGAGACCCCAATGAACGAACATGCCAAAGCGTGCTTCGTGCCACCACTTCATGCGGCGAACGCGATCGGCGTCCTCCGCCTCCGAACCGGCTTGTAGGTTTGGCGTCGATGTCCCAGGGTGAGCAAGCGCGGCCGCGCTGCCGGAAGCAGCGGCGAGCGCGACGAGTGAGGCGCTCGTGCCCAACAGCCAATCGCGCCGCGGAATACGATTTGGTCCCATGGCATCAGCCTCCAAACACAGTTGTTTCTGTTTCCAACACTTCGTGCCCAGGCGAGCCTCGGCACCAACTAAGCCGACGCATATTCGGCCACTGCAACTTATTTTTCAAGCTCGAAAATCTTTTCCAACAGCAGCCACTTCTCGCCGGGCTTTGCCTCCGCAAGCGGCTCTTGAAATTTCCACATCAACTCTTCCCACTCGCGCACCATTGGATTTTCGCGATCGGCCGTCGCTTTAGCCTCGAAAGAAAACTTCTCGTTCACTTCCATCACCATGAACATGCGCGTGCCAAGCAGATAGATCTCCATGTCTTCTATCCCGGAGTCTCTTATACTTTGCGTGATCTCTGGCCAGACTTTTTCGTGGTAACGTTTGTATTCGGCGATCAGCTTGGGGTCGTCCTTCAAATCCAGCGTTAGACAATATCGTCTCTTCATTCTGCCTCGATTTTGCATCAACAAGGATGGCTGCAGATTCCACGTCAGCTGACGTGCCTCCTGCCGTTCCCCTTTAGCTCAATTAAGTCAAAGCGCGATCGAGATGAGTATAACCGCCGTCCACGAACACATGCTGCCCAGTGATATGCGACGCCTGCGATGAAATAAGAAACAACACCATGGCTGCGATTTCGCTGGGCTGCGTCATGCGCTTGCCCAATGGTATTTTCGAGACGATATGCGCAAGCTTCTCTTCGGGATTCGGAAACGTGCTGACCCACTGTTTGTAAAGAGGCGTGATCACTTCCGCAGGAACCAGAGCGTTGACGCGAATGCCGCAAGAGAGCAATTCGGCCGCCCAATCTCGCGTAAGCGAAAGAATCGCACCCTTCGCCGACGTATATCCGGAAGTGCCTCCCTGCCCGGTGACGGCAACCTTCGACGCAATATTCAGGATGCACCCCTGCGATTTCTTCAGCGCCGGCAGAGCGAAGTGCGCCATGTTGTAGTAATGGAAAAGGTTGAGCCGGAGGGAACTCACAAATTTGTCGGGCGTACCGTTCTCGAGTCCAACGTTGTCATTTGCCCCAACATTGTTGACGAGAACATTCAGCCGCCCGTACTCCTTCAGCGTTTGTTCGACCGCCCCACGGCAACTTTCGACCGATAAGACGTCCGCGGAGATCATGCTGCAGGTTGCCCCTGCGACCACCAAGTCCATCTGGAGCCGCTTCCCCGCCTCGGCGTCCTTGTCCACAAATACGGGTATCGCTCCCTCGCGGGCGCAGCCGCGCGTGATGGCCTCTCCGATTCCTTTGGCACCGCCAGTAATCAGAACAACCTTGTCTTTGAGCTGTAAGTCCATCAGCTGCCGCCTTTAAACCGGATCAATTCTCAATGATCTTCATTCTGGACTAGCCGCGCATCTGGCCCACTCAGTGGCCATCAAGATAGTGCGTTTCTGCCAGGTTTCTCAACCTCGCGGCGGCGCCTTCCGCCGTGATGTCGCGTTGCGGGCCAGCAAGCAGTTCATAGCCAACCATAAACTTCTGTACCGTGGCGGATCTCAGGAGAGGCGGGAAATAGTGTGCGTGGAAATGAAACTCCGAATGATTCTCGCCGTCGGTGGGCGCTTGATGGAACCCCATCGAATAGGGAAAGGCCGTCTCGAATAGATTATCGTAGCGAATCGTCAATATTCGAAGGATGTCCGCGAGATATCCCTGCTCCGTGTCGTCCAACTCGGCGAGGCTCGCAGTGTGGCGGCGGCCCAAGATCATCGTTTCAAAAGGCCATACCGCCCAGTACGGCACGAGCACCACAAATCCCTCGTTCTCGCAAACAATGCGCTCACCATCCTCGATTTCCAGCCGCAAATACTCGCACAACAAACATTTCTGATTCCCTTGAAAAAACGCGCGTATCGCCGCTTGCTCTCTCGCGGGAATGTTCGGCACTTCTCCGTTCGCCCAAATCTGACCGTGCGGATGCGGATTGCTTGCGCCCATTAACGCGCCGCGATTTTCGAAGATTTGCACGTGCTTCACCCACGGAACACCACCCAGCTCCCGGTATTGCTGTGTCCACACCTCAACAACCCGCTTCACTTCTTCTTGCTTCATGCGAGGTATGGTCAGGTCATGGCGAGGCGAAAAGCACACCACGCGGCAAATCCCTCTCTCCACACTCGCAACGATCAAACCGTCCTGGTCCGTCTCGCAGGGCGAAACATTGGGCAGCATGGCGGGATAATCGTTGTCGAAGACAAACGTTTCGTTGTAGGCGGGATTCCGCAATCCTTCCGCCCGCACATTTCCAGGACACAGATAGCACTCTGGATCGTACTTAAGGAACGGCGCAGGCGCGACTTTGTCGACTTTCCCCAGCCAGGGCCTCTGCGTGCGATGAGGCGAAACCAGCACCCATTCTCGCAGAAGCGGATTCCAGCGGCGGTGCGGCGTAGAGCGAAGATCTATTCCGTTCATATCCTGCTTAACCCAACCTGCCATTCATATTCAACTTGTGGAGTGTACTTCGATTTGCGCTAGAGGAGAACAAACACAGAGGAAATGGCGCGCCCGGAGAGACTCGAACTCCCGACCTTCTGGTTCGTAGCCGTACCATTAAATCCCATAAGCTGATGAATCGGCGTCACATGCCTGTTTCAAACCCTCTCTCAATTGGGCTACAAATCGGGCTACGTGCACTTCACCAAGAGAAGATTGCCAAGATTAAACACCAAGCAAGTTTTTTTGCTGAGAGTAAACTTTAGCTCAGATATTTTCTTCAGCTAAACAGGTTCAATGCCGATCTTGTCATTCACGGCCTCTCTCAATCGCTGTTTACAACCGAGATATTTTTCAGTGGTCTGCACCGAGACGTGGCCCAGCAGAAACTGGATCTGTTCCAGCTCGCCCCCGGCGCTGTGGCAGAGGCGGGCACACGATCTTCGCAGGTCATGCGGCGCGAGTCTTACGATTCCAACCTGGCCAGCGTACTGCTTGACGACATGCCACACCACCTTTTCGGTCATTTCGGTGCCCCAAATCGTTCCCGTCCTGCAGACGCAACGAAATAACCGACCGTTGGCAACTCTCGACGCTGCGAGCCAATCGTCGACGGTTCGCTTAACCCAAGCGGGCACTGGTATGGTTCGAATGTGACCGGCTTTACCTATCAGATCGACGATGGCCCAGTGATCCTCGCGACGTTGGAAGTGGTCAACGGTGAGTTCAGTCAGTTCGCGCCGCCGCAGGCCACAACCCAGTAACAAAGCAAGAATCGCTTGATCCCGCTTGCCCTTCAAAGTAGCAGCATCAGGGAGTTGCCAAAGCGTTCGAGCTTCCTCAGCCGTCAACCAATTCCCGAGTCGGCACCCAAGTTTTTTTGCACCCCTTACCCGGCGAATGCCAGCTGCCAGGTCGGGACTTAACAATCCAGAATCTGCTGCCTCATAAGCCAGCCTTCGTACGGCGGCCAGCCTGACGTTGATGGTCCCCGCAGCCAGATGACGATCTTCGAGATGGAGTCGGTAACGGAGGACGACCGCCTTGTTGAACGATAGTCGCGGAGCGGAGCAATACCACGCCACAAACTCATCGATCGAATGCCGATAACTGCGCTGCGATTCGAACGACCTCAAACTTACGATCACAGCGATCTTGGCATGCTCCAAGTCGGGAAGGCCGAGCTTTGTTTTCAGCCGGGTATGCCCGCTCTTGAGTTTGCGCTTCATGGTTAGCCGCCTCCCGACGACTAGCCATATCAGACTCTCCTTTTGATGTCTCCGAGAGCGTGGTCGCTAAATTCTCGATGTCCTGTAACGCTACTAATCAGCCACCTGAGCACGGACGAGCAAACCGATTTCGCCTTCTCGCTTGCACTGGTCCAAGTAATTCAATGTGAGCGCAATCATGTACCACTGTGGGATCAGAAATATGAGCCAAAGGCCCAGAACGGGAACGGGCCGGAGAAACCATGGCCGCCCGAATCGTTCCTGCAGCATCGCGAGAAACGACACCAGGCCGAACACACCTGCAATTCCTAGCCCCAGCCACATCGTAACCAGCAACGCGATCCTGCCATGGCTTCCTTTGGCTAGGGCGTCGCCGCGCTTGATCGCCGCAAACGCCGTCATATTTTCCAGTATTGCAACTGGAAAACCGGGCGCAGTGGCAAATGCAAGGAGCGGAAATACAATCAATCCAAGCGGCCCCGTGAACATACTCGCCAGCATAACCATCCAGAATAGACGGAGCTGTTTGCGCCGAACCGACTTGATCGCCTGCAGGATTCCAACACTGCGTCCGCTCCGGATTTCCTGCGTGGCAAAAGCCGACGCTGCCAGCGCCCGATATTCCATCGCAAAAGTTCCCAAAAACAACACGAACACGCCGACCCTCTGCAGAACGCCCATCCCAAGCCAGACCTCCCGCAGCGGAGTGCCCTCCGGGTGGGGTGCGATCATGTAATTCACAATCAGTGCCATGAGCATGATTGCCGCGATGGGGATCCCCATGAGCAGTACGAACATGCCAGCCCGCGAGCGCCACACTCGCCAACTCGCTTTCAACAATTCGGCCGTGCGCATCCCCGAACGATTCGATTCATGCATATAACGATGACTCTGGATTTAGAGATACGCGAAGCGGGGTTTTGTTGCAAGCGACATTGTGTGACACGCTTGGTCTGTCACGGCATGCCGCTCCTAGTTTCTTGCGCGTTGCGGGATAGACTCGTGTAATGCGCAAACCGCACATGTCCGGTTACGCGACAAACCAGGACTTAGCAAGGCAGAATGTCCCAACGAGCGTTCCGACTTGGAATAACTTCAGGTTAGTCCGTCACCCGACCAGAATCACTGATTAGACCCTGCCGAATCTCCCGAATACGCAACACCACTTCTTTTGATTAAACGAATTTTTGTTCTTCGGGATGAGCCTTCCGAGGATGCCTCCGGCTGTGCGAATTGCTCCAGCGGCATTTCGGTGTGGGCAACTGCTTCCGGTGTAGAATTGCGGCGAAATGACACTGTCCGCCGGAACTCGGTTGGGACCCTACGAGATTTTGGACGCAATTGGCGCGGGCGGAATGGGCGAGGTATACCGCGCGCGCGACTCGCGTTTGGAGCGCGCCGTCGCAATCAAGATTCTCCCCGTGCAGTTTTCTTCCGATCCAGTTCGCAAACAGCGGTTCGAGCGCGAAGCCAAAACGATCTCCAGCCTGAATCATCCACACATTTGTGTGTTGTACGACGTGGGCAGCCAGGATGGCGTCGATTACCTAGTGATGGAGTGCGTGGAAGGCGAGACGCTGGCGAAAAGGCTGGAGAAGGGCGCGCTACCGGTCGAGCAAGTGTTCAAGTACGGGATGCAAATTGCGGACGCACTGGACAAGGCGCACCGCAGCGGCGTGGTTCATCGGGATTTGAAGCCCGGCAACATCATGCTGACGCCGACCGGCGCAAAACTCCTGGACTTCGGCCTCGCCAAGCCTGCAGGACCAGTGTCAAGTTTGGCGACGTTGACGGGGACGGCCGCGAAGCAATCGCCCGCCACCGAACAAGGTGCCATTGTCGGCACGTTCCCCTATATGTCGCCGGAGCAGATTGAAGGGAAAGAACTGGATGGCCGCAGCGACATTTTTTCGCTAGGCGCAGTGCTGTACGAAATGCTGACAGGCCTGCGGGCGTTTCAAGGCAAGAGTCAGCTTAGCGTAGCGTCCGCCATACTCGAAAAAGAACCGGCCTCGATTTGCAGTATTAAGCCAATGACGCCACCTGCTTTGGACCACGCGATCCGCCGCTGCCTCGCCAAAGATCCCGAGGAGCGTTGGCAAACCGCCCGCGACCTCGCCCTCGAATTGAAATGGATTGCCGAGACAGGTACTTGGACCGCCGTTTCATCCGCAACCAAGCAGCAACTATCGCAGGGAATTGTCTGGGGCCTTGCGGCAATTTGCCTCTTGTTGGTGATCGCTCTTGTCGCAACGTTGTGGTTTCGGCCGGCCGTGAGCCTTCAGCCGATTAGAGCCTCCTTGCTTCCCCCTCCCAATTCCTCCTTCCTCCCGTACAATTTCGCAGTTTCTCCGGACGGCCGCCAGTTAGCCTTCGTCGGACTCGGCCCCGACGGGAAAACGACCTTGTGGCTGCGCGCTCTCTCGGGTTCCGGCGCGCAGCAACTCAACGGCACGGAGGGAGCCATCTCTCCATTCTGGTCCCCCGATAGCCGCCAAATAGGATTCTTTGCCGATAGGCGGCTAAAAACCGTCGATGTCGCTAGCAGTGCTGTTCAGGTTCTTTGCGATTCTTACTTCGGGTTTGGAGGAAGCTGGAATCGCGAGGGCACCATTGTTTTTGGGCCGACGCTTAGGGGACCTTTGCAGCGCGTCTCCGCCAGCGGCGGCACTCCTGTCCCCGTTACAAAAATAATGCGCCAGGGCAGCATTCAGACCGACCGCTGGCCATTCTTCCTGCCCGACGGCAAACATTTCCTTTACTTTTCGGATTGGATAAGCTCCCGCGATCCACAGGGAAACGGCATTTATGTGGGCTCCCTGGACGCAGGTGAAAGAAAACTAATTTCCTCGGAGCTGAAAGGCAATGCGCTCTTCGCTTCCCGCTATCTGTTGTACGTTCGTGGTCGCATTTTGATGGCGCAACCCTTCGACGCGGACCGTATTGAAGCCACAGGAGCAGGCGTACCGCTCACGGGGGAAGAATTGGAAGAGCGCACTTCTTTTTGGATTTTTGGATTCTCCGCGTCACAGAACGGGGTCCTCGTTTTTCAGTCTGCGGCGGATTCCGCATCACGGCTCGTCTGGTACGACCAAAACGGTAAGGAACTGGGGCAGCTTCCCCAGGTTGGTTACAAGGATCCCGACCTTTCCCCCGATGGGCGCTTTCTCGTTGTCTCGTCAGACGACGAGCACAACGGCAAACATTTCATCCGCATATTCGATTTGAAGCGTGGCACTAGCACTCGTCTAACCGACAGCGGCGACGAGCACTACCCGCTGTGGTCCCGCGACGGGAAGCGAATTACGTACCGCACTGCTGGAGTAGTTAGCAACAGCTATGAGGTTCCCTCCGATGGCTCCGGGCCTCCCAAGATCTTGTTGAAAGGTGATATGCACGCCGGACCCCAGGATTGGTCTCCAGACGGCCGCTTGCTCTTCATGACTATCACGGAGAACGCTTTTCCTTCCCTGGGGATTTATTCCCCAAGCGATCAAAAGGTTGAGCCATTCGTCGTTGATGGCGTCGAGGCCAAGCTTTCTCCGGACGGGAAATGGGTCGCATACAATGCAGTAGGGAGTGGGATTCTCGTCGAACGCTTTCCTGAACATGGCGGGCGTATCCAAGTTTCTGCTGGAACAGGCACCCAGCCACGCTGGAGCCATGACGGCAGGCAAATCTTCTTCATTCAGCCCGACCGAAAGCTGATCGTGGTCAGTTTTAATCCGAATACAGGGACGGCAGGCCCGCCGCGTGTCCTTTTTCAGACACGCATCGCCGCCGAGCGTGGCGCAAGCTGGCAATACACCGTCGCGCCAGACGGCCGCTTCCTCATTAACTCGCTTCCTGCAAACATAGCTTCTCCGCTCACGCTCATTACGGGATGGGACGTGTCCCTGCGCCAGCGCTAACCCGACCTTCGCCGAACCTTGGAGAGTGCGGGCACTGGGGCGCAAGCCTGCTCTTGTTACAGAAAACTTCAAGAGTTAACTGGACTGCACCGGAAGCGATAGGAATATCGTGCCGCTAGCCGAGGACCTGGTAATTTGGGTCTATAGCATCGAACTTGAACTAGCACAAATGTCTTCCACGGAAACAGTATTTCTGACGGCTGAATGGCGAGACCTCGTGATGTTGAACTACGAAGTTGACCCCCGCGTTTTAGACAAGTATGTCCCCTGCGGCACGGTGCTGGATTCGTTCCTTGGAAAAACATACGTTAGCCTCGTAGGGTTTCGGTTTTGCCGCACCAAACTTTTTGGGTCCCTTGCCGTTCCGCTTCATTCTGATTTCGATGAGGTAAACCTCCGCTTTTACGTCCGTCGCAAGGAGGGAGATGAAAACCGAAGGGGCGTTGTGTTCATCGCCGAAATTGTACCCAAGCAGGCGGTCGCGATGGTCGCTCGTCTTATATACGGAGAGAACTATGTATGCCTGCCGGTGAAGCACCATGTTGACACCAATGGGTCGAAAAAGACTGTTAAGTATCAATGGCAGGTCAAAAATCAGTGGTGCCAGCTAACTGCACAAGCGATGGGCTCTCCCGAGCTACCACGAGAGGGAAGTCTGGAACAGTTTATTACCGAACACTATTGGGGGTATTCGAACCAACGAGGAGGAGCCTCCTCCGAATATCACGTTGCACATGTGCCTTGGCGAGTGTGGGTGAGCACTAGGGCAGGATTCGAAGGTGATGCAAGCGGGCTGTACGGCGTCGAACTGGGCCAAATCCTTCAAGGTCCCGCAAGCTCTGCATTCATTGCCGATGGCTCGCCAGTCACTGTTTTCAGAGGTTGCAAACTCCTGTAACGAAGCCGGGCCAAGAATCGAGAGCGATGCCACGCCGGGGGGGGTTGGTACTTTACGATGGTGGATGCGGGTTCTGCTTTCGTTGGGTTCACTTCTGGGAGAAGGTAATTGAGCGACGGGGATTTGCTCTCAAAGACTTACAATCCGCGCGGGATGACGGCAGCTTAGAAATTCCGCAACAGGAATTGCTGGATGACATCCTTGTTTTGACCAGCGATGGCAGGTTGGAATCTGGGGCTGACGCATATCTCTTTGTGGCACGGAGAATCTGGTGGGCATGGCCATTGTATGCGATCTTCCGCTTACCCGGTTTTAATTGGATGCTTTGGCAAGGCTATCGTTGGTTCAATCGTAACCGATACCGCATCATTCGCCATTGCCCACTACCGCAGCAACCCCATTCTGGCGACGCGTTGCAGGATGGTACTCGGTCATCTCGGGACGCCTAGCCCTCTTCGAAATCGGAGGCTTGGATGCTCAACTCACGCCGTTACCGGAGAAGAAATGTCCGAATCCCATTGTCCGGTAACGCGACTCCAGGAGTTGACCATAGGTGTTCCTTACAGCAAGGGCAACGGCCCTTGGTCTTTACGTTATTCAAAATGGCTTAGACTGAAATCTCAGAAGAGTCCAATCGCCTTCATTGTAATTGTGAACGCAAATCGATGAAAAGATTCTTACTGTTGTGGCTAGTCGGTGCGGTGTTGATAGCAGTCGTAATCGGAAGCATCAACGTGCCCCATCTTTATTCCCTCGTTCGGAGAGGGGTTCCGACTTGCGGTACTGTATTTGAACGCGAGCCAAAGAATCACAACTCTGTCCACTATTCCTATGAAGTGAACGGTAAGACTTATACTGGCGTTCAACAGGGCGGTGTAGGTAGCGAAGGGACGGCCTATTCACCCGATTGTTTCGGTTACGTCGTGTACTATCTTCCCGAGAACCCCGAACGCTCCTGCATCGGTTACCCCGAACCGATGCTCACCAACGATATCATTCCGATAGTACTCGCTATGCTCACTGCTCCTCTTTTTGCCTTATTTGTTGCGCGTGGGAGATATCCAGCATTTCGACGGTGGCTCGCGGCAGACTCTGTTAAGTCCTGATTAACGCGGAAACCGGACAAGCCAAAATGGTCCCAAAACCACTTCTCCGGTAATCCGACTACACAGGCAAGTGGACTGAGAGGTCGCTACTTCTCACGACGGGTCCCCCGACTCGGAATAACTTCCGGTTAGCCCGTGATCCGCTCAGAATCGCAGATTGGACCCTGTCGAGTCTCGGGCTACCCCAACACAACTTCGATGGACAGATCTTAGCTTCGTGAGGCTAGGCGCCGACTATTCCGTCAGCTGCGCCTAGCTACTTCAGCTTCGCGTATTCCGCCTTGGCTTCTTTCAAGATAGGAACGTCGGGATCGGCGTCTTTCCAGAGGACGAGGAAGTCCTGATAGGCTGCTTTCGCCTTGGCAGAATCACTAGACGTCGCGTACGCACGACCAAGTTGGAGACGAGCGAGTGCTCCAGTCACAAAGTTCAGCACAATACCTCGGTGGTTCAGTAGCTTCTCGAATTCGGCGACTGCGGCGCTCCCATTCTTCGCGAGCAGGTGTGCTTGACCCCTTAAGTACGCCGGGTAGAGCGTTCCTGTCTGCATCGGGCTCGCGTGGCTTAATTCGTAAGGAGCGGCCGTCTCTAATTCCATCACCGCTGCGGGGGAATTGTTCGCCTGTAGCTGAATAGCTGCGTTGATGGTGGGTAACCAGTAGACCCTGATAAGCGTATTATTCGGATAATCCGTAAGCGTCCGGTTCTTACCGTGTGTACTTCGAGTGTGTGAGTGTGGATGATGGCCTTTGTGGACACTTTTGTTTGTGTCCACAAAGAGGAATCGTGGACACATCCGATCAAACACTACAAGTCAGAGTGGCGGGAGCAAAGAAGCGGCGCCGAACGATCCGGGAGCGGCGAGAGATTGTGGAAGAGACGCTTTTGCCGGGAGCCTCGGTGTCCAGAGTGGCGAGACGACACGACGTCAACGCGAACCAGGTGTTCTACTGGCGGAAGCTCTATCGCGAAGGGCAGCTGGGAAGCAGCACGGACAGGCAGCTTGTAGCAGTGAAGGTCGCGAATGATCGATCTGTAGAGGCAGTAAAAGAGGACGATTTCCTTCCGCGATCGGGAACCTTGGAGATCAAGCTCTCGAAAGGGACGGTTCGAATCTTTGGAACCGTGGATGTGATGGCACTGCGTGCCGTGATCGAGTGTCTGGTCGGATGATTGGACTGCCAGCAGGAACACGAATCTGGCTTGCCGCAGGAGTGACGGATCTGCGTCGTGGATTTACGGGCTTGAGCGGAATGGTGCAAACGGCGCTCAAAGAGAATCCATTTTCGGGTCATGTGTTTGTGTTTCGTGGGCGGCGAGGTGACCTGATCAAGATGCTGTGGTGGGACGGCGATGGTCTTTGTCTTTTTGCAAAAAGAATCGAACGAGGAAAATTCATGTGGCCACAAACGACGAGTGGAACGGTGGCACTAACGCCCGCACAATTATCTATGCTTCTTGAAGGCATCGACTGGAGACATCCGGTACGCAGCTACGATCCGCAGATGGCGGTGTGAAAGAAAAGATTTTATTTTTAATTTTTCTATTTTCTGATGCATTTTAATCATGCAGTAAAAAAAGTGCGGTATGTTCGCGTGCAATGGATGCCGCCACACTTCCTGATCTCGATCAACTCGATTCCCAAGCGCTGAAGTCCCTGGTCCTGGCGCTGCAGGAGCAAGCGTTCTCCCATCGGAAACAGCTCACCACGCAGCAAGAAGAAATCCTTTCTCAGCGTGAGCAGCTCGCTTCGCGCGATGCGGAAATCGAACACTTGAAGCTGCTCATCGCGAAACTACGCCGCATGGAGTTCGGCCGGTCGTCGGAGAAGAGGGAAAGTGAGATTGAACAGCTGGAACTACGGCTGGAAGAGTTGGAAGTGAGGCGAAGGAAAGAAACGACGGCAATCCAGGGGTCAACGGGAAGCGCTACGGTCGCGCGCCCTGCGCGGCGGCCATTCCCCGATCACTTACCAAGGGAAGTGCGAAACTGTCTTCCGAAGCACGAAGCTTGTCCGGACTGTGGAGGGAAGCTGAAGCATCTTGGTGAGGATATTTCGGAGATCCTGGAGTACGTGCCGGCCATTCTCAAAGTCGTCCAATACGTTCGTCCCAAGCTGGCTTGTGCCGGATGCGATCGTATCGTGCAGGCGAAAGCCCCGAGCCGGCCAATCGAGCGAGGCATTGCGGGTCCCGGGCTTTTGGCGCATGTGCTGGCATCGAAATACTGTGACCACCTGCCTCTTTATCGACAGTCGCAGATCTATGCGCGTTCCGGCGTGGAGTTGGATCGTTCCACGCTGGCCGAGTGGGTAGGCGGGTCGAGTGAACTGCTGGCGCCGCTCGTGGAAGCTCTGCGTCGGCACGTTATGTCTGCCGGCAAACTACACGCGGATGACATTCCTGTTCCGGTGTTGGCTCCAGGGTTGGGCAAGACCAAAACCGGGCGGTTGTGGACCTACGTGCGCGACGATCGCCCTGCAGCAGATAGCACACCCGCTGCAGTGTGGTTCGCGTATTCACCGGATCGCAAGGGCGAACATCCGCAATCTCATCTGAGCAACTTTACCGGCACACTGCAAGCGGATGGTTACGCTGGCTTCGATCGGGTCTACGAAGCAGGCCGCGTTCAGGAAGCCGCGTGCTGGGCGCACGTACGGAGAAAGTTTTACGATCTTGAGGTCGCGCACAAATCTCCCGTTGCAGCTGAGGCGCTAGAACGCATCGCGCAGTTGTATGCCATCGAAAAAGACATCCGCGGACGTTCACCTGACGAGCGGCGTGAGATTCGCAACACGCGCAGCAGGCCGTTGCTGGAATCGCTGAAGCAATGGTTCGCGGAGACACTAGAGAAACTCTCTAGAAAATCCGATACCGCCATGGCCGTTCGTTACGCACTAGGACGGTGGGAGGCGCTGATACGCTTCTGTGATGACGGCCGCATCGAAATCGACAATAATGCAGCCGAACGAGCGCTGCGGGTCGTGGCTCTGGGCAGAAAGAACTTTCTTTTTGCGGGCTCCGATGGCGGTGGAGAGAGTGCCGCGACGATCTACAGTCTGGTCGGGAGTGCTAAGCTGAATGGCATTGATCCCGAAAGCTATCTGCGAAACGTGTTGTCCCGCATTGCGGACCACCCGATAAATCGCATCGAGGAGTTGTTACCTTGGAACGTCGCGGTAAGTCTGAAGCTCCCGATACACGAGGCAGCGTAAACGAAGAGGCTGCTTCGAACCACCCAACCAGCAGTCTTTCAGAACTGGCCTATATTGAAGACACCATCGGACGCGGGGCTATCACCATCGGGGTTGTTCCTCCCCTCAAGGAATGCGTCGCCATTGCTCACGAGGGAAAACACACGCTGGCCATGCTGAAACGTCAAAAAGGTGAATCGCTGACTGAGCTGCTGTCCCGCCTGAATCTCGCCATCGCCCGCGCTCATACCGAAGACATTTTTACCGACGAGATTAATCCTGCAAACACGAAACGCCCCTAGCAGCTTGCTCCCCTGACTTCAAGACGGCCACAAAGGAGCGCTTACGATAATCCCTCCGAAGCTCTTCAGCTAGAGCTTTGGCTTGCGAGGCATCGCCGATTCGAGCCAGTGTGAGCGCGGCAACCGTCTTCACATCACGTCCCGACGACAAGCCCAAAGCTGCCTTGGCTCCCTGCCGGGCAGAGCTTGTTTCTTCTAATTCTGCATCCCGCAATGCGGCATTTGCTTTCCAGAGAGCCGCAATCTCCTTGGAGTCGGCGCGAAGAGACGATTCCACCGCCTGACGTGAGAAGTCCCGCGCCTCATTCAGCCGCCCGTAATAGGCTTCAGTGTCGGATTCGGTCGATAATAAGAAGTCTTCTTCGCCGGGTCTTCCAGCAGCCCAAGATAATTGTTGCCGCATCTGTGAAACATCTCCATGTAGGAAGGCTAGGAAGTAGATGTTCTGTCGCAGCCGCCCCCCGTCTAAATTGTGCGCTAAAGCCTGATCGAGCGTGTTCTTAGCCTCCTCAAGCCGATTAAGGCGGAGATAAGACCCTCCAAGATTCGAGTAGTGACCCATGGAGTTCGGATCAAGCCGCAGTGCCTCCTTAAATTCGGACAACGCGCTTTCATGGCGACCCAATTCCGCTTCAATTGCGCCAAGATTGTTATGCGGGACAGCCTCGCGAGGATAATCTGCTTTCCACAGTTGCAAGGTCTGCATTTGTTTCTCGATGTCTCCAATGGCTCGAAAGTACCGCCCAGAGATGATCAACTTTTCTAGCTCAGTAGCGTGGTCGCGCAACTGATACGCTCGGCTGGCGTATTCCAGCGCGAGGGATGCTTGTTCGGTATTAGCACTAGTAACCGACAGCATGCCGTACGCCATGGGAAAAGTGGGGTCGAGTTCAATGGCTCGTTTAAAAAAAGGAGCGCTCGGCACACTTCCCTTTTCCTTCAGCATTGTCATGCCAAGGCTGAAGCTCTTTAGCGCTTCCAGTGAAGAGGTTGTCACCTCTACAGGCACATTAAACTTCTGCACAGATGGAAGTGACTCTCCCAGCTTGCGGCGTAAGCTCGCAGAGACCTTGCTGAGGGCCTTCAGAACTTCTTCCTTGCTGTCAGCCTCTGCTTGCTCCTTAGCTAAACTATCGCCAGTGCTGCACGCGACGGCGTTCACGCCGATCAAATAACTGTTCCCCAAACTGGAAATTGTCCCACCAAGTACAGCTTTGCTGCCTGTCCGCAAGCAAATCTCTCGCCCTACATCCATTGAGAGTCGTTCGTTCTTTGGGTGTCCCATCATCTGCAATGTGTCGCCAACTCTGCCATCGGAGATTACTTTCAGAAAAGGAGACTGCTCCAGCGCCACGACCAATGCCTGTTTCAGTGCACCGTCAAACACGTCATCCCTAGTTTTATTGTCGAAGTCAGCCAGAACAATCGTGTCCTTGTCCGTCAGTTTGGGTGTGCGATTGAAATAGAAGTAAAATGCTGCGACAACTGCCATGACGGCTAAGGCGGCTGAGATCGCCACCTTCCACCGCATGCCGAAGCGGGTGGTGGCGACTGCACTCACCCCTAAGGGCAGCCGTCCCGATTCCGTGTCGCGTTTCAGCCTTTGAAGATCAGTACGGATGTCGGATGCGTGCTGATAGCGCAAGCTGCGATCCTTCTCCAGCGCCTTGTTAATAATTTCTCCGAGCTTGGGCGGCACCTCGGGGTTCAGACGCACTGCTTCGACGGGTGCCCGGTTCAGGATGGCATCGAAAACCACTCCTGTGCTCTCGCCACGGAAGGGCAACATCCCTGTCGCCATCCCATAGAGCACCGCGCCGAACGAGAACAAATCAGTGCGGGCATCCAATTCCTTGGTGCGGACTTGTTCGGGCGACATGTACGCGATGGTACCTAGGGCCGTGCCGGGACTCGTAAGATGGTCAGGGTCAACCTCCGCAGTGGCAAGTGTTGGCTCGTTGCCAGTCACGCTTTTGGGTGTACTGACCTTAGCCAATCCGAAATCCAGAACCTTGGCATGGCCGCGTTTGGTCACGAAGATATTGGCGGGCTTGATGTCCCGATGCACGATGCCTGCGCAGTGGGCGGCATCGAGGGCGTCGGCGACCTCGATGCCAAGCGACAGTACCTCCTCGATCTCCAGCGGCTTGCCACCGATGCGGTGTTTGAGCGTCATGCCTTCCAGATACTCCATCGCTATAAACGGCTGACCATCTTGCTGCCCGACTTCGTAGATAGTGCAGATGTTCGGATGGTTCAATGCAGACGCAGCGCGAGCTTCGCGCCTGAAGCGCTCCAACGCCTGTGGGTCACTGGCTAGGTTTTCAGGCAGGAACTTGAGAGCGACGAAGCGACCAAGCTCGGTGTCCTCTGCCTTGTAGACGACACCCATCCCGCCGCCGCCCAGCTTCTCGATGATGCGGTAGTGCGAGATGGATTCGCCAATCATTGCTGGGAAACCGCTCTTGGCAAGGCATGTTAGGCTGCACTCAAAGGCAAGTCAACGGGCCGTATCCGACAAGCTTTACCTTCGCACTTATTCCCGATGAGGAATGATAAACGCCGTAGTTTTGACCGAATCAATCAACTCCCGGATGGTCGGCTATACGGAAGTTAT
>Ga0206978_1015_pt1 | contig 39147 bp, 38 predicted proteins | sample Alteio_BWMinCont_21_FD_153477 | JGI IMG/M metagenome (GOLD analysis project Ga0206978, IMG submission 153477) | Enriched cells from forest soil in Barre Woods Harvard Forest LTER site, Petersham, Massachusetts, United States -... | ecosystem: Environmental > Terrestrial > Soil > Temperate forest >...
ACTTGCCCTGCAAATGGTCAAACTCCAGCGTACCGTTCATAAGATTGGAAAGCCCGAACGGCGAGGTCGCATTCATCAACACCACCAGCGCCGGTAAATCCTTAACCTGAAAGTGCGTGATATTAACTTTGCCTTCGATCTGACGCGGGCTTTCGACGGTGCTGGCGCCAGTAATTTTTAGCTTGCCGTCTTTGACGGTATCGGTGAAGCCGAGCCCTTTAAGTGCCTTGCCGAAATCGTCGCAGGTGATTGAAAGCGTGCGATGCCCATCGGCGGCGGGCGTCAGATCCATCGCCAGCGGATGATCGCCATCGGCAAGCCCATGCAGGCTGATCTGGCTCCATCCCTTCGGATCGCGCACAGCCAAGGCCGACACGTTACTAATAAAACCGAATTCACTCGTGTAAAGCTTGTCGAGCTTAAGATGATACTCCTTCGGCCGTGGGTCGGTCTGTGCCGGGTCTTTACCGCCGCGCAGGCCACCGACATCAAACGCCGTCCCTTCCGCAGTGAAAGACAATTTTCCATTGGCGCCGGGCGCTTGGGTAAAATGCAAGGCGGCATTGGTACGGCCTGCGATGAAGGGGCTCAATGTAATCGAAACTGGCCTGAAATCCGACCCAGCCAAGACGGCTTTGCCTTTGATCTTAAGCCCCGGCCCTTGCATATCGATCAATGTGACGTTGAGATCCTTGCCAACCGGCATATCGGCGGCGAAGTTCAGCATCGCTGGTGTCCCCGCCGCCTTTTTCCAGCTCAGATCCCCAACATCCATCGCGGCCGCTTTCATATCCAGCGTGCCGGAGAATGATGTCGATTTTTCGTTTTTCTGCGTCATCTCCAATTTGACGGCAATCGGCCCCTGGGTGGTGGCAAGCGCATCGACGCCAAGCCGGCCCCATTGCTCCCCGCTCACATCACCGGTAATCGTGGCATGCTTTAGCGGCTTATCGGCACTCTCATTGAAGGATTCCTGCCAGGACACCAGCAGCGGAATTTTTTGCAGCTCCGCCTTGCCGTTCAGTGTGAAACCGGCTTTGTCGAGCGCCAGCGTCAGATCGCCTTCGGATATGTCGAGACTTTTGATCAGGCGGGATGATGCAAGATCGGTCATCTGGCCTGTGGCCTCAATATTGGCATCTTTCATCAAAATCGATTTGATCAACGGAAATTTCAATTCGACGCCGCCATCGAAATTGCCACTCACATCATCAGGCTTAAGGCCGACCGCTTGCGCATAACGAAAACGCGGCGCGTCGATGAGTTTTAGGACCGACGGCAAAGGGCCAATAAACTTAACCGGCAGATCGATGTTCTGCGTATCGTTTTCAAAATCCGTGAGTTTGATTGTTGAAGGCTGCAGCTTTAAGTCACCGATACCGCCCCCGGAGATATTAATGGTCATTTGATTGAGATCGAAATCAGCCTTTGCCCCAACGCCGACAACCGGCGGCATGCCTTCCAAATAATTGACCGTGGCACCGGAAGCGGAAACGCTACCGCCGCCCTCGGTGATCGCCGTGTTATCGAGATTGCTCCACGTCAGCGCGCCCTTAAATGAAGCTTCACCGCGGTCGAACACGCCCTTCGACAAGCTTGCCACCATCCATTCGCGCGCGCCGGGAATAATCGGCTTCGGCCAGATTTTGTCGAAATCATTCATCGGCAGCGCCGTAAGCTTAAGCGAAAGATCGAAATCAAGATCGCGCCCGGCGGATTTATCCGCCGGCGGCCTGCCCGCAAGCGTCGCGGAAAGTTTCGGGCCGTCGAAATCGATTGCCGCTTTGGTGACCTCCAACCGGCCTGTTTCGCGATCGTATTTCGCTTTTGCTTCAAGACTTTTGATGGCGCGCGGCGTATCCCAAAACGCGGAATAATTCAGCGTGCCGACATCCCCATGAACGTCGGCTGCCCCGCCCATCAGATCGAGGCCATCATTGAAGGCAAAAGAAATCTGGCCCGCAAGCGGCACATTAATGACAGCCGCGGGCGATCCAGCCCCTAACAGCGAGGTTGGGTTAATGCCGTTGAAATCGGCGGTAATGGTATGCCGTTCCGTGGCACGATCATGATTGTAATGAATCACAGCCAAAGCTGTATGAGCGCCGTCTGTGACTTTGATCTTCGCTTCGCCGCCAAGCTCACCGCCCAGATGCCGCACCAACACGATCTCCGGAAAATCCATCGACCATTCACTGTTGGTGATTTCGTCATGAATGGTAAAAAGCGCTTTGTCGATCTCCAGCTTGCGCATGAAGTGTGCGTGAACAAGATCGTCGGCGATGCCGGCCAGGATGCTTTTGGTATCGCTCTTGCCGTTACCTTCGGGCGCCGCCATGCCGCCGAACAACAACATGCTTTCTTTGGTGCGGGTAATCCACACATGCGGATTGTTGATATGCAGGCCGGCCGGCACCAGCCTTCCGATCATAAGGCCGAAGACGCTGATACGGATATCAAGCGCCGGTATCTCAGCAATAGCGGCGTCATCTTTGCCGGTGAGATGAACGCCGTCGGCATGCAGCGTGATCGAATGATCCGCGTTGTCCCAGGTCAGCAGCGCATTGGTCACCGTTGCCTTTGTGCCGGGCATTAGGCTGACGATGGCCGCTTCGGTATAAGGGGTCAGAAACGCCAAATTCATCGGCGCCGTGCTCAGCCGCCAGATCAAAAGCAGCCAAAGAACGATGAGCGCGCCGGCAAAACCGACGACGAACTCAACGAAAAAACGCAAAGGACGGGTTATCGAACGAAGCATGGATCAGCGACCATAAAGGTCAAACCGCAGCCTGTCATGCGGTGAATGAAAAGCGTTTCTTAATATATTGATTTAATGGCTTTTTATGGGCGCAGGACTTGATTGATTGTGCAAAGAGACGTATTAATAAATGTCAATATGAAAGGGATCTCGCCATGCTGCACACCGCTGCCAAAAAGAAAACCTCCGCCCCGAAAGCCAAAGTGAAAACCGTTATAAAATTGCCAAAAAAATCCGGCGACAAAATTGCCATCGGCGCACCAGTGCCGGATTTCTCCCTGCCCGCGACCCGCATCGGCACCGTGAGCCGGGCCAGCCTGAAGGGCAAGCCGTTCGTGTTTTATTTTTATCCAAAAGATAACACCTCCGGCTGCACGGCTGAGGCCTGCGACTTCCGCGACAATATGGCCGTGCTCAACAAACTAGGCGCCACAGTGATCGGTGTTTCGAAAGACAATCTCAAAAGCCACGAAAACTTCGCCAAAAAATTCGGGCTAACCTTCCCGCTAGCCTCCGACGAAGACGGTAAGGTCTGTGACCGTTTCAGCGTATGGATCAAGAAAAGCATGTATGGCCGTTCCTACATGGGCATCGAACGCGCAACGTTCTTGATCGACGCCAAAGGCATCATTCGCGCCATTTGGCACAAAGTAAGCGTGACCGGCCATGTGGCGGAAGTGAAGAAGGCGCTGGCAACGTTGTAAATGATCGCGCCGGCCGATAAAGAATCCATCACTCGTGCCGCCGTCCTGCTACGCGAAGGCAAGCTGGTCGCCTTTCCGACTGAGACGGTCTACGGCCTCGGCGGCGACGCGACGAGCGATAAGGCTGTGGCGGCGATTTATGCAGCCAAAGGACGGCCGCAATTTAATCCGCTGATTATCCATGCGGCTGAGCCGCATGCGCTCGACGATTTCATCGAATGGAACGAAACCGCGCGTTTGCTGGCCGCACAATTATGGCCGGGACCGATCACGCTGGTATTGCCACGCAAAAAATCCTGCCCGGTTTCACTTTTGGCCAGCGCCGGGATGGATACGCTGGCGGTACGCATCCCCTCACATCCGATTGCCCAACAACTACTCAAAGAAGTTGGCCGCCCCATCGCGGCGCCAAGCGCCAACGCATCCGGCAAGCTCAGCCCAACTACTCCCGTGCACGTGGCTGAAAGCCTTGGCGACAAAGTGGATATGATTTTGGCCGGCGGCAAATCCGCCGTCGGGCTTGAATCGACCGTGGTCGATCTGGTCTCGTCCAAGCCGCGCATTTTGCGGCCTGGCGGCATAACGCGTGAGCAGTTGGAAAAACTACTCGGCTCTATTGATATCGCCTCAGGATCGGAAACGCCGCTTGCCCCCGGCATGCTGCCGAGTCATTACGCGCCAGATTTGCCCCTGCGCATGAATGCTGACGCGGCGGCGGCTGATGAAGCTCTGCTCACCTTCGGGCCGGATGCTTTTGTGAAAGGTGGGGCTACGCGGCGTAATCTCAGCAAAGCGGGCGATCTGGAGGAAGCGGCAGCTAATTTATTCGCGATGCTACGGCAGCTCGATCAGGGGAAATTCCGCGCCATCGCCGTGATGCCGATCCCGGAAACCGGTCTTGGTGCCGCCATCAACGACCGGCTAAGACGAGCCCAAACGCGCTAATTTTATTGGAAAAGAGAAATTACAAGGTTGGCTGATAGGCTGCCGCCGCCACAGTCATGCCAATCGCCACTGCAGCCGCCGAAGCCGGTCCTGCTACGATTGCGAATGCCGCGATCAAAAACCCGATTGCGCCCGAATGAACAACCATGCCCATTTCATGGCGATAGGTTTCTTGCAGCAAATCGTCCGTATCGAATGATTGACTTTCCATCGTCATAAGCCACGCCGCACAAATGAAGTTTTCAGTCCTGGGCGGCGCTGGTTTGCGACTTTACGATCATGAACCGCCCGCGCGACAGGTCCCGCTAAACCAACAGCTACGCCGGTAAGAACTAGCGCCGCGCCGAAAGGAAGGCCGCCCATCGTGCCAACGATCAAACCTGAACCTATGAGCATGACCGAAGAAGCCGGATATAATTCCGTGTAAGCATCGAGTTTGTGAGGTGTGTGCCGTCGCATATATATACCTCTCTCAAAAGCTTCTTCGATCAAATGCATTTGCCAACAAATTATCTCGCATTATATTAAAGACAATCTTAAAAACTCGAAATAATTGTTAACCTGTTGAAATATCAGGCCATTGTTTGAAGGGCAGAAACGGCTGAATTCTTCTTGTTATGCCCGCCGGACGGGTTATTGGACCAAACTTGCGCTGATTCAGGCGAGCTTTTTACATCCATCTGCGCAATGACCATCGCCGTGTAAAGCGATGGCCCCGATGCCTGGCCGCTGGCACTAATAACCGATGGCGAATAACCGGTCGATTTAGCCAGAGCGCTGGCGGCATTGGGTGCACTGAAGGATCCTGGCGGCGGCATCTGCGTTGCGCTTGCCAGCATCGTCGCGCTGCTCGGAACTTGCGGCATGTGATTAAATTTCTGCGCGAACTGCTGATAGATTTGCGAAACGCTGCGCGGCGTGCCAGATTGATCGTAAAACACGGATGGATTGGCTGCAGCCGCACCCGGGAGTACATCCGCCGCATTCGCCTCGGGATCGCTGCGCAAAGTACTGATAAAATTGTTGGCGCCGCCGGCGCCGAGAAAATGCGCGAGATAAAGTTCAGTCGGCCCGATCTTGCCGCCGACGCCGGATTTCAGTGAGCCCATATTTTCCTTGTCCAACTCCCCGGCCATTTCCGCCGATACAGTTGGGTTTTTGCGCAAGTCCAAAATGGCCTTCCGCACGGCAGGATCGCTTACATGCGCCACACCGTTGCTGTCGGTAGTGATCTGGGATGCATATTGGCCCAGGCCATATTGGTCGCCATGCGTCTTGACCATCTGCAACCAGGTCTGGCGGGTGAATTGGAACAGGCCTGTGGCGCTGCTGGATGACGCCTTGGCATTCGGATCAAAACCGCTTTCCTGCGAGGCTTTGTTCAGCAGGTAGGAAAAATCTACCCCCGTCCGGGCGCTGGCCACCTTAATAGCCTGCGCGACCCCCTGGGTCGTTCCGGCCTCGGAAACCTGATTTACAGATGAATCCGAGCCGGTTATGGCTGCAATGGGGGTAACCAAGGCTTGTCCTCTCACTAAGTCTACAGAATGATAAGCAAGGGGTGTGCCAAAGAGGATTTAATATTCAGGGGTTGAAATTATTGCTGAATGCTGAGAATGCTGACCTCTCATGCCCATCCCCTACTCGCCTCCCCTCGCCGATATTCGTTTCATCCTCACCCGTCTGATTGGGTTTGAGCGGCTTGCTGCACTTCCCGGTTATGAAGCGGTGAGCGAGGATGTGGTCGAAGCCGTGCTCGATGAGACGGCTAAAATCGCCAGCGAAGTTTTCGCACCGCTTAACGATACTGGCGATAAAATCGGCGCGCGGTTCGAGAATGGCACGGTCACAATGCCGCCCGGCTGCCGCGAGGCTTATAAGGCCTTCGTCGATGGTGGCTGGAATAGCTTGCCGGTATCAGCCGAACGCGGCGGCCAAGGTCTGCCCTGGTCGATCGCGATGCCGGTTCAGGAAATGCTTTATGCGGCCAATCTAAGCCTCACTCTTTGCGCTTTGTTGAATCAGGGGGCCATTGAAGCGGTGGAGGCTCACGGCAGCGCGGAACTGAAAACGAAATTTCTGCCCAAGCTGGTGAGCGGCGAATGGACCGGCACGATGAATTTGACCGAACCACAGGCCGGATCGGATGTCGGCGCGGTGCGGTGCAAAGCTATCCCGGCCGATCATCGCTATCTCATCACCGGCCAGAAAATTTTCATCAGCTACGGCGATCACGATCTAGCGGAAAACATCATTCATTTGGTGCTAGCGCGTTTGCCTGATGCGCCAGAAGGCACGCGTGGACTATCGCTGCTCCTAGTGCCGAAAATTCTGATCAAGGATGATGGATCGCTCGGCGGCGCCAACGATGTGCGCGTGGTGTCGATTGAACGCAAGCTCGGCCAGCATGCCAGCCCCACTTGCGTCATGGCTTTCGGCGACAAAGGCGGTGCGGTTGGATATCTGATCGGCGAAGCCGGCGGCGGCATGGCGGCGATGTTTACGATGATGAATAACGCGCGCATCGGCGTCGGCATCCAAGGTCTTGGCCTGATGGAGCGCAGCTATCAGCAAGCACGCGACTACGCAAAAACCCGCGTGCAAAGCCGCGATCTGCGTAAACCGAAAGACCCGCCGGTTACCATTATTCATCATCCCGATGTACGGCGCATGTTGCTGTGGATGAAGGCGCATTGCGAAGCCGCACGGGCGCTGGCTTATTCCGCCGCGCTGGCAAACGATATCAGCAAACGCAGCACAGACGAAAAACAGCGCCAAGCGGCACAGGCGCGTATCGATTTGCTAACGCCGGTGGTGAAAGCGTGGCTGACCGATCTTGCCAACGAGGTGACATCCGTCGCCGTGCAGGTAACCGGTGGTATGGGCTATATCGAAGAAACCGGCATTGCCCAGCATATGCGCGACGCGCGCGTGTTGGCGATCTACGAAGGCACCAATGGCATTCAGGCTAACGATCTGGTCTTCCGCAAACTGGCGCGCGATGGCGGCACGGCATTCCGCGATTTTCTGAGCGAGATCGAGGCCTTTTTGCCAGAGCTTGCGAAACAGCCCGGCGATGACTGCGCGGTCATCCACAAACATTTGAAAAGCGCGGTCGAGTGTTTGAGCCTGAGCGGCGCCTGGATTATCAAAAAAGCGAAGGAAGATGCCAGCATCGCCGCAGCCAGCGCCGCGCCGTTTTTGCGCCTGATGGGCAACGCCGGTGGCGGTTATTATCTGGCGAAATCCGCCGTACTCGCGCAGGAAGATTTAGCCAGCCGTTCAGGTGATCCCGATTTCCTCGCCGCCAAGCTGATGATCGCCCGCTTCTATGCCGAGCATGTGCTGCCGCAATGCGTGGCCCTGGCGGCAACTGTGGTCGAAGGCGCAAGCACCACGCTGGCGATGCCGGAAGAAGCGTTTTAAGGCGTTTCAGGCGGGCGCGGCTGGGAGGTCCATTCTTTACCTACCCTTAACCAGAAAGCACGGCTGTCCCGGCAGCCTCAAAAATAACCCATATAAAACAAGCCCATAATCTATTTTTTTCCGGCTAAAAATTTATCCTCTATTCACGGCCTATTAAGCTCGATGGGGGAAAATAGTCCTGTAAAACAAGGCTTTGAATATTGAACTGACCGGCCCGCAGAATTATGCGGGCGCGGAACATTTTTATTGAAACGTATAAAAATAAAATGAGTACCTCGACTTTCAATTTCTCGGCCACCCTGCCGCCGTTTTATCAAACGAGCGGTTACAATACCAATTTCTCCAACACCAACCTGTCCGCCACCGGCAACGTCGCTATTGCCACCGCCAAAGACAGTACGGGCACAACCACCGCGACGATCTCGTCGTCCGTTCTTAGCAACGGCATCAATTACACGGAAAACAGTGCTTCGATTAACGGCAATTTGCTGACCGTCAATTATATTTCGCAAAACGCCGCAGACAGCGCGCAAGATTCCGACGTCGCGGCAAGTTTACTCAATACCAACATCACCGGTACCGGCGTTAATTTCACGCCCCAAAGTTCAACCTCAACCGGCTCAAGCGTGACGACCGCTTATGGCACCAGCGGCAATGGTAATTTCAATCTTTCGGTCCCAAATTCCGCCGTCTCGACAGGAACCAGCGACAACGGCCAGAATATCGTGCTGAAAAGCCTTTCGGTCGTAGGCAATTCACTAACAGCGACTTACGAGCTTACCAGCGACATCCCGAACAATACCGTGCTGGCGCCGTCGACGCCGCCAGCGGCCAGCACTGTGAGCGTGACGACGCCATCGTCCGTCAATCCCACCACCAACGGCGCCAGCTTTACGAGCCAAGGCATTATGACGATCGGCGATTTGCTGGCCGCAAGCAACGGCATCTCCACCAACGGCAATCTCATCGGCGCGCTACAATCGCCGGGGCAAGACTTAGGAACGGCCATTCCTGCATCCAATGCGATACTCGCCGCCACGCTCAATCCGAACATCAACTTAAATCCGGCATCGTCGGTTCAGGTTACGGATTTTATCGATACCGGCTCCGGCGCGTTCGCGCCTTCGAGCGCGACACCGCCGCCAACCAATAGCGGAAATACGTCGAATTCCTTCACCAGCTCGAACAGCAATTCCGGCAGCCAGACGAGCAGCTTCAGCTCAAACGACAATTCTAGTACTGCGACTTCAGTTGGGTTTTATAACGCCGTCGCCAATGCCAGCGCCTCGAACATCCGCGGTTCGGGCGTAAATACGGTGGCGTAGAATTTCGTCTAGTTGATCGCCTGTAATTTGGCTTTCACCAGCGCCAGTTGTGCTTCAGCCGCGGCGCGCTCGGCATCTGACTTGGCGAGCCCGATATCTTCGGCGATATCCTTAGCCTGTTGCTCCAGCGCGACGCGATCAAGCTGAGAGACCGGCATGGCTTCTTCAGCCAACACCGTGCAGCGTTCATTGGTAACTTCAGCAAAACCGCCGGCAACGAAAATACGGTCGCTCGCTGCGGCATTCTCCTGCTCAAACACTTCAATCACGCCGGGGCGCACGATGGTGATCATCGGCGCATGCCCAACCAGCACGCCATAATCCCCCTCCCCGCCGGGCACGGTGACCAAAACGGCATCCTTGCCGAGAACAAGATTTTCCGGCGAGACGAGTTCGAAGTGAAGTTGGTTTGGCATAATTAATCTCCCTCAGCTAATACAGGCACCCTTGTACTATCTCTGTGCGTAACTTGTCCACTCGGCTGCGGCTCCCTTACAAGAATGGGCGCTGCAGCGTCCCTGAATTGAGGAAGCAGCTTTCGAACGCGCCCGGCGGCACGCACGGAATGAAACAGGTATTCGAAACCGCTCGGCCGGCGCAGAACCTCATCAAGCGTGGTGCGGCCCAAACGATAAATACTATCATTGCCTTTGCTTTTTTCGGCTACGATCACAGAAAAATCCCTTAACCTTCTGGGATTCGCAGGCTGACTTACTAAAATAAAAGCATAGTCGGCTAGATGGTTCTCTGGCTGCTCATCTCGACCGAGAACCCACCCCGTTTGACTAATTTTTATTCTGTGGCGCACCCCTTTAAAAGCAAGCTCTCTGTTTACGTGACTAACAAATGCGTTATAGGTCAATTTTTTAGGCCCATATTCGGTCTCCACTTCACTACCAAACTTTGCGGCAATAGCATGATCGAACAAAGCTGTAACAGTATCAGCCATTTGTTCTCGCGTATGATGATGAAAGACCGCTATGTCCCAACCACCAGCAGTGCGCAATCCGCTATGTGCAGCCTTCCCCTGTAAACGATAGCGTACGTTAGCAATCGCTATACGGGTCCAAGCCAGAATGATTTCCGGTCCATCGTGTTTATGTAGCGCGCTGATAGCAGCGGAGTAATGGGCATGCTCGGTTGACATTCGAATACCTATAAAATCAATTTCGAATCGAGCAATAAAATTCGCTACCAAAATTTAGTTTTAATCAACCTGTGGTTGCGCGGCAACTCTTTACGCCGCCTCGCTGGCCATCTTGCACGCCTTAGCTACGGCCTCGTCGATCGTTCCGACCATGTAAAAAGCTGCTTCCGGCAATTGGTCGTATTCGGCGAGACGAATTCGAAGTGAAGGACGTTAAGGGGCAAGTGCTAAACTTCGCGGCTGTCTATTTCCTGATGGCCGAGCCGACGCTATCAAATTTAATGCCCTGCTAGCAATACTACGAACGCTAGCAAACATCCCCCACATGCCACCAGTGCCGGTCCCAGGTCCACCGCTTGCAGTCGTTTGGGAAGAAGGTCCAGCTGCGATTGAAGGGGCAAAAGTATAGAAAGAGGATGTGCTCAGCATTCCATCAGGGCCGTACCCTGTAATGAACTCTACGACCCTTGCAGCCTTCCCTTCGACTTCCCCTCTATAAACATAACAAATGCCCTCAATTATAGTCGACTTCGGGTCATCTGTTGCGTTCGGATATTGAGTTGCATTCGGCCTCGCAACCCATAGTGCTGTTGGACGAGGAAATTGATGTCCGCGATCGGATACCTTGCTCATTAAAATAGTCAGTGCGTCAAGAGTCTCTGGGATTTGTTCTTTGAGAACTGGAAAAAATGCATGACGCCTTACCGCGTCATCAATTTGTGACAGGTTAAGTCTTGACCAATCTGTCTCTCGCATCCAATCCATCATGAAATTAACTCCTCAAAAACAAGATTTTAATCTTTCGCAATTGTAATCCACGGAAATACTTACAACAATATAAAATGACAGCGCACGGTTTTTCTCTTGCATACTCAATGCTTTGTTACGCCGCCTCGCTGGCCATCTTGCGCGCCTTGGCCACGGCCTCATCGATCGTTCCGACCATGTAAAAGGCCGCTTCCGGCAATTGGTCGTATTCGCCGTTCACGATGCCTTTGAAGCCGCGGATAGTCTCTTCCAGCTTCACGAACACGCCTGGGCTGCCGGTGAAGACTTCGGCGACATGGAACGGTTGCGAAAGGAAGCGCTGAATCTTACGCGCGCGGGCGACGGTGAGTTTGTCTTCTTCCGAAAGCTCGTCCATGCCCAAAATCGCGATGATGTCCTGTAACGATTTGTAGGTTTGCAGCACTTTCTGCACCGAACGCGCCACATCATAGTGTTCTTGTCCGACCACGCGCGGATCGAGGATGCGGCTGGTGGAATCCAACGGATCGACGGCCGGATAAATGCCAAGCTCGGCAATCTGGCGCGATAGCACCGTGGTGGCGTCCAAATGCGCGAACGAAGTCGCCGGAGCCGGGTCGGTAAGATCGTCGGCGGGCACATAAATGGCCTGCACCGAGGTGATCGATCCCTTTTTGGTGGTGGTGATGCGTTCCTGCAAAGCGCCCATATCGGTTGCCAAGGTCGGCTGATAACCGACGGCCGACGGAATGCGGCCCAACAGCGCCGACACTTCCGAACCCGCTTGGGTAAAGCGGAAGATATTGTCGACGAAGAACAGCACATCCTGCCCTTCTTCATCGCGGAAATATTCTGCGAGGGTAAGGCCGGTGAGGCCGACGCGCGCACGTGCGCCCGGCGGTTCATTCATCTGGCCATAGACGAGGGCGGCTTTTGAGCCCGGCCCGTCAATCTTGATAACGCCGGATTCCATCATTTCGTGATACAGGTCGTTGCCTTCGCGGGTACGCTCACCCACGCCGGCGAAAACCGAGTAACCGCCATGCGCCTTGGCGACGTTGTTGATCAGCTCCATGATCAAAACCGTCTTGCCGACGCCGGCGCCGCCGAACAAACCAATCTTACCGCCGCGCGAATACGGAGCCAACAGGTCGACAACTTTGATGCCAGTGACCAGCGTTTGCTGCTCGGTCGATTGTTCAATGAATTCGGGAGCCGCACGATGGATCGGCATCTGCTTTTTGGTTTTGACCGGGCCGCGTTCGTCGACCGGCTCGCCGACGACATTGAGAATGCGCCCTAGGGTTTCAGGCCCAACCGGCACCATAATCGGCGCGCCGGTATCGGTTACTTTCATGCCACGGACCATACCATCGGTCGTATCCATCGCCACCGCACGCACGGTCTGCTCACCCAGATGCTGAGCGACTTCAAGAACCAGGCGCTTACCTTCATTCTCGGTATGAAGCGCGTTCAAGATCGCCGGCAATTCGCCATCGAACTGCACGTCGACGACAGCGCCGGTGATTTGGGTGATACGGCCTTGGGATGCGGTGGTTTGCATGTCTTGGTTCCTTTTAGTTAAACGGCTTCCGCGCCGGAGATGATTTCGATCAGTTCCTTCGTAATATACGCCTGTCTACTGCGGTTGTAGTTCAAAGTCAGCTTGTTGATCATGTCGCCGGCGTTGCGGGTGGCGTTGTCCATGGCGGTCATGCGCGCGCCCTGCTCACCGGCCGAACTTTCGAGCATCGCGCCGTAAACTTGCACTGCCAGGTTACGGGGCAAAAGCTGTTCGAGGATGATTTCTTCGTCCGGCTCGAACTCGTAAACGGCTTGCGGCTCATCCTCTGCCACTTTTGCAGCCTGATCGTTCTGATTGGCCGCTTCGTTTTTCTCAAGCGCTGCCGGAATTAACTGCTGCTGCGTCACAATCTGCGCAATCGCCGATTTGAATCGATTAAACACAAGCTGGCAGATATCGAACTCACCGGCTTCGAACAGTTCCAGGATTTTGGCCGTGACGCCATCGGCATCGGCAAAGCTCACGCGCTTTTTGGCAATTGCCTCGACGGCATAAACGATCTTGCCGGCATGGTCGCGGCGCAAGAGATCGCGCCCCTTGCGGCCCACGCACAACAATTTTACCTGCTTGCCTTCGGCTTCCCAATGGCGGATCAGCCGCCGCGCCTCGCGCACGACCGAGCCATTGAACGCGCCGCACAAACCGCGGTCGGAAGTCATCACCACCAGCAGAACAACCTTGTCGCCCCCGGTGCCTTTCAGAAGCCTTGGCGTACTGTCGGTAATAACCAGATTTTCGGACAGCGAAGCCAGCATCCGCGCCATGCTTTGGGCATAGGGGCGCGCCGCAACAGCCGCATCCTGCGCCCGGCGCAGCTTGCTGGCAGCCACCATCTTCATCGCCGACGTAATCTTCCGCGTGGATTTCACGCTGGCGATACGATTTTTGAGGTCTTTTAAGCTTGGCATGTACAGGTCACAATCAAATGTATGAAACTCAAGTGTTTTTCCCCGATAATGCCCGGAAGATCAAGGAGAAATTTTGATTTTGAATTCCTGAGAATTCCCTGTAGCCGCTGGTCTTCCTGCTGATTGTCTAAAGTGGTTTTTGGCCATGAATTCCGAAGGATCGAACCCATTTAATCCCTTAATTTGCGAAGAATAACCGGGGAGCGAAAGCGCACCCCTTGATGGAGTGATGCTTGCTCCATTTAAACCAAAGATCTCCACCCGACCGTTCGTTGACAAAACTGTCGCAAGTAACGCAGCGGGAAGATGAGCAGATAGACGGTTTGAGCGAAACATTCTGATAATCTCCTCTTGTTCTTTATTCGTGTTTTATTTAGCCCAAAAAGATGACTGTAGTTAATTGTTAAATCAAGCTTTTTGTACTCTGGGGCAATTTAACCGTAAGACCGCTTATTTCATCGGTCACTATGATCTGGCACCCCAGCCGCGAGGTACGCGTAAGGCCCGGCGCGAGATCCAGCATGTCGGTTTCATCCTCCGATGGCGGGGGCAGTTTCCCGTACCAGGCCGGATCGACGATCATATGGCAGGTCGAACAAGCCATAGCACCTCCGCAAGCGCCCTCGACATCGAGACCGTTTTGCTGGGCGATGGTCATCAGGCTCTCGCCGGTTTCGGCGGTAATTTCCTGCTTTTCGCCATTGCGGAGAATGAAATAGATCTTATGCATTTGTACATATTATGACTTGACCAAGATCGGTTGCAACAACACCTTAAATTTGTTATTAGAAGGGACATAAACAAGTAAAATTGACAAATAAATTTTGAATTAGCTTATCGAAGAGGACGTTATGAGAGAAGATTCAAGAAGCTTGGCTGAAGCCAGAAGATTAGCCCCCAAAATAATTGAAGTTGTTGCCGCATTTTTGGCTGCGGAGTTCGAAATGCTTAAAAGCGATTTTCCAGAACTACCAACCCTGCGCTTTACGCCTATCCCCACAATAGTGGCTCGAATACCTCCCAGACTAACACCCTTGCAAATTTCTGAATCAGTATTGGTTTATCCTCTTGCAGAAGCAGATCTCAATTGTTTAACCGGATACGCCCTCACTCGTGCCGAGATTAATCTATGGGGCAAAAATGGGGTCGCTGTAGTTTTTGGTACCTCAAAAGAAAGAAATGATTCCGTGCTAAATTTTGACTTGGCTGATCTGGATGGACCTTCGCCTTCCGTCAGTCGAAAGACTATGAGCAAAGAAAGTCTTGATGGACTAGTAAGAAAATTGGCAAAGAGGCATCCAGCGCTAACTGGCTGATATCATATTTTTGTCGTAACCGATTGCAACCTCACCGTCGGTTCCCGCACCGTCATCAGCCCACCCGGCCGCCAGATCATAATCAGCACCATGCCGGCACCGAAGGCCAACATGCGGTATTGCTCAAGCTCACGGAACAATTCGGGCATGCCGATGATGAAAACGGCTGCCAGCACAATGCCGAACGGATGGCCGACGCCGCCCAAAATCACAATCGCTAGAATAGTCGCTGTCTCGGTGAAGGTGAAACTTTCGGGGCTGATGAATCCCTGGCGGGTGGCAAAAAATGCGCCTGCCAGCCCTGCGATCATTGCGCCAAGGCTGTAGGCCGCAAGCTTAATGCGCGTGCGGTTGATACCGAGCGCAGCGCAGGCGATTTCATTCTCGCGGAACGCCTCCCACGCGCGGCCTAAAGGCAAGCGTCGCAACCGCGAACTGAGCAATCCCGTAAACACCGCCAGCGCCAGGATGATATAATAAAAAAAGATCACCCGCTGCATCGGATCGAAAGCAACGCCAAAGAAATCATTAAACGCCGTTTGCCCCGCCGCCGGTTCACGCGCGAAATCGAGGCCGAACAAAGTCGGACGCGGAACGCCGGAAATACCATTGGGGCCGTTGGTCAATGTCGTCCAGTTGATCAGCACCAACCGCACGATCTCACCGAAGCCAAGCGTCACAATCGCAAAATAATCGCCGCGCAAGCGCAAGACCGGAAAGCCGAGAAAAAATCCGGTCACGGCAGTGATCAATCCGGCCAGCGGTAACGCCATCCAAAAACCGATATCGCCGAACTGCGCCAGCAACGCATAGCTGTAAGCTCCAAGCGCATAAAAACCGACATAACCAAGATCGAGCAGCCCGGCAAAGCCGACCGTAATGTTCAATCCCCAGGCCAGCATGATGTACGTCAGCACCATAATCGCCACATCCATCGCGTAACGCGAAGCAAAGGGCATAAACGGTAGAATGAGCATGAAGATGAGAAGAATGGCGGAAATAGCAGTGAGATTTTTGGAAAAGCCGTTAAACTTTACACTCACCCCGGAAAATTTTCCTGAATGACGAAACAGGGCAATCACCGCCCTGCCCGCAATAACCAATCCCCCCAGCACCGCCACTACTTTAAGAAAATGAGATGGCATCGGCAGCAACACGGAAACAATGCCGGACAAAAACGCCAGCGGTGCCACGTACGCGCCATACCCATCATCGATCAAACCCAGCAGCAACCGCCCAAGAAAAATCAGTAGCGCCGCAATACCAACATCCGCCAAATGCCATTCGAGCGTGAGCCCTTCAATCCCATCCATCGTCCGCACGCCCGCCAAAGGCAGCGCCAGCACAAAGGCGATGAAAGCGGCGAGGAAGGCGTCCTTAAAGCGCGCGGTCATACCTTTTCAATCTCCGGTCGCCCGAACAACCCATTGGGCCGCGCAATCAGCACCAGCATCAATATGGCGAAGACAGCTACGTCTTTGTATTGCGCGTTGACGTAACCGGACCAGAAGCTTTCGATCAGGCCGATCATCAAGCCACCGATCATGGCGCCGGGCAACGATCCGATGCCGCCCAAAACCGCAGCCTTAAACGCCTTCATGCCCGCGAGAAAGCCCATGTAGAAATCCACCACGCCGTAATAAAGCGTGACCATAAATCCGGCCACCGCCGCCAGCGCCGCGCCGATAACGAACGTCATTGAAATCGTGCGATCGACATTTACGCCGACCAGCGCGGCCATTGTTTTGTCCTGCTCGCAAGCACGCTGGGCGCGGCCGAGCGGCGTGGCACGAATAATGAAAGTGACTCCCACCATCAGCAAAACCGTCAAAACAATGATGACAATTTGCAAATAAGAAATCGAAACCACAAACCCGTCGGCGCGGTGGCTGAGTTCAAAGCCGCCTTGCAGCACCGGCGCCATGGTCTTCACCCGCGCGCCTTGCAGCAACTGCACGTAATTCTGCAAGAAAGCCGACATACCGATGGCAGAAATCAGCGGCGCCAGGCGCGGCGCTTGCCGCAATGGGCGATACGCTACGCGCTCGACCGTCCATCCGTAAAGGCTGGTAACGGCCAACGCGCTAACCAGCACAATCATCAGCACCACGGCCGTCGGCCCCGCGCCGACCAAACCCAAAACCGTAAAGCTGATGACGGTAACAAACGCGCCGATCATATAAATTTCGCCATGCGCGAAATTGATCATGCCGATAATGCCATAAACCATCGTATAGCCGATGGCGATAAGGCCATAGACAGCCCCGAGCGTCAGACCGTTGATAAGTTGCTGGAAGAAATAGTCCACGAATAACCCTCACTTGTCATTCCGGGCAAATTTGCTGGCGCGGCAGCGGAAGCAAATTTGATCCGGAATCCCATTTATTTCTTAGTAGGTTTCGCAAGAAAAACAAATGGGATTCCGGGCTCCTTGTCACTCGCTGGCGTAATGGAAACGATAACGCTACCTGCACGAGCGAGTGACAGGGCCCCGGAATGACATACTGATTCTACTACTTGGCCTTGTGAGTGCGGACGGCGCTGCCAGGCTTTTTGCACAAAGGACAATAAGATTTTGCCGAAGCCATCATGTTGCTTATCTCGTCCCGCAATTGCTTCCGATCGATGAAGAACATTTTCAAGGGCCGGTCGCGGTTGGTATCGCAAAAGGTTTCGAGCGATTGGTCGGCAATCACCTGCCCCGCCTCATTGCCGAGCTTGGTGTGCAGATCGTCAAGCTGCGTCAGCCCATCGCCCCCATATTGCTTTTTGTAATGATCGAGCAGCGTTTTATCGGCTGCCTGCAACTCGCCAAGATTGTTCTGGGTGAAAGCCGTATAAACGCTGATCAAATCAAAATTCTGTGAACTGCGTTTGCAGGAATAAGCAATCACCATCAATTCGGAATGCAGCCGCAAAAACTGCTCAGCCCGCATTTCGGCGGAGGAATAGCATTCGGCCTTGGCGAAGACTGGATTGCTTAATAACAAAACAACCAACACTGTCATTCCCGCGAAAGTGGGAATCCAGCGAACGCGCGTCCGCGCGTTAACGAGTCTACGGTGCTTACGGAAAGGACAGCTGTTTATTCGCGCGCTACCGCGAGCAGCTGGATTCCCGCTTTCGCGGAAATGACAAAGGAGTTTTACTCCCACTCAATCGTACCCGGCGGTTTGCTTGTCACATCATAAACCACGCGGTTGATGCCCTTCACTTCGTTGATGATACGCGTGGCCGTGCGGGCTAGAAACGCGTGCTCGAAAGGATAGGATTCCGCCGTCATGCCGTCGGTCGAGGTCACCGCGCGCAGCGCCAGCACATTATCATAAGTACGGCCGTCGCCCATCACGCCAACCGTGCGCACCGGCAGCAACACGGCAAAAGCCTGCCAGATTTTGTCGTAAAGCCCGGCGTTACGGATTTCGTCGAGATAAATCACATCCGCCTTGCGCAGGATGCTGAGTTTCTCCGGCGTGATCTCGCCCGGCACGCGGATCGCCAAACCCGGCCCCGGAAACGGATGCCGGCCTACGAAAGCCTCCGGCAATCCAAGTTCGCGGCCCAAGACGCGCACTTCGTCCTTGAACAATTCGCGCAACGGCTCGACCAGTTTCAAGTTCATGCGCTCCGGCAAGCCGCCGACATTGTGGTGCGATTTGATGGTTACGCTCGGCCCGCCCGTGAACGAAACGCTTTCGATCACATCTGGATACAGCGTGCCCTGCGCTAAAAATTCTGCGCCGCCGATTTTTTTGGCGGCAATATCGAACGCATCGATGAATTCCTTGCCGATGGTTTTGCGCTTTTTTTCGGGATCGCTAACGTCCTTCAGGGCACCGAGAAATTTCTCGCTGGCATCCACGGCGATCAGCGGAATGTTGTAGTGCTGACGAAACAGCTCGACGACTTCTTTCGCCTCCCCTTCGCGCATTAATCCGGTATCGACGAAAATGCAGGTAAGTTGATCGCCAATCGCCTCATGAATCAGCAGCGCCGCCACGGAACTGTCGACACCACCCGACAAGCCGCAAATCACCTTGCCCTTGCCAACTTGTTTCTGGATTTTCTCGATCTCCGCTTCGCGGAAGGCCTTCATGTTCCAATCGCTGGCGCAGCCGCAAATCTTGTGCACGAAATTGCTCAGCAGCCTGGCGCCGTCCGGCGTATGCACGACTTCCGGATGAAACATGGTGCCGTAATAATGGCGCTTCGTATCGGCGATAAAGGCAAACGGTGCGCCGTCGCTTACGGCAGTCGCCATAAAACCGGCCGGCAATTTGGAAACGCGATCGCCGTGGCTCATCCATACTTGCTGGCGCGAGCCGCGGCCCCAGAAATTGCGATAAAGGTCGCAATCTTCCTTAATCTCCATCAGCGCCTTGCCGAATTCGCGCGCGTGGCCGCCTTCGACGGCGCCGCCCAACTGCACGCACATGGTCTGTTGGCCATAGCAAATGGCCAATATCGGCACGCCAAGCTCAAATACCGCCTGCGGCGCGCGCGGGCTGTCTTTATCCAGCACCGAAGCCGGTCCGCCGGACAGAATAATGCCCTTGGGCTGAAAAGCCCTAACCTGCTCGTCCGAGCGATTGAAAGGATGAATCTCGCAGTAAACCCCGGCCTCGCGCACCCGCCGCGCGATAAGCTGGGTAACTTGGGAGCCGAAGTCGAGGATTAGGATTTTATCCATGGGAGACCATATATGAATATCAAACAAGGAATAATCAATTCCTCATATTCTTATCCAATTCTAGCGCCCGGTATGTCTATCAAACTTCTTATGCTATCGCCAGTTATGCGGGCATCTCTTGGAAGCGCATCCACAATTTGAAATGATTGTTCCCTATCATCTACAACTTCAACATTTATGATAACTGCAATTTTACCGGTAAGTCCCAACAGTTGTTCTAAATCTTCCTGCTGTGCTGCAGCCTGCCTGTTGACTTGATCCCATAGATCAAAATTAGACACTATAGAACGCATCATTGCTCGTTGAGCCACAGGATTCTCACTTAAAGCCAAGGCAAGATCGACAATATAAGGTGGATCCAACAGCCTCCGTCCCATTCTGAATTGATTAAACACTGCTGGCTGATTTGTTCCCTCGTGATGTCGGTTGCCTTGGGAGGCTGGTCTAGACCACTCTTGTTTTGCATCTATTCGCCTCTGTTGTCGTTCTTTAAACGCAGTCAAATCTGCGATTTGCGCTGTTTCACGCCCCACGCGCGCAAAATGACGTACAATATCCCTTATATGCTGGGCCGTATCCGTTAAAAGATCTGAGAGACCGTTCGCTTTAAAGATATTGGCAATATCAGGAATAACTTTTGCCTGCCCGTGAATCATCAAGTTGTTCACAGCGGATGCTATATCTGCTGCATAACCGGCTCGATCCCGCGCGTATGAAGCTGGAAAATTTCTTTTAATCGAGGCTATTGCTTCAGCGGTCGCCTCTAATCGCGCCGGCCCCAATAGGCCATAAGCAAGAATGGGCGGTTCTAATCCAAGCTCTTCTATCATTAGCGTATAATTCCTTTAGCCAACAGAAAATGCGCGTTCAAATACGATAGAGAAATATAAACAATAGCCCTCTCATTTCATAGACCGTTATATTGAATTGATATGGTTAAAAATAGAGCGCTTAGGCCTTAATCACTGCCCAAAAACTCCCTTAACCTCATTACCAATCGTATCAGCCGCAGCGCCGCCAATAGCTCCGGCAGGCACATCTTTAATCATGCCGCTGATCTTTTGCTTGGCGAGTTCGGTCACGGCTGATCGGGCTGCCGCCTGGCTGACGGAGCCGAGCAGTTGCGAGGCCACCTGCGCCGCCGTTTCGCCGCCGCTGGCCTTGCCGAGGTTGGTCAGGTGAATATCCGGTAATTGGGCTGAAAGCGGCTTCGGCAGCGAAGACTGACTGATGGAAACCTGGCCTTGCTTGATCATCAGATCTTCAATGATCAATTTACGCCCGCCGCCGCCACTGCTGCCGTCTGCAGCAGCACTTTTGCCGCCGCCACCGGAAAGCCCGTTGGCATAGGCTTGTGCGTTATGCTGAATGGCCGACAAATTGCTGTCGCCGCCGTTGGTAAGCTCATAAGAAACTTGCGGCTGATCGATGGTGACCGAATGAATGAGGATCGGCCCCTTGCCGGCAATCGAATGCGGATCGACAGAAACCTTGATCGTTCCCAGCGATATCGCCTTGGAGGATGAAAATCCTTGCGGATTGGCAACCGTCAAGCCGCTCATGGAGCCTGATCCCGACATTGGCGCCAGGCTAACCCCGGATACGCGCACATCGGCTTGGGCCGCTGCGGTTCCGTATTTTTCAATAGCCGCCGCAACAATCCGGTCGAGATGCGTATACAAAAACACCGCCCCGCCGCCGAGAACCAAGACCACAACCAGACACGCGATACCGAGCTTCTTCATCAATGAACTTTTTTCTTTTTGCCGAGGCATGGGGCGATCTCCGGAGGTGGGGGGCAGGAAGGCGGGAGTACAAGCTAGGATGATTTCGCCAAAGCAGCAAGATGTGGGGAATCGGGGAAGGTCTAATTGATGTCAGCCTTAAAAACAGGCGCAGGGTGGCCTGCCACCCGAAGCTGCGCAGCAGCGTAGGGTGGTGCGGGCGGCCGGAGTTGAACCGGCACGGGCTTTCGCCCAACGGATTTTAAGTCCGTTGCGTCTACCAATTCCGCCACGCCCACAGTTTGGAAGCAGAATACAGAAAACAGGTATCAGAAGCAGAGCTGATAGTTAATATAAAATTGCATGCGCAACAGCGCCATGACGCCTTCTGATTGCAATTTAATGATTTGACCCCTAAATTGACCGCAATTCCCCGGTAGCTCAGCGGTAGAGCAGGCGACTGTTAATCGCCGGGTCGGCGGTTCGAGCCCGTCCCGGGGAGCCATAGCTTGGCATGATTTGAATTTTTTGATATTTTTTGTCAGTAGATTAGCTTGAACTTATTCTTAAACTCTTATTTGATTGGATTGATATTACAATGAAACTTGCCCCGGTCTTATTCGCTGCAGCCACCGCTGAAGTAACATCTGCCTCAATACGCTCTCAAAACGGATATGGTTTTTGGGCCTTTGCTCTCGGCTTCTCCGTCTCTCGCCCGAGCATGCAACACCCGCGCTGAGGAAGAATATGGTATTACGCGACCACATCGCCAGAGAAGGCGGCGATCGCGAAGGTGGGACAGGTAGTCTTACTTTCTTAAGGCGACGAAATAATCAAAAACGACAGCCAATCAGGTTTATGTTCCGGACGGCCGGTCCATGCCGTTGCACTTATCTCCATTCCCGTAACCTCTAATTCTGATTCCGGAAGAGTTGCTACAAGACGGCTTTTATCTCTATGGCGGCTCGATGGCCCATCACGCCGTATTTTATATAATGGCTGTCCATCGGAACTTATGCCGTCATATCCGGTTATCCTTGCCCCGCAATTCATCGTCGGATCCGAAACTATACGTCCCACTGTATATTTATGGCTCATTTTTATCCCTCCTGAATGTATCAACCGATACCATATACAAATATTTTCGCCACTGTTTTAGCCCTTATGATATGGTTGAATTCGTTTGAACTTCCGTCTTTTGGATAACATCACCGCCCAAATGCCCGACAAAAAATTTCAGATCCTCAATCGCGAAAGCCTGTTTCAGGGCTATTTCCGCATGGACCGGTTCAAGCTGCGGCATGAGCGGTTCGACGGCAATTGGAGCGATACATTCTCGCGCGAGGTGTTCGACCGCGGCCAGCGCTGCGCGGGCCTCCTGCCCTACGATCCGAAAAGCGACAAGCTGATTATGATCGAACAGTTCCGCCCGGGCATCATGGCGGGGGGCGAGTATCCATGGATCACCGAGATCGTCGCCGGCGTCATTGACGGCACCGACACGCCCGAGGAAACCGTGCGGCGCGAAGCGGTGGAAGAAGCCGGTTGCCAAATCTCCGAGCTGGCCAAAATCGCCGATTATTTTTCCAGCCCCGGCAGCAGCGCCGAACACATCACCGTCTTCGCCGGCCGCACCATTGCGCCCGAGCATGACAGTATCCGCGGCCTCGCGCATGAAAACGAAGACATCCGCGTGTTGGTGATGGACGCCGCCAAGGCAATCAGCCTGCTTTATTCCAACAAAATTCGCGACGCGCTGACACTCGTCGCCCTGCAATGGTTCGCGATGCACCACACCGAACTCCGCAGCCGCTGGCTGATGAGCGATGTCGGAACACCGATTATATAGGAGCCCACCTATGCCCGCCGAACCACTCTTTAAAGCTGACGCCTACCTCAAAACCGCAACCGCCACAGTCGCGCATGCCGGTCCTGAAGGCCTTCGTCTCGACCGCACCATCTTCTACCCCACCGGCGGCGGGCAGCCGGGCGATACCGGCTTGCTGCGCTGGAATGGTGGCGAAGCCAAAATTACCGATACGCGCAAATTCCGCGCTGAAGGCCAGCCCGAAGATATCCTGCACATTCTCGCCGAAGGCAGCACCCTGCCCGCACCCGGCATCGAAGTCGAGATCGCGCTCGATTGGGAACGACGGCATGCGCATATGCGCATGCATACCTGCCTGCATTTACTCAGCGCGATCTTGCGCGAGGCGGCCGTAACCGGCGGCCAAGTCGGTGCCGAAAAAAGCCGTCTCGATTTTGATATGCCATCCGGCAGCGTCGACAAGGATCAGCTGACCGAGGGCCTCAATCGCCTTATTACTGAAAATCATGCTGTCGGTGAACGCTGGATCACGGATGATGAATTGCTGGCGCAACCGGATCTCGTGCGCACCATGTCGGTCAAGCCGCCGATGGGGCTGGGCCGCGTGCGCCTGCTGGCCATCGGCGAAAACATCGATCTGCAGCCCTGCGGCGGCACGCATGTGAAAGCGACATCCGAAATCGGCCCGGTCGACGTCATAAAGATCGAAAACAAGGGCAAACAGAACCGCCGCGTGGTGGTGGGGTTGAAAAAATAATCATCATCCCGGCGAAAGCCGGGATCCAGCTGCGAGCGGCAGCGAGCGAAAAAAGCAACGATATTTCATATTGGGACTGTAGTCAGTCATTAACGCGCGGACGCGCGTTGGCTGGATCCCGGCTTTCGCCGGGATGACGGTGGCAATTACTTTCAAACAACACCCGATATCCTCCTAATCCACAGCTTAAGACCCGCACTTAATCCAATACTTCATGATGCTTCCAGCGAATCATTCTGCTATGGTCACGATCCCCTAAAGGATTCTCCATGCCCGAACACGCCACCACCCTCCCTGCCCTGCGTCTCGTTTCAAGCGAAGCGATGATAGTCGCGCGTACGCCGCCGTCCAACAGCGAGGCGGAACAAGCTTTGCTCGGCGCGATCCTCGTCAACAACGTCGCGTACGAAAAGTGCAACGATATTCTCGATGCCGGCCATTTTTACGATCCCGTCCATGGCCGCATCTTTGCCGCGATCACGACGCTGATCAATCGCGGTCAAATCGCCGATCCAAAAACGCTGCGCAGCGTGTTCGAGAATGATCCGGCCCTTGCTCCTCTCGGCGGCGCGCAATATCTCGCCGATCTCGCCGCCAGCGTCATCACCATTATCAACGCCGAAGATTACGCCAAACTGATCCACGATCATTACCTCCGCCGCCAGTTGATCACGCTCGGCGAAGACGTCGTGAACGAAGCCTATCAGCACGATTTGGATAAATCGGCCGCCAATCAAATTGAACGGACCGAGCAACGCCTGTTCGAACTCGCCAAAACCGGCCAGCTCGACCGCGGCTTTATCAAGCTGGAAAAGTCGCTGGTGGCCACGATCAAAATGGCGGAAGAAGCCTATAAGCGCGACAGCCATGTAACCGGCGTTACTACAGGCTTGCGCGACCTCGACCGGCGCCTTGGCGGCCTGCAGAAATCGGATCTGGTTATTCTGGCCGGACGCCCTTCGATGGGCAAATCGGCCCTGGCCACCAACATTGCTTTCAGCGCTGCGCGCGCCTTTCACGATACCGACGGCAAAGAAGGTGCTGCGGTGGCTTTCTTTTCACTCGAAATGTCGCATGAACAATTGGCAACGCGTTTGCTCGGCGAACATTCCCAAGTGCCGTCTGATAAAATTCGCCGCGGTGAAGTTAAACCTGAAGATTTCTCGCGCTTCCTCGAAGCTACCAAAATCCTGTCGCGAGCCCCGCTCTATTTCGACGATACGCCCGGCCTTTCCGTGGCAAGCTTGCGTACGCGCGCGCGGCGGCTGAAACGTATGGTGCCGAATATCGGCTTGATCGTGATCGATTACCTGCAACTTCTCCATGGCGGCGCCAAGCGCGAAGAAAACCGCGTGCAGGAAGTTTCGGAAATCACGCGCGGATTGAAAGCGCTCGCCAAAGAACTCGATATTCCTGTGCTGGCCCTCTCGCAGCTTTCGCGCGCGGTCGAAATGCGCGAAGACAAACGCCCGCAGCTCGCCGATCTGCGTGAATCCGGTTCCATCGAACAAGACGCCGACGTCGTGATGTTCGTCTACCGCGAGGAATATTACCACACACGCTCCGAACCCACGCGCCGCGCCGACGAAAGCGATGATAAATTCAATTCGCGCGCGCAGCGCTGGATGGAACGCGGCGAAGAAATCCGCAACATCGCCGAAGTTCTGATCGCCAAACAGCGCCACGGCCCGATCGGCACCGTCGAACTGCATTTCGACGGACCGTTCACACGGTTTTCGGATTTGGAACGACGATTCGGTCAGGAACCAGTCGCGTCCTATTAAAAAAATTTATGCCTTCCATTTTTTGTTGGATGCCGCACGACACGAAATCAAAAAAACTATTGTTTATCAACCGATTGGTCTTTTTACAAAGAGACCTTAACGAAATTACAATTTTGATCGCATAAAATTACCTCCTCTATTATCCAAGGGGAATAATTCATGAAAAAAAGTGGTTCGATGCTTTTGCTCTTCGCCATTTTGACTTTTGTTTCAAACAAAAGCTGGGCGGATAATTCTGAACTTTCCATAGGCGGCATCCAACAGAAATTAACGCAAACCTTCCAAGTCGTGGATGCCATCAGACAACAAGACTCGGAAAATGACCGAAATTATCTATTGGCCCGAATCACGCTCGATGGTTTTCAGGGAATGGTCAGCAGTCTAACGTCTACCGATGCCCAGCAGCCATTTACTCAATATGGATTAAAAAATATCAGTCTTGATTGCGATGATCTTGTGGCGACATTGCAAGGAGGCGGATTCACAAAAGCAAAATTGACTGCATGGCAAACCATAGTTTTAGCCCGTGGCCGACAACAACGAGAAACGCAGTCTGCTCAATAGAGTTGAATCACTGACAAGCAATTCCAAAGATAATTACAACTCATTTGCCTGCACTTTTCCGCATCGGTTTTTCATTATGAAACCGATGCATCATCCGATGCAGCCAGGGCGCCAGCAGGATGCCCATCGTGCTCAACAGCACCAATCCGCTAAATAATGCATAAGCCGAAGCGAACAGCTTGACGGCATCATTGGTCATGGGGGCAATCGGCCCCTCCCCGCCTAAGATCATCGAGGCTTCAAGAATGGAATCTATCCAACTCAAATTGCCAAGCCAATGATAGCCGCACACGCCGATCCCAAGCGAGACGCTGCCGATAACCGCCGCCAGTCCCAGCGATTTGGCCACACGCCGCAACCACATATCAAACGGTAACAAGGGATCTAAACGATGCTCGAAGGACACGAAGACCTCCCTATTTTTAAAAGCCGGACTCACGGGACCCGTGGCAAGACTAGCTAAAGTCTTCCTAAAAAGCGAAGGGCAACAAGTTTAGGGGTTGCCTTTTTACATCCCCCGGTGGCAAGTAACCTCAACCTATGTGCAACGCGACTCATAACCGAAGGGTGGCCGGATCATGCGGTGGCTTTATCGCTACCCGATCAATTTCTGGCGGCGTCTCGGGCCCGGTCTAATCACCGGCGCCGCGGACGACGATCCCAGCGGTATTGCCACATACTCTCAGGTAGGCGCTCAATTCGGATACGGCATCGGCTGGACGATGCTGTTCAGCTTCCCCCTCATGTGCGCCATTCAGGAAATCAGCGCCCGCATCGGCCGCACGACGGCCTATGGTCTCGCGGGGAATCTGCGGCTTTATTATCCCATCAATATTTTGCGCGCGATGGTGGTGCTGCTGTTGATCGCCAACACGATTAATCTCGGCGCCGATCTCGGTGCCATGGGCGCGGCGCTGCAGCTTGTGATCGGCGGCAATCCGAAACTCTGGGCGATTCTTTTCGGCATCGTTTGCGTGGCGGCGCAGGTATTTTTCGATTACCGGCGCTATATCACGATCCTCAAATGGACAACGCTAAGCTTGTTCGCCTATGTCGGCGTAGTGCTGATCGTACATATGCCGTGGGAAAAAGTGGCAACCGGGCTTTTCATTCCCCATGTGCAGTTGAACGCCAGCTATTTTGCCGCCATCGTCGCAGTATTCGGTACGACCATCAGCCCCTACCTGTTCTTCTGGCAATCGACGCAGGAAGCCGAAGATGTCATCGCCAACCCGAACGCTCAGCCCTTGCTGGTAGCGCCCGAGCAAGCCACCAGCGAATTACGCCGCATCCGCTTCGATACACTGATCGGCATGGCGTTTTCAAACTTGATAGGCCTATTCATCATCCTCACCACCGCCGCGACGCTGAACGCGCATGGCATCACCGACATCCAAACATCCAGCCAGGCCGCCGAAGCCTTGCGCCCGATCGCCGGGCCTTTAGCATTCTTGATCTTTGCACTCGGCATTGTCGGCACCGGCTTACTGGCCGTACCGATTTTGGCGGCGTCATCGGCTTATGCGGTGGGCGAAGCGCTCAACTGGCATATCGGTTTAGGCCGCCGCCCGCGCGAAGCACGCGCGTTCTACACCACCCTCATATGCGCCACGATGATCGGCCTTTTAATCAATTTCACCAGCATCGATCCTATCAAGGCCTTGTTTTGGGCGGCCATCCTTAACGGCATCGTCGCCGTGCCGATGATGTTTGTGATGATGCATATGGCAACCGACCGGCGTATTATGGGCAATTACACAGCCTCGCTGCCGCTAAAAACGCTGGGGTGGCTATCCACTTTGGTGATGACCGCGGTAGTTGCGGCAATGTTCGTGACGATGTTCTGATACACGGAGAACGATCATGAAAAAAGCCAAGCCCGAGAAAATGTGCGCCGCCGATCACATCAAAAAGCTACGCCGCAGCATCAAGACCATGCGCATCGGCCGCACAAACGAAATGCAAACAGTGATGGAAGCTTTTGAGGTCAAATTTTTTGACAAGGGCCAAGGCTGCAAGATCGAACGCAAAAAAGGCTTTTTCAAAAACTTTTTTTAAATATGACAACTTCCGCCGCCTTTTTTGGCGACGTAGTGCTGGTGATATTCTTCTGCCCGCCAAAATGTTTTGGCTGGCTCAATGATCGTGGCAATGGGATTCTTATAACGGCCTGAATCCCCAATTTTTGCTTTGACCGCGCGCGCGATGCGTTCCTGCTCCGGCGACAGAAAGAAAATCGCCGAGCGGTATTGATCGCCAACATCCGGGCCTTGCCGGTTTACTTGCGTCGGATCGTGTAGCGTAAAAAATTTCTGAACCAGATCGGCGTAGGAAGTTTTGGTGCCGTCATAGGTCACGCGCACCGCCTCGGCATGACCGGTGCCGTGGGCGCATACATCCTCATACGTCGGGTGATCGGTGATGCCGCCGGTATAGCCCACTTCGGTCTCACTGACCCCCGGCATGGCGGCGAACGCAGCCTCAACGCTCCAGAAGCAACCTGCTGCAAAGATAGCTTTTTCCATGCGATTTTCCTCTGTTTAGTTCTTATAATACAACCATTTTCAAGCTTTTTAATATCTTTATGTTACTTATAAATTCCCCGGTTTCAGCGCTCAATTAACACCCGGATATTGTCATGACCGAATGGAATCTGCCCCCAGAGCTTGCCCAACAATTGCCACGCGCGGCAGGCCCGACAACCAGCACGAAGGTCAGCCTCATATTGACTCCGTTATTCCCGCTATTTTACGTTTTTCTTATATTTTCCATATGCATAAGTCACGACCATGAACTGGATATTTTAAAACAACGCGGCATTCCCACGCAGGCGATGATAACCGCACTTAACGAATATCATGGAAAGAATTCGTCCTGGGCTGCCACTTATAGTTTTGAGGCCGCCGCGGTTCCGACAAAATATCTAATCCATGAAGCCATATCATGGCAGGAATTTCGATCTTTAGGCGTGGGAGCATCTATCCCCATCCTTTACGATCCCGAAGACCCGCATATTGCCGGCATCAATTTTAACGACCGCATCCATACTCAAAATCCCTACCAAGACATGATCAGATTGATCTCTTTCATGATGGCCTTCTTGATTCCATTTTCATTTCTTCTAACGCTATTTGTCTACTACCGGTACCGAAAGGAAAAATATTTGTTGCAGTGGGGACATGCCGTCCAAGCCAATATTATCTCAGAGAAAGAGATTCGGAGCGGTAAAGTGAGATGCACCGAAATTACTTATAAGTTCATGGACGCTAAGGGCGTTGAAATACAAAGCAAGCGAAACGATTTGCCGATCAAAGGCGACATAAGGTCTGAAAAAACACGTAAATTTTTTGACGCTGTTGTTACCAACCCCACTGTCTTATTCGACGAAAAAAACAGTTCAAAAAATATCCTTTACCCATCTCGTCTTGCGGTTTGTCTATCCCCAGTGAAGTCCAATCCTTTCCTGCGCTAAGCCGTCGACTGCTTTTATAATAGGATCAATTCATGCACGATCAGACCGAAAACTTACACGCACCTATTGTGCACGACGACCCACGCCGTTTCATCAACCGCGAGACCTCGTGGCTTGCCTTCGACCGCCGCATCATTGAGGAAGCGCTCAATCCGCGTCAGCCTTTGTTCGAGCGCGTGCGGTTTCTTGCCATTTCGGCCAGCAATCTCGATGAGTTCATGGCCGTGCGCGTCGCCAGCATCGAAGCGCAGCACGAAGCCCGCCTCAACATCAAAACCGATGACGGCCTAACACCGCGCCAGCATCTGGCCATCATCGATGAGCATGTCGCCCAATTACTCAACGACCAACGGGCCGCATGGTTTTCGGTTCATCGCGAACTGGCCACCGCAGGCATTGTCATTCAGGAGCCGCAAGATCTGAGCAAAGACGATCTCAAATGGCTCGAAAATTATTTTCATGAAAATATCTTTCTCGCCTTAACACCCCTGGCCGTCGATCCCGCGCATCCCTTCCCATTCATCCCGAACGGCGGTGTGGCGCTGGCTTTGCAGCTGCGCGACCGGCACCGCAAGCAAGATCTCAACGTCATCCTGCCGCTGCCGCAGCAAGTGCCGCGCTTCATCCGCCTGCCCACGCATGACGACGACGCGACCGTCCGTTTCGTGATGCTGGAAGCGGCGATCCGGCAATTCCTGCATCATGTGTTTCCGTTATCGGAACTGCTGGCCTCGGGCGAGTTCCGCGTGCTGCGCGACAGCGAAATCCGCCTCAGCGGCGAACATTCGGAAGATTTCGTCCACACTTTCGAAAGCGCGCTTAAAACGCGTTATCGCGGCGCCATCATCCGTCTCAGCGTCAGCAACGCGATGCCCAACGAAATACGCGAATTTCTCGCCGCGCAGCTCGACGTTACGCCGGAAAAAATGACCATACGCAGCGGCATCCTGCGCCTTGCCGATATCAATCAGTTGATCGTGCCTGATTTTCCTGAATTACTCTACCCGCCTTACGAACCGCGTTTCCCCGAGCGCATCCGTGAATTTAACGGCGATTGCTTCGCCGCCATCGGCCACAAAGACATCCTCGTCCATCATCCATACGAAAGCTTCGATGTCGTGCTGCAATTCATCCGCCAGGCCGCTAGCGATCCGCAGGTGGTGGCGATCAAGCAGACGCTTTACCGCACCAGCCGTGAATCCCCCATCGTCCGCGCGCTGATCGAAGCGGCCGAAGCCGGCAAATCCGTCACCGCCATGGTGGAACTCAAGGCACGCTTTGATGAGGAAGCCAATATCCGCTGGGCTCGCGACCTAGAACGTGCCGGCGCGCAAGTGGTGTTCGGGTTTATGGAACTGAAAACTCACGCCAAAATGACACTAGTGGTACGGCGTGAAAATAACGCCCTGCGTTCCTACGTCCATTTCGGCACCGGCAATTATCACCACGAAACCGCGCGCGTTTATACCGATTTGTCGTTTTTCACCTGCGATATGGATTTATGCCAGGACGCCGCCACGATGTTCAATTACATGACCGGCTACGCCAAGCCGCAATCGTTCAAAAAGATAGCCGTCGCTCCCCTTACCTTGCGGCAAACATTGGAAAAGCTGATTGATGATGAAATCGCGCATGCCAAGGCCGGCAGACCGGCGCAGATATGGGCCAAACTGAACGCCTTGGTCGATCCGCACATCATCGACCGGCTTTACAACGCTTCCGCAGCCGGCGTGCATATCGAACTGATCGTGCGCGGCGCCTGTTGCCTGCGCCCTGGCGTGCCGGAGTTATCAGAAAATATTCGCGTCAAAAGCCTGGTCGGCCGCTTCCTTGAGCATAGCCGCGTGGTGGCATTCGGCGCTGGGCATGGCTTGCCGCATGACGAAGCCAAAGTATTCATCTCCTCGGCCGACTGGATGCAGCGCAATCTGGACCGCCGCATTGAAACGCTGGTGCCGATTGAAAACCCGACCGTACATCAGCAAGTGTTGGACCAGGTCATGGTCGCCACCATCAAAGACACGCGCCAAAGCTGGGACATGCTACCGGATGGAAATTACCGCCGCTGCGACACCACGGAAGACGATTTCTCCGCCCACGAATATTTCATGACCAACCCAAGCCTGTCAGGCCGCGGCGCCAACCTAGCCAAAAAATCCCTGCCGCCGAGGCTTAAGTATCAGCGCAAAACAAAGGCGTCACATTCCGTGTCTTCACAAAAAGAAAATGCGGCCAGTGAGCGTAAATAGAAAATACATAACATTATAACTTCCACCCCGATTGTAGTTCGCGCCCTTGTGCGATCTCCTTATCCAGCCTTTCCCTCACCGACCGATCATTTAGATGTCGTAACTCATAGAGGGTCGCAAACACGACATCGTCGCCTATTATGCTAGACCGGCGGCCAGTAACCCATGCTTTTGCCCCACTGGCGCATGCTTTGACACGTTCTCTTCTTTCACGATTAGGAATTCCGTAAAAATAAAGATCTCCAAACCCATTGCTGCCTTGCGTCAGAGATTTTAAATTGGAATCCACAACAGCAAGCGCATGATACGGTTCTACGGCACTAAAAGCGGTGTAGGCTGTTCTCAACCCAGGTATAGCAAACTCGTCGCGCCAATCTTCACTCGCAACCTTATCACCCTGTCTTCCCATCGCTACAGCCAATTGAATCCATTTCCTGAATTGAACTTCCTCTGCGCTGTCCCTCTTAGTTGGCTCTAATGATGAAATGTGGGCTCGTATTCTGTTTTCAAAAATCTGACCGATTCTAGTATTTCGTAGTGTGTGGCTCGCGCCCTCAAAGAGTAGGCATTCATACGCATCATCAGGTCTTACATTGGTGAGCATTGCATCGTAGAGATTCAGCAACCAATCTTCTTTAATCTGGTGGACAAAATAATCATCATTTGTGGCATCATTCCGGGCTAGGCTGACCTGCCCCAAAAGCTGTCCTACGGCTGATATAAATTGTGGAGAGTCGGGAATAGTCTCAAACAATCGCTGCGCGATATTTCGCATTTCTACTTGGGCCATCAAGACCGCATCACCCCTTATGTCATCCCTTGCAGTCTCTTTGAATATGTTAAGTCCAGCTACGCCGCTATTAACCAAATCTCGCAGAATTTTTATAGATGCTGCATTTCTGACATCGGGACTAGCAAAGTCTCGAACAGCTTCTTCTTCCGACTGATTTAAAAAATCGACGACCCGCTGCGTCAGCAAACGAATCTCATCATCGCTGGGAATTTTATTACGCTGCACCATAATATTCTCCCTTTATTGCAAAAAGTAATTGCGCCGAAACGATAGATAAAAAACTGTCCTTTATCAATATTATGGATAACATGGTTAATGGGTGGGACATCTCACACTGTGATTGAATGCGGAATTCTAAAAAAACATCTCCGAAGAAACCCACCGACATCGCCGTTATCGATATCGGCTCGAACAGCGTGCGCATGGTGATTTATCGCGTGACGGGCCGGAAGCATGAACCGATCCACGAAAAGAAAGCCACCTGCAGCCTGGCGCGGCGCATGACGCAAGACCGCCCGCTACTCGATCGCGAGGGCATGGCGCTGGCACTAAAAACTCTTAGCAAGTTCGGCCGCATCCTGCGCAAACGCAAAGTTACGAAAATCCTGGCCATCGGCACCGCAGCGATGCGCATGGTCGCCCACACGCGCGCGGGCAAAAAATTCCATCGCCGCGCCGAGAAAGCGCTGGGCCACAAAATCGCCGTGATCTCCGGCCGTAAAGAAGCGCGGCTAACGGCCATCGGCGTGATGTCCGCCCTGCCCAAGGCTGTCGGCATTTGCGGCGATCTCGGTGGCGGCAGCCTCGAATTGGCGTCCATCGTCAAAGGCCATGTTGGCCATACGGTAACGCTGGCGCTCGGTTCACTCACGCTAGTCACGGAATCCCAGAATGATCCTTTCAAGGCCCAGGCGCTGATGCACGCGCGGCTCAATCACATAAACTGGCTCAGCAAGGGTAAGAACCGCACTTTTTATCCGATTGGCGGCAGCTGGCGCGCGGTTGGGCGCATCATGCTCAAGATGCTCCACAAAACGCCCCGGCATATTCAAGGCTTCACGGTTAAGGCCAGCATCGCACGCAAATGCGCGCGCCTCATCGAACAGAAAAAACCGGCGGCCTTCCGGAAGATGCAAAAAAAGATCCGCCGCCGCGCTGACGTTATCCCCTACGCCGCCGCCGTCCTGGCCGAACTCATCGACCGCATTCAGCCCTCCAGAATCACATTCTCCGCGCATGGCGTGCGGGAAGGATTGCTGAGAAGCAAGACCAGCTAATCCAGTACATTAATCTCGACATTGACCGGCTTGTTAATCTTAAAAATGAAATATCGAAGCCATTCGCCGAAACCCCAACTAATTAACCAAATTTAAGCCTCACAATTCTGTGGCGAATCCAAATCGCCCACGGCAGAGTGCGCGCGCCAACTGATGCCATTTAATATCAGGAATTTCTATTGGATAGCCTGCTAGACATCACGCATTATCAACCGGCCGAAAGGCCGTCGCCGCCTTTTCTAAAAGAAAATCGATTTCGCGGAAGAATTGGCGATCCCGTAAAGATAACCGCTAGCGTTGATACTGGATCGAACAGCCTCCGCTTCGTTGCCTACACTGTCGTTGATGGGCGATTAGAAGAAATTAAAAAAAGCAATTTAAAAGCCGAGCCCGCACTCGGCAAAGGCATGGAGGAAGAAAGCGGAGTCCTCAATCCAGATGCCGAACCTGAAGCGCTCAAGTTCTTTTTTCATTGCGGACAATATATTGTAAATCTTGAGGTTGATGCTGGTTTTGTGATCGGGACGTCAGCGCTTCGGCACGCAAGCGACAGCCATATTTTTATTGCCCATGCTCAGAATGCAGCGGCCTGGGGCATGGCATATGCCAAAAATGAATGCACCGAAGAAGAGGCAATAAGATATATCACCAGTAACCAAATTCACCCGAACGACAGCTACAGACTTGAATTTACCATTGTGAACAAAAGGCAAGAAAGCATTCTCACAGGCCTTGCTGCCCTTTTCTCAAATCCTGAAGCCAATGGAACTGTTTTAGGCATCGGTGGAAAAAGCGGCCACGGTTGCCGCATCCAGAATGGCTTGATTGTCCCCGGCTCATTCGCCGAACTGCCTATCGGCCATATATGGCTGCGTGACCACGCTAAAACGGGGACTGCTGATGAAGCTTACGGCGTTACACTGGGTTACCTCGAGAAACATTGTCATGCTCTTAAAAATCCGCATGGCGCCATCTATCCCGGCGGCGGCGCTTTTCGCTTAGCCCTGAGGCTGCTAGCCATTCGCGCTAATCGCGCAACCATCATGACTCGCTACTCAAATGGCATAACATACGAGCTAAGAACTAATCGAATTAAAGAAGCGTTTCTGGAAATCGGCGATCCCGAATACTCTAAAAAACTGCACGATGATGCCGTACAAGGTTTAAGACCGCAAGAACTCGAGATCTGGGAAAAAGATTGGCATCTGAAAATAGGTCATCGTGCGGAATATATACCGCAAGCGGTCGGAGCGTTGAGAGCTTATGCAGATTTCAGTGAAGCCGATCGCATGATTTGCTATCGCGATGGCATTGTCGAAGGCATTCAGGTCGAAGCTGGCTATGCAAAAATCAGAAATGGGCACAGCGCTTATTCAATGACTTAAGCCATGCCCACACCCATACGCATATCCCCACGAACGGCACGCTAGCCGACCTCAATCTTCGCTAAGTCCTATTTGGCCTTCGCCGGCGCTTCCAGCAGTCTAATCTTGTGGTCTTTCACGCTCAGCGCCACTTCGCCCCGCTTCAGCTTCAGCGCCACATTTCCGAACAACTCGCGCCGCCAGCCGTGCATTGCCGGTACATTAGCCTCATCATCGCTGGCAATGGCTTCAAGATCATCGGTGGTCACGATAAGTTTTGCGGCTACGTCGTTTTCCTCGCTCACTTGCTTCAGCAAGACTTTCAGCAAATCCATCACCGGACCGATGCCGCGCGAAGGTATGCGGCGCTCCTCGCCTGTCGGACATTGGTCGTGCGGCACCGCCAGGCCACGGGCGACGGCCTCCAGTACCTCTTTCCCCTGGCGGCTTTCGACAAAACCGGTATGCAGCCCGCGTATGCGCGCCAGCTCGTGCCCGTCTTTCGGCGGATGATGGGCGATTTCGGCCAGCGCTTCATCGCGCAACACCCGGCCGCGCGGCACGTTCAGCCGTTGCGCTTCAATCTCCCGCCAAGCCGCAAGCTCGCGCAAAATCGCGCGCAGGCGCGGCTTCTCGGCCCGCCATTTAAAGCGCCGCCAAATTTCCATCGGCTCGATTTTATAGGTGGCCGGGTTGGTGAGCGTCGCCATTTCCTCCCGCACCCATTCGGTGCGTTTGGTTTTTGCCAGCCGTTCATTCAGTTTTTCGTATACCAGGCGCAAGTGCGTCACATCGCCGAGCGCATAATCGGTTTGCTTTTCCGTCAGCGGCCGCCGCGCCCAATCGGTGAAGCGCGATGACTTATCTATTTTGGCACTGGCCAGAGTCCCCGCCAGCGTCTCATAACTCGCCGCTTCGCCGAACCCGCACACCATTGCCGCCACCTGCGTATCGAACATAGGCGCAGGAACCGTGCCGGTAAGGTTATAAAAAATCTCCACATCCTGCCGCGCGGCATGGAATACTTTCAACACCTTGGGATTAGCCAACAATGCGAACAAGGGCTTCAGATCGATGCCTTCCGCCAGCGGATCGATCGCCGCCGCTGCATGCGGCCCGCCCACCTGTATCAGGCACAAATTCGGCCAATAGGTGCGCTCACGCATAAATTCGGTATCGACGGTAACAAAATCGACATCGCTAAGGGTGGCGCAAAATTCGGTAAGTTGGGCGGTGGTTGTAATAAGCATTCGGGATTCGGCATTCAGCTTTCAGTTATATAGGGCCGCACTATCTTGCATAAGTTTGCTTGCGCAGCAATGATATGAACGATAATCTTCATTCGTATCAATAACCCAAACCCCCGACTACCGAATGCTGAATGCCGAATGCCTGGCCCGGAAAATCATCCTGGGAGCGTTTCTCGCCCTGCTGGCCCCCAATTTGGCCAAAGCGGAGATCCCCCAACAATCGCCCGAGCAATTCCTCCAAGGCATCTACGCCAACTATACCAGCGGCCATTCGACCTTCGAGCCGCTCGGCAAGCAAGGCGAATTGCTATTCGAACACAGCCTGTTTCTGCTGATCCAAAAAGACGCCCTCGGCTCCAATGCCAAAAACGAAGTGCCGCTGCTCAATGGCGACCCGATCTGCAATTGCCAGGAATATCACAAATTAAAAAATCTAAAGATCGTAGCAGCCAACACCGGCAATCCGCACCCGGCCGCATCCGTCTCCTTCACCAACGAAGGTAAACCCGAAACCATGCAGTTTGAGTTAGTTCCCTCCGGCGACACCTGGAAAATTTTTGATATTGTTACTTCGGACACCGGCAGCTTGCGGGATTATTTGGTGAAGGGATTGGAAGAAAACGCTACCCATTGAAAAAGAGAAACCTATCCGAAGGTGATAGGCGAAGCACGCACTGGATGTGGTCGAGACGAAGCATATAATATCTGCACTCCCGATTCCAACTCTTCATAGCCGGGATGGGCTTTAATCATATCACGCACCCGTTCCTCGAAATTAAATGGCTTAGCCGACAACAATAATTTCATTGGATTAGTAAAGCCGGCAGTATCCCACAACCCGCTCGTCACGTGCATAACATCATCAGAAGAAACAGGCAGAGGTAGAATTGCCGGCCCGGAGCCATATTCCATTCGCACAGGGCTCAACCTATCGAGACCTCTTTTTATAGTTTCAAAGGACATTTTTATCCAACGATTGATCTGCTCTTCTGCGTCCATGTAGTGCATGGTCGAGCCAAACAAAAGCAATTGTGAAGGTTCCACATATTGCATCCGGTCTTCCCTAAAGACGCCCGCAGCTTCGAAACCTGAAAACTCACCATACAAATGCGCATCGACTTCCATTCCTACATGTAAAAACGCGTTATCAATTACCGATGTTAATTGATAATTTTGTTGGAGCACATAATCCTCCAAAACTTGTGTAACCAAACAATCGTGGGCCAATCTTTGCCAATCCATTATTGCTTCGGCTTTATCAAACTGCCCGACATGCTTTGTTTCGTGAGACCACGTTTCAAGTGTTCTACAAATGAGGGGCTTAGGCTCTAATCTGATCAACATTTGTCTTGGATACGGCATTGCGCCGCCAGAGATATCGCCTTCAACCATAGTCATTGTTTCGACACTAATGCGGAGCGAGGTATCGTCATCATACCGAATTGCATTCATGGCAAGTTTGCAGTCATCCAGACGCGCTAGTCCACGCCGGTATTTTTTTAGTATTGGCCTTAATTTTGAAATCGTATCTGTCATGATTAATTCTTTTGCTGACACATCAGCATTTAAATGGCCTTGAAATCAGGTTGAGACTATCAAAACTTTCCGAAAGTAAATAGATTGAAACTAGCGAAAGCGGCTTGCGGCGGTCATTAGCCAAGGTTAATGTGCAGAATATAAAAGGATATTAACTTAGAAAGCCCGTTCTATGCACACCTATCGCACCCACACCTGCGGCGAGCTTCGCCTTTCGCATAAGGATCAAACGGTCCGCATCTCCGGCTGGGTGCATCGCAAGCGGGATCACGGCAGTTTGCTGTTCATCGATTTGCGCGATCATTATGGGTTGACGCAATGCGTGATCGATAAATCCAGCCCCCTCCTCCACGCCGTTGAAAACGTGAAGAACGAAAGCGTGGTAACGGTCACCGGCAAAGTGGTGCAACGCCCCGCCGAAACCGCCAACAGCAAATTGCCGACCGGCGAAATCGAAATCGACATTCAGGAGTTCAACGTGCAAAGCGCGGCGGAACCTTTGCCGCTTCAGGTGAACGCCGAGCATGACACCGAAACCGGCGAAAGCACGCGCCTGCAATATCGCTTCCTCGATTTGCGCCGCGAGCAGATGCAGAAAAATATCAAGCTGCGCTGCGACGTCATCGCCTCCATCCGCCGCCGCATGTGGGAATCCGGTTTCCGTGAATTCCAGACACCGATCCTGACCTCCAGCAGCCCCGAAGGCGCGCGCGATTATCTGGTGCCGAGCCGCATTCACCCCGGCAAATTCTACGCGCTGCCGCAGGCGCCCCAGCAATTCAAGCAATTGCTGATGATCGCAGGCTATGACCGCTATTTCCAAATCGCCCCGTGCTTCCGCGACGAAGACGCCCGCGCCGACCGCAGCCCCGGCGAATTTTATCAGCTCGATTTCGAGATGAGCTTCGTCACACAGGAAGACGTCTTCGCCACCATCGAGCCCGTCATCTTTGGCGTGTTCGATGAATTCAAAGCCAACCGTACCGCCCATCGCGAAT
>Ga0206978_1018_pt1 | contig 37955 bp, 36 predicted proteins | sample Alteio_BWMinCont_21_FD_153477 | JGI IMG/M metagenome (GOLD analysis project Ga0206978, IMG submission 153477) | Enriched cells from forest soil in Barre Woods Harvard Forest LTER site, Petersham, Massachusetts, United States -... | ecosystem: Environmental > Terrestrial > Soil > Temperate forest >...
AAACAATATTGTAATAGCTCTGTTACATAATGATATATATACTAATATACATCGCTATGAAAAAGATCAGTTTAATATTATTAATAGCCGGTATGATTTGGACAGTCCAAACCGCACAGGCCCAAACGCAGGATACTACAAAAAACAAAATCGAAGTTACAAAGAAGGTTAGAAAAGGCGCTCATGGGCGTACCATAACCAAAATTAAGATGACAGGCAAAGGAACTCCCGATGCTATTAGCGGCGCGGCGGATGGCGCGGTAACGGGTCATTTAAAGCCGGCGCCGGCACCCGCACCGGTAGTGATAACCACACCAGCGCCACCTGCTCCGGAACCGGCTGCACCAACGGTAGTTGTATTACACGACACTGTACGCACGCCTGCACCAGCACCTGTGGTTGCACCTGCTCCACCGGCACCCACAACAACCTCGGTAACTACCACCACCGAAACCAAACCGGCTGTTACCGCCAGTGTAGTAACGCACCACGTTACGCATACCGCCTATCACAAGCCGGTACATACTTACCACAAAACGTACAAAAAAACAACGGCTACACCGGCTACAAAAACCACTACTACCACTACAGTTAAGAAAACTGAATAAAGGCACGGCGCGCGTAAAATAACCTGCACATTTGCCAGCCCATATAGCGGGACTATCAATAATGATAGTCCCGTTTTTTATAACGGCATTTGTTTTCGTCCTCCATCTTTTAACTCATCTTTTCAGCTGGGTCCTGTACCAGTTTAAGTTAACCCACAAAATCCCACCCAACCGTCCATTGCGAGGAACGAAGCAATCTCAGCAACAGACAGTCAACTAAACAAAATGCCGGCGTTTACGGCGTGGGGCTTACAGGTAACCGAGAGATATAAGTCCATTGATTAGCATGTGCAGAGGTTGCTTCGTTCCTCGCAATGGGCGACTTTGGGATTTATGGGTAAATTTAAATGTGCCGGAGCCATTGCGGCGATAGAAAATTAATTACCCCCAATTATCAAAATGAATTTAATAAATGTAAATTTAAACAGCCAATATGATAAAATGACCATACCCGAATTTTTAGCCGGTTTGCCGGCCGACAGGCAGCAATTGATGAACACGCTGCACGAAACGATCATTGCCAATGACCCGAATGTGACCTTCTCCATTAAACCGATGATGGGCAAAGAAATGATCATGTACGAGGAAGGCAATTATATGAAATACGCGCTGGCCAGCGTAAAAAGCCATATGTCGCTGCATTGCCTGCCCATGTATATGAACGCGCCCTTACATGGCAAATATACCCCGCTGCTGCCGGCCGCCAAATTTCAAAAGGGTTGTATTAATTTTACCGATGCCGCCGACATGCCGGTTGCAATAGTGGCTGCGCTAATTGCTGATTGTGAGCCCATCAATATACCTGCAGTGCTGGAGAACAGGAAAAAGAAATAAAAGATAATTTGGATAAGCGGGCAAAAAATCTAAAATCCGATAAGGCATAACGATTACAGCCAGCGGGGGGCGTTTTGAGGCGTTTTGATAAATATCGCCAATACATAATTCAGTTGAATGAGAATCATGGCTCCAATGCTTAAATACGGATTGATAAAACAAAGTAATGCGGCAATGAAGTACAACGTTTGCGCTATGATGATTCTTTTATTCATCGCTTTTTGAGCCGCGTTTTTTTCTTTTTCCTCAAGGTCTAATAAGTCATGCCGATGAGCGTAATTCCAGCTTATGAACCTTAGTGTTCCTAACAAAAAAATATTTAGCCAATACAAGCCAATAGCAAATTTATAATTTATGTAAGCGCTTAAAAATGCTGTAGAGAAAGGTACTATTGTAACAAATAGTAAAAAGAAAAGGATGATCCAGGTGAGTTTAAGGTCCTTACGCTGAAGGTAAGTAAATTGGGTGGACATCCCTGTCCACGCGAGGCCCAATGTCATGAAACTGAGAAAATAGGTAAAGAATTTTGGAAGTAAATAAGAAAATGCCGCCATCAAATCGGCTTCAGTATGTATCATTTCGCTAACAGGCACTTTGATGTCTAAAATCAACAGCGTCATAGCGACCCCAAAAACCCCATCGCTAATGGTCTCTATGGGTGGAATTCGTCGTGTAGCGATGCCCTTGTCACGTATCATACTTAGTTGTTTTTCATTGATTAATAACCTAAATAAAAAATATAAAAATTCTACCGCAGCTTCATTCCTTCGCTAACCTGTACCCCCCGCTGCCGTCCCGATTTATCGGGATGGCCCGCATGCTAAGTAACCGCCTTGCCGGCTAAGCAATTGCATTTCCATATCTCACCTGTCACTGCAATAAATTATCGCGTCTCATGCCCAAATTGGCCAATACCTTAAATTATGGCTTAGTGAAATTTTTGACCTTTTGAAAGCATGTCAACAATTACTTCCACCCGTTTTCGCCTGGTCTCAGGTTTTTTTGCAGTTTGTAATCTAAAAGCAATGGAAAACAGATTTGCCTTATTCAAGGTTTTGTAAAACTCAAGCGCCTTTTTGTTTTTGCTGAGCTCGTTTATAAAATCATCAGGAACAGTCATTTTGCTTGGGGAATCATAAGCTGCCTCCCATCGACCATCTGCTTTTGCAGATGCGACCGCTTTTATCACTTCCGGCTCCATTTTACCTGCTTTTGACAGACTTTCAACATGAGCGATGTTTACCTTAGACCAGATACTCTTTGGCCCCCTGGGACAAAACTTTTGCAGCCATGCTTGCTCATCCAGACTTTTCTTTTGGCCATCTATCCACCCATAACAAAGGGATTCTTCAAGTGCATCGGCATAAGTAATTGTTTTTTCTTTTGAATCTTTTTTAGATATCTTTAGCCAAACACCAGTAGAAACCTGGGAATTTTTTGATAACCAGGTGCGCCATTCTTTTGCGGTTTTAAATGCAATAACAGGCATGCTAACTTTGCTTTCCATTATACTACTTCAATGGTTTTTTAATGTTATCTAAAATACCTTTCCAATTACTAATGCAGTGATTTTCGTCCACGCAAAGGTTAAGGTTTTCAACCAGGCAATCAAAATACACGCATCGCACAAACACGTCAATCCAGTGAACGGTTGCAAAACTTATAAAATATAAGCTTTCGGGATCGGCGAACTTGTAATTACGGCTCATGGTTAAAGATAATATTTTGTTTTAATGCAAGCAATGGCTGATAAATTTGCCTGTCAGCGGGCCATCCCCATAAATCGGGGCGGCAGCGAAAATTGCTTGCGGGAGCAGGGAGAGGCGAAGACGGCAGAAAGGTGGCAGTTTTCTTCAAACATAAAGGTATATCTCAATATTTCTCTATGACTTTCCTGTATTCGCTCCAATGCGTTTATGGTTTATCGTATATTATTTTTAATAATCCGTGTACTCAGTTCTGCTTGCTTAGTTGACGGAGAAGACTTCTATTATCTGTTTGCACCCATTCTTCTATGAGCCTGCCCTGATCGTCAAATCGGAAGATGTTTATAAGATCAAAGATTATATGTTTTCCGTTCGGTGGTAGAGTACCCTCAGGTGATTGCGTAAATTCTCTAACAAATTTACCCTCAATCCTAGTCTGACAAGTAACGTAATTTCCTTCAGCGACAATTATGCCTCGCTTAATTGAGCGATCATCAAATGCCGCACGTATAGATTTGAAATAGTTCTTGAGGCTAGCGTAGTCAATATCGACACCAGGGCTGTGGAAGCGAAAATTACTTGTTTCGAAGTATGAGTCAACCTCACCCTTATCATCGCCTAAAACAAAAAGTTCGCCCGCCTTGACTAGCCGCGCTATGAGTTGATCGCGTGTTATTTTTTTCATTTTGATTTTGTCGTTAAAATTGTTTGTAATGATTGATTTGAAAGGAAAACCAAAGCAGAATGATGTTGCTAATGCTATAATTATTAAAGTTATTTTTTCATCGTCTGCTTTTTTCGCAAAATTAATTTTTTTCGTTAATTTCTTGCAGTCAGTTTGAAGTCGGCAGGTCGCATAAGCGAGACGCATAACGAACATGGCTTGGTGTTGTTGGGATATTTGAAAAACGTCAGCCGGCAACTGAAGCTCAATATTTTTTTAAAGTTGAAGTTATGACCTAAAGCTAAATTAATAATGTCACGCTGAAACTGAATCTGATAGCAAGGTGCAGCCGAAGCTAACAACGTCCTACTCCAATAACGCCAACCACATGTCAGCGGTAGTGCTTTCAATACCTTCATCTCAAATATGCCAAAAGGCTAGCACAGTTGAATTATCGTTCAGCCACCTGTCTTATTGATTATTCGGTTTTCCCCGCCAAACTTTTTAATTGCTTCCGGCGTAACGGGTGTAAAGAAATTGACAAGGTTTCTGTCAGGGTCACGAAACAAAAGTGACTTATTTCCCCAGGGCATTATTGTCGGCTTTTGAACAATGTCACTGGTTAAATCTTTAATCCTTTCGTAATCATCATCCACATTCTCAACGAGGAATTCTATTATTACACTTTTATTAGCCGCTGGATGACCAACTCCTTCTCCAAAGAAAGCTAATGTTCGAGTGCTTGCAATTGCCAAAGTAAAAGAGCTCGTAACTATCTCTGCGAAGTCGTCTGTCGACCATGTTGCTGTTACACCGGTTGCCTCTTCAAAAAATTGAACTAATCGCTTAATATTAGCGGTGATAATTCTTAATGACACTAAATTTATTTTTTTCATTTTCCCTTTGTTTTTATTGTTTGTAATTAATTTATAACACAAAAGTAAAATGGTGTCATGACAAGGGTATGTCAGGGGTGTTGAAAGTTTTTTTCTTTACTATCTAAGTACTCTTTTAATGTTAGTTTGTGAGGTGTAAAACTTAAATCAAGAGGTTCAATTTTTGAAATTCTACTTAAACGAAACATTCTGTAATCCTTTCTTAATCTGCAGTACGCAATAAGTGTCCAACTTTCTTGCAGATTATAATATAGTGCAAATGGCTCTATGTTTCTTGTTGTTTTTTCCTCTTTTTCTTCTGAATGATAAACGATATTTAAAACTTTAAAAGCAGTCAGTGCATTTTGGATTAGAGTTAAAGAGCCGCTGGTATTTGTGTTTGGTATAGCTGGACTAACAGCAATTCGTTTGGAAAGTAAATCTGCTTTTTCTTTTGTTGAATACAGCAAGACTGCTTTTATTTTATTGATTGCCTCTGAGTATTCTTTAATAAGAGAGCTATCTCTATTTTTTAGAACTAACTGCTCGGCAGTAATTAAAGCATTTGCCTCATTTTCGGTAAACGTAATTGGTGGAATTCTATAACCTTCCATCAATGAATACCCCCTACCGTCTTCTGTTAAGATAGGAATACCCGCTTGTTCCAATGCTTTTATATCTCTATAAATTGTCCTGACACTTACGCTAAATTTTTCTGAGAGCTGTGTAGCCGTCAAAAGTCGTTTTGTTTGCAGTTGCGTAACAATTGCGGTCAGTCTGGAAACTCGCTTTATATCGTTTTCATTCATTTTTGAGTCACAGTAGCATTACCGCCAACGGTTCGCGGCTTTGCGTTAGGGCGGGATTTTTAGCACTACCGTTGATACGAAGCCTACACGTCAAATTTAGCAAAAATGTTGATACGAAAAGCGCTGCCGGCCCTGACCATGCGCTTGAGTCCGTTGCGGGCCAAAAGCGCTGCAGCACTCGTACCATGCTGACAGGTAACCGCCATGCTCCCCTTCTCAATCGGCGCGGCAGCGACAATTGCTTTCGGGAGCAGCGGAATAATAAGTTTTTTCATGAATAAAACACAATACTAACGACGCTAAACTTAAATCAAAATCCCCCTAACCGGGGGATTTTGATATATTAGTTTTTGACATAGCTTAGGTCAATAATAATTAGACCAGGAATATTAACCTTTACGCACCAAATCAAATAATGCCATGAAAACAGCAGCTATTTTAAAGACAGTGACGCTTTTTGTATGTATATCATTAACATCACTTGCAGCCTTCTGCCAGGACAGCCCGCGCGAAACAGTGAACGGAACAGTAGCAGGAGCGAATGTCACTATCGGCTATGGCAGCCCCTCCGTCCGGGGAAGAAAAATTTGGGGAGACCTGGTTCCCTATGGAAAACTGTGGCGAACAGGCGCAAACCCGGTCACAACTTTTGAAACCAGTAAGGATGTCAGCATAGAGGGCAAGATTTTGCCCGCAGGCAAATACAGCATTTTTACAATTCCGGGTGAAAACGAATGGAAGGTCATTTTCAACTCTGAAACGGGACAGTGGGGCATTAAAGACGATGGCTCGGCCAATGACGATCCGGCAAAAGACGTGCTGACCGTAACCGTTAAACCTGAAAAATCAAAAGAATTTCATGAACGTTTAACCTTTGTTATCGACCGGCAGGGCTTTGCATTGCTGTGGGAGAACCTGGCCGTGCCTGTTTCTATAAAATAGTAGGGTAAGCAGTAAAGCTGCCGGGTTAACGCATATATTTTGTATTCTCCTAACCTGGTGCGAGTGCAAATATCGAATGACGAATTTCGAATTTCTTTACTTCATCATTCAGAATTCGTCATTCGATGTTCGATATTAAAAATTTAACTTAATAACATCGAGCGCCGGTGTGCCCTGCTTCTCATACAAATTCCCGGTTATACAGGTTCCGGTACTTCCGGGGCTAAAGTCCTGTAACTTTCCTGAAGACGATCCGAAATGTCTTCGGATCGGCATAACCGACTTTATACATGGCCTCATTCACGCCCAGTCTCGAGGTTTCGAGGCTCTTCTTTACAACTTTCATTTCAATCCGTTGCACAGTAGCCCCCATATTTATCAATGAAAAATTGTTTTTGAATATTGTCGTTTACCTGATCGTAATTTTTATTTAATAAATTTACTATCAATATATTGTAAAACTTTTCCCCTGATTTTTATATCATTTTTTAATCGCGCAACACATTATTAATTATATTTATGCATTTATTATATTTGTAAAGTAGCTTATGCAAATCAATACATAAAATTAATTTTATGAGTGCAGAGACCAACTTAGGGGATTGCGGACGGGGCATCGTATTGACTTAACGATTTTTCACAATTAAAAACCAATAAACCATGAGAAAGTTCAAATCAATTCTTCGGACCATGCCTGCGATCATTATCGCAACAGCACTTTTTTCGTGCGGCGGATCTGCAACTAAAACCTCCGGCGATTCGACAGCTAACAGCGGGTCTGATACGTCGAAAAAAGATACCATGTCTGCGGCGGCAGCAGCTCCGTTTGATGTGGTCGTTGTTACGCATACGGTAAAAGACTACGCCAAATGGCGATCTGTTTTTGACTCTAATTCGGCCACCCGTAAAGCGGCCGGGATGCAGGATTTAGCGGTGGGCAGGGATGTTGACAGCGCTAACAGGATCATTGTGGCATTTAAACTTTCAGACGTCGCAAAAGCTAAGTCAATGATAGCCGGTCCGAAACTCAAGGAAACAATGAGCAAAGCCGGGGTGATTTCGAAACCGAACTTTGGATATTACCACATCATCAGGTTCAGCGGCGGCGCTAACCCAAAGCAGTGGGCAGTGGTGAGCCACAAAGTAAAAGATTTTGATGCATGGCTGAAGGTGTTTGATAACGAAGGAGCAGCAAAGCGGGCGAATGAGGGCTTTGTTGACAGGGCACTGGGGCGCGGCATTGACGACCCGAACATGGTGCATCTTGTGTTCGGCGTTACCGACATGGCAAAAGCAAAGGCTGCTGTTTTCTCTGACGAAAAGAAAAAAGTGATGATGAGTGCGGGTGTGATCGGCGCGCCTGATATCAGATTTTATAACGCGGCACAATAACCCGGTTTTATCCGGCAAATTTAAAATTGTCCCTAAAAAAAACAGTGAGTGATCTCCTAACCTGGCGCGGGCGCCGGCGGTGGCCAAAGGCGCCGCGGCCCCACGCCAGTAGCGGAATAATCTCACCTAATTACTTGTATACTCGGCGCGGGCCAAAAGCGGTGCAGCACTCGTGCCCCTAACCTGGCGCGAGTGTCGGCGCGGGCCAAAAGCGGTGCAGCACTCGTGCCCTGCTGGCGAAACTGTTGATATTAAACGCATCAGCGCGGCTGCATTACAAAACACAAAAAGCCGGGCAGTATTTACCCGGCTTCATTTCATTGAGGCAAATGATTATTGTTTTGTATAAACGCCTGTTGCCAGGTTGATTACGTAAGTTGAACCACCTGTAACGGCTAAAGTCGCTGTGCCATCACCATTAAAGGTAATCTTGCCGGCAAAGTTGTAAGTAAGCTTTCCGGCCATACCGGTTACAGAAAATGTCGCGGTACCGCTGGAAATAGTTCTGCCTGGTTTTGACAAGGTAAGATTGGTAACAACGATATCAACATTGCTGTTGCCGGTCGCCATATTGCCCACTTTAGAAGAAAAAGTACCCGCGCGCTTGTACTCGCCGTTGATCACGAAGCTGGCTGCAGCAGTAGTAAGGCCGGCTATGGTAGCGTTCGCTGTGCCTGTTGCTGTAGTGCTGATGCGTGGGCCGCTGAAAGTACCATTGTAAGCCAGTGTGTTTACAATGTTATCAGGCTGTTCCTGGGTGTTGCAATTTAAAGTATGGGTATACTTTGCAAAGTAGTTAAAGGTAACCGAAGCAGTAGTGCCCGAATAAGTAGCACTGTCTGTCAATGTAGTGCCGCAAGCTTGCTTTACGGAAGCTACACCAACAGCGTTGATAGTTTTACCGCCAACTGAAGTAACGGCGGCCGCATTTGCCGAAATATTATCAGACATGAAAGCTACGCCTCCTGAATTAGAGGCCAATGCACTTGAAGCCATATCGGCCGCCTGGTCGCTGGTTAATGCGGTAGTGGCGCTGTTATCTTTCTTACAGGAGAACACTCCTACCAGCAGCAATAGAACGATTGATAATTTGAAAGTTTTCATTTTTAATGCGGGGGTTATGTTTTGTAACGTTTATGTGACTTTGGGAGGATAGAAAGGTTTAAACCTTATAAATATTTTTTTTCTGGTATCAGTATTTGCGCTGTTTTTATAGAACGGTGAGGCGTCAAATTTAACGATATACCTAAGACCTTGCAATTAAACCAAGTGGCTTTTACGCAGTTACGGGAATAAAAGTTCTACAATATATTACAAAAATTATCAACAATATTTCACTTGTCAGCGGATAAACTAAACCAGGAAATCTTTTAACCGTGCTCAAATTCAGGCCCGACTGTCGGCGTTTGGCAGTGCGGCAGCAGCATTCGTGCCCTGCTAAGTGGAATAAATCTACCTAATTACTTGTATATGCCACAAAATCCCTATTGTACTTGCTGCGGTATTGAAGGGGCGACAAGCCGGTCAGCTTCTTAAAAACAGCGCGGAATGTTTTAGGGTCCGAGTATCCAACTCCGGCCATCGCTTCATATACCCCTCCCTGGGTTGATTCCAGGTTTTTTTTAACGGCCTCAATTTTCACCCTTTGCATATATTCCTTTACCGTGTTGGCCGTAGCTTGCTTAAACCTGCGTTCAAGGTTGCGGCGGCCTAATGCCAGCATGGATGCCAGTTCGCCTACACTTATTTGCGTATGAATATTGGCCTCGATATATTCCTGCGCTTTTCGTACAGCCATATCCTGGTGCCCTTTCTGCGGGCGGAATATAATAAACGGCGACTGGCCCGCCCGTTCCGTATCGATCTCGAAACCCTTTGAACAACGGATTGCTGTTTCGCGGCCGGCAAACTTTTCAACCAGGTACAATACCAGGTTAAGCCACGAATATGCGCCCCCGCTGGTGTAAAGGTTGTGCTCATCCGTGATGATCCTGTCGTCTATCAGGTTAACCGAGGGGAACATTTGCCTGAAACGCCCGGCAAATTCCCAGTGTGTTGCACAGCTTTTGCCATCCAACAACCCGGTGCCTGCCAGCACAAATGCGCCGATGCACAAAGCCGCTACTGCCGCACCGCCGTTATATTGCTTAACTATCCAATCGAGCATCAATTCATTATCGGCCATTATTTGCTGCATATTGCCATGTACCGCCGGGATGACGACCAGGTCGGTATGGCTTACATCCTGCAACAATACTTCAGGGCGCACAGCGAACAGCCCCTTTTTCATAAGGGTTTCCGGGTGCTGTCCCACCAGCTGAACAATAAATTCCGGCCCCCTGCCCTCTTCGGCCAAATAATCATTTAGCCTGCAAAATATTTGGTGGGCCCCTTCTATATTAGCGAGGCTGCAATCGCCTTCAGGCACCAGGATGGAAATATGCTTCATATGGTAAATATACAAACCAAGTTCGTAAACAACCCTTAAAAATGTCGCATTTGTAGGTTGTTATCCATGTTTACGACCGTAACTTTGTAAAGTAAACGGCAGGCCTTTCAAAGAAGTGATAGATGCCCTACAGTTTTGATAGGCGGTTTTTGGGGCCGTTGTGGTGGGTTCCCCTCTTGAGAGGGGCGCTAACTTAAAGGTAAAATGCAAGGTTAAAATAATATCGAATAATAAATATTGAATGTAAAATATCGAAGTGCCACTTCATCATTCAGTATTCGACATTCATTATTCGATATTAAATCCGTTAAGTTAGTGACATTACGCTCAAGAAGGGAACCGCACATAGCCGCCGCTCTTTGAAAGTTTCGAACACTCGAAATAACTGTATTTTAACAGGTTTTATATTATAACATGAGAAAAGTAATCTTAGCCATCAACATGAGTATCGATGGCTGCATCGGTCACATGAGTCTTCCTGCCCCCGATGAGGAAGTTGGCGGGTATTTTAACGACCTGATGCACCAGGACGTTGACCTTATCGCCTACGGGCGCAAAATGTATGAGATCATGTTTCCCTATTGGGCCGACGAGGCCAATTGGAACGACGAATTAGATACTGAATTTGGTCAAAGGATCACCGACCTTGACAAAATTGTTTTCTCGCGAACCTTAGACAGCGCTGAATACAATACGCGTATTGTTAGTACAGACCCTGTGGAAGAACTGCTCAAACTGAAGCAGGCCCCGGGCAAAAACATTTACGTTGGCACGGTAAGCATGATCCCGCAATTAGCGCAGGCGGGCGTGATCGATGAATATCATTTCGTCGTAGTACCTGTAGTTGTGGGCGGGGGACCGCGCCTGGTGGAGGACGGCACCCTTGCGGAGAAACTCGATTTAGAGCTTGTTGCGGCAAGGACTTTTAAATCGGGATGGATAGCGCTTCATTATAAGAAACGGGCATAATAACCCTATCAATAAGGTATTAAAATATTTCTTTGTAATATGAGAAAGATCATTTACGCCATCAACATCAGTATAGACGGCTGTGTGGACCACACCCGCTTTACAAAAGCAGACGAAGAACTTTTCGACTACTTCACCACTAATATGCAGGACATCGACCTCGGCGTATACGGGCGTAAAATGTACGAATTGATGTTTCCGTATTGGGCCGATGTGGCCAAAAATCGATCCGGCACAAAATGGGAAAATGAATTTGCCCAAACGATCACCGGCGTCGACAAAGTTGTTTTTTCGCGGTCGTTGGACAGTATTGAAGGAAATACCCGAATTGTCCGCACCGACCCGGTACAGGAATTGCTGAAACTTAAGCAGGCGCCGGGCAAAAACATTTCGGTTGATACGGTAAGCCTGTTTGCGCAAATAGCCCAAGCCGGCCTGATCGATGAATATCACTTCGTCGTTCACCCGGTAATTGTAGGTCAGGGGACGCGCCTGCTGGACGGCAGCCTGCCAGAACGGTTACAATTAAAATTGGCGGATTCGAAGGTTTTTAAATCAGGTTGCGTTGCATTGAAGTATGTGAAAAGTTAGGATCAAATCAACGGGCAAAAATTAACTTTGGCTAACGATAAATAAAAATCATAAGTAAAATAGTTAGGCGCTCCATTAAGGCGCCGGGACAAGGTAAAAAATACGGTAACAAACTATAAACAACAATAAAAATAAAACCATATGAGAAAAATTATTTCATTTATGCACATATCGCTTGACGGCTTTGTGGCAGGACCAAACGGGGAAATGAACTGGATCAAAGTTGATGAAGAAATTTTTGATCACGTCGGTAAGCGGATCGGCGAAAGCGATACTGCATTATATGGACGGGCAACTTACCAGATGATGGAAGGTTACTGGCCTACCGCAGGAGACGAGCCGGATGCGAGCAAGCACGACATTGAACATTCAAAGTGGTATAAACAAGCTCACAAAATTGTTTTATCAAAAACATTGGACGGCGCGGGTTTGACGAACACAACAGTTATCAGCGACAATATTTCGGACAGCATAAACGAAATAAAACAGCAACCAGGTAAAGAGATCTTGCTTTTTGGCAGCCCGACAGCAACACATTCACTTATTCAACTGAACCTAATTGACGGCTATTGGCTATTTGTTAATCCAATTATTCTTGGACGCGGCGTTCCGTTATTTGTCGACATCAAAGACCAAATAAAACTAAAACTATTAACTACCCGGCAATTTACTTCCGGGGTAACCGGACTGGATTACATAGTCGACAGGCCATAACAGCGAACGCTAACAAAGTATGTTAATTAATTCACCGCACAGTTGGTGAAACACTCTATGTCGTCGCAGGGTCTCGTGAAAGTTTAAGTTAACCCACAAAATTTGATTGAGCATGCATGGTAGTCGATTTCACCAAACGTTCCTACGAAACGCCTTTGTTGATGACTATATTTTCTACCGACCAGACGTCCCGATGGGACGAAAAAACAAAAAATGCGTCCGTAGGAACGCCTGGTCGGTAGAAATCGACCAAAAAAATGCGTTTTCGTTCCATAGGAACGTTTGGTGACCCCCGAATTAAAGGTAAACGGAGCGATATACACGCCTGATTTTTGCGGGTTAACTTAAATCTTCGGGAGACCCTGCGGGGACAAGAAAACACTGAAAACAATAAAATGAGAAAACTAATCTACGCGATCAACATCACCTTAGATGGCTGCGTCGACCATACCAAATTCTACCCTGATGAAGAAACAATGGAATATTTTACACAGCTCACGCGGGATGCCGGCACATTCTTTTATGGGCGTAAAACTTATGAATTGATGGTCCCTTTTTGGCCTAATGTGGCGAAAACCCCTCCCGGGCAGGATGACAGGGAGGTAGATATTGAATTTGCCCGGGCATTTGACGCCGTTGAAAAAATTGTTGTTTTCTCCCGATCGTTAACGAGCGCTGAAGGAGAAAAAACGAGAATTGTTAGTACGGGCCTCCGGGACGAAATACTTAAATTGAAACAGGAACCAGGCAAAAATATTTTTACCGGTGGTGTAAACCTTGCTTCACAACTTGCCGAGCTCGGCCTGATCGATGAATATCGTATTGTGGTGCACCCGATAATCATAGGCGAAGGGAGGCGGTTGTTTGAGGGCATCAACCTGCAGGAGAAATTACGACTAAAACTTGTTGAGTCGGCGGTTTTTAAGTCGGGGGCTGTTGCGCTGCGGTATTTGAAACAATGAAACACAAAAACAAACCATGAAACTCCTGCTCACTTCTTCAGGTATCAGTAACAGCAGTATTCATAATGCACTGGTCGGTCTTTTGGGCAAACCAATAGCCGAGTGCAATGCACTATTCATTCCCACTGCTATATACCCCTTCCCTGGTGGTGCTTATCATGCACGCCAGGCTATCTGTGGAAACACCAAATCCCCCTTAGCCCAATTGGGCTGGAAGTCCGTTGGTGTGCTGGAGCTCACAGCGCTGCCCGGCATCGATAAAAAAGCTTGGGTTCCCTCGGTTGAGGAGGCTGACGCCCTATTGGTTTGGGGCGGCGATCCCGTATACCTTGCGTACTGGATGCGGCAGTCTGGCCTGGCCGCCCTGATTCCGTCACTACCCAAAGATTTGGTGTATGTGGGCGTGAGCGCCGGGAGCATGGCGGTATCCTCCTTTTTCGGCGAAAGCTACAGTAATCCGCCAAATGGCAACAATAGCGCGCATTCATCAGAGTCCATTGTATTCGATACGCCGCAGGGAAAGATCAGCCGGACATTTGTTGCTGCCCACGGAGCAGGACTGGTTGACTTTGCCCTGATCCCCCACTTTGATAACTGTGATCACCCGGATGCTTGCGGAACTAATGCAGAAAAATGGGCGGCAAAACTTCCGGTTCCTGTATATGCAATAGACGACAATACTGCTATCAAAGTGACAGACGGCAAAGTCGGGGTGGTTTCCGAGGGGAATTGGAAACTGTTTAATGCTTAATATCTCTTGTATCAGGGGCCATTCTTCGCCCTTGTTGAAGTTGTCTTCAACAAGTTCTATTCCCGAAAAGGTTATTGGTGACAACACCAACAACGGCAGGAATATCGAACACCCAATGCCGAATTACGAAGTAAACTTCGGAGTTCGATATTCGAAATTCATTATTCGATATTAAATTTCTTCACTTACCGTTTCAACAGGTTCTCTCTCAGAGGGCCCGGCTTCATCCTTGGCATATCGCATCGCAGGGTCCCATCCGGGAACCCTGCTACTACGATTTATAAAATATAATTGAGTAAAGACTTTTGTTTAATTACAGTATGGAATAATTATATTTACCCCTTGCACCTTATTTAAAAAATCAAATGGAAATTTCGCGTTTTAGCTATTTTATTACCCTGTTGCTTTTATTGGGGTCAGTTTTTGCATTTGCGCAAGGCGACTCAACGGTATATAAAAACCTTGCAGAAAAGACTTTGGGCGTAAGTTCTTCCTTCAAAATAGACGACAACAAGGCTGTCCTCCAGGTAATGCTCACCGATAGCACTTTCGAACTCATTGCATTAGATAATAAAATGCAGGTTTTATGGAGAAACCAATTTAGAGGATATGGTGTTGCTTGCGGAAAATTTAAAGGTTCTATCCTGGCTGTAGCCGATTCGGTTTATTACTTAAAACATGGAGCTGATCACACTTATCGCGCTTTTTTAATTGATCCGCAATCCGGCAAAACGATATTGCAAAAAGAGATATTCAGGCAGCAAGCTAAACATGAGGAACGAACTGCTTCATCTTTTCGGAATGATGGTTCAGATTTTAGTTTAATTTTGAGGCAGGCAGATATAAAAGCGCAAAGTTTATTTTATGGTCATTTAAAGGACAGCACAGAAGATTTGACTATTGTCAACCTGAACGAAAAGCTTGAACCTGTTTACTTTAAGCCCAAATTTCCGGATGAAACCTGTATCAGTATGACAGGCAACGCGCAGGGAGATTTGTTTTTGCTAACCACAAAGGGTGGTAGAACTTTACTGGCCCGGCGCTATGAAAGCGGCAGTATTGAGCCTTCGAACCCCATATCGCTAAATTGTGATACCTTATCCGGACATGATCTTGAAAGGGGATATAATGCAATTACCCCCTCGCAAGAAGACAGAAATATACTTTACCTGGCGCTGGCCCATAACAATCATAATGATGACCGGGAGCTATACATGGGTAAATTCGATTTCTCTTCAAACACATCACAATCTGCAAGTGAGGTATTTACCGGCAAACACATCAGAGCGATGGAAAATAGCTTTATTCAGGTCAATGGTCAATTTGACAAACCGAACATTGGATCGCAAAAAAAGGAATTAACCGTCAGGTATTTTCGGGAGCGTAACGGCCGGTTAATTACGGTTGCGTCTGAGATTTACGCTGTCGAATATAATAGCGTTACCACCTATTATGAAAAAGCACTAATAATCAACTGTTATGATAATAACCTGAAACAACAATTTCAACAGGTAATGCCCGTCTATTATGACGGCCGGGTACCAGCAAATACGGGCTTTGCATTTAAAGAAAACACGTTGAAAGTAATAAGCAACAATGAAAGTGAAAATGCTGATAGATTTCCGGCATATGGGGAACTTGATTTATCGACCGGAAATTGGTTAAACCTGGTACTGCTAAAGGGTGGCGAACGCTATACTTCAGATGAACATATCATTTGGTTTACTAATTCGTTTATAGTACCTTCCAACAGGTCACCAGGAATTTTTGCGAATAAATATAATATTGATCTGTTCCGCTACACTTTTTAAGTATTGGGTATTGCCTGTATTAAGTTCAACCACTTTTTATTAACCCCGAACCTGAGCGTGAGAATGCTTGCCAAAAAAACGGCTTTTCGTCCACGCCGGATCTCCTGTATAGTACCCTGACTCATCCGTGGCATGTTGCTTCGCAGGGTTCCGTGCCGGCGATCTTGCGAAGACGGTATGTTGTCAGGGATTTATCAATGTTAAAACAATAAGAATAAGAAGCAAGGAGCCGGGAAAAAATGTAAGGAATAATTTGAGAGGCCTTTTCATAATAACAACATTATCGTAACGTTTATAGGCAATTACCTTCTTTAGAGAATAGAACAATCCGATTGCATAAAGTGCTGTAGCCAATAGTATTATTTGGTTCTGGGTTCCACGTATGATTGGAGCCTCCATAGTATATCTATATATAAGCCATCTTATGCCAAAAGGGAAAAGCCCTATTAATGTAACGATTCCTAATAATAAACCGTTTTTGGGGCGATATATTAATAGTCCTGAAGCAATAGAAAATAATATGGCGGATGATATTAGCGCCATATACGTTATCACAGCATTTCCATCATTGAAAACTCTAAACACCAATATAAAGTAGCTTTCAAAAAGCATATAAAATCCGAATACAAAATAAAAAACATATAGCTTTATCATGATGATTAGGTTTTACCTTAATCCCCAAAACAGATTAAAGTAACCCATTATTAAAGCTTAATGATATGTTTTCATATTATATCACCTACGCCGGTTCAAGCGGGGGGCGTTTGAACCGGCGTAGGAAAAAATAAGTCTATTGCTTGCCGCGTGACATCGCGTCAAGCTCAGTTTTTGATATCTTATCAAAATCGGGCGCTATGCCAAAAGTATCGGCAGGGGCTTTTTGATCAGAAACCCCTGTTATTGTGTATACGTTAATTACAAGTGCGCCATCGGGCCCTTGCTGGAATGATGGGTATTGTATCGGGACACCACCAATAGACGTATAATATTTGTCGATAACAGCAGCGGGCAATGATATATCATTGGTTATCCAGATATCATAAGTTTTTTGAGTCTTGGTATCTGTTGCCATCACTTTTTTGCAATTAAAACCAGCTATCTGTTTTGTTTCGGTTAATGGGGCAAATGTAAATGCAGGGAAACTGCTTACCACCTGGTTAATTTCATCAAGCGTATAAATCGCGGCCTTTTTTATGTTGGCAGCAGGTACGCTGGCTAAAACAGCATAAAATTTGTAATTGGCGTCGGCTAAAAGCTTGATATTTGCCGGCCCCGCAGAAAATGTTGCAGCGGTGGAATCACTTCTGAAGTATTCCTTCAATTCAACATCCTGGCCGCCAGCACTGGTTTTGAGGGTTACCAAGCCTTCGGTATATTTTTTTTGCGCACTGGCGGTCAAAATGGTTGCCGATAAGCCAATGCCAACAGCAACAGTTAAAAATTTGATTTTCATGATTTGGTTTTTATTTAATTTAAAGATTAATTGATATGGTGTAAAATACTTTATCCCCCGCTGTTCGCAGGCAAAGATTTCGGACAGCGCGGATTACCAATCCGACCAACGATGACCGCGAAAACTGCTAACTGCCAACTTCTAACTGCCTACTGCCTACTCCTAACTGCCAACTGCAACCGGCACGTATTTATTGATCACTTTCCCGCTCTTAAAAGCCATTGAACTTTCTAATTTCAGTATTTTCCGCTCCTTAAAAATGGAAAGGCCGGCGCCAATGGCAACAGGATTGACGATGAGATAATATTCATCAACAAGGTTGAGGCTGATGAGGGAACTTACAAAGCCCGCGCCTCCGTAAACGAGGATGTCCTTGCCCGGTTGTTCTTTCAGCGCCTGTACAGCAGTAGCCAGGTCGCCGTTTTCCACTTCGAGGTTGCGGCCGGGAATGCTTGTTTCGCTGCGGCCAAAGGCAATCTTGCGATGATTGGCTATCAACTTCGCCAAAGGGTTCCAGGGATTGTCGGGCTGGTTATCAGCCACGTTTTCCCAGTAAGTACAGAATCCGGAAGCAGCCAGTTTGCGGCCCAGCAAAAGGGTATCGCAGCCGGCGGCAAGGTCCGCGCCGAACCCTACTATCTGTTTTAAAGCTTCCGGGTTGGGTGTGCCAGGTAAAAACACCCAGTCGTTCTCGCCATTTGGTCCGCCTGCAAAGCCATCAATGGTCATTTGTATCTGTAATTTTAATTTTCTCATGATAATTGTTTTTTAAATATTTATTCCGAAGTCAGTAATTCATCCAATACGGTAAATGTCGCTTCAGTGCCTTCTTTGAAGCCCCCTTCAACAAACCATTTAATGGTGGATTCGTCCTCAAACGTGATCACTGTATCAACCTTCGTTCTGTTACCATCAATGGATGAAAATTTAGTGTCCCGATAAGATTTTGGCGCATCAGTAACCGGGTTACCCTCCTCGTCACAAAACATACCTATCTGTGAAATAGCGCTGCCCGTTTCTATTGCAGTAAATTTTGCATAAACCCAGTGTTTCTGGCCTTCAGGACCAACCATGGCATACAGCCATATTCCGCCGACTGTAAAATCCGCTATTTTGGCCTGGGCCGTAAATGGTTTCGGCGCTATCCATTTTACAAGCAGGTCGGGGTCTGTAAAGGCTTTCCATACTTTTTCAATTGGTGCATTAAACTCACGTGATATGCGAATCTTTTTAGCGGCCAGGTCTGGTTCGAACAAAAAATTGTTTGTCATGATTGTTTAGTTTATAAGTCTTCTAATAGTTTATCTAACTGGTTAAAGCTGTCCTCCCACATCTTGCGGAAGGCTTCCATCCAACGGTCTATCTCTTTCATTTTATTAATATTTAGCTGGTAATAAATTTCCCGGCCGCGTTGGTCCTGGTCAACAGCGCCGCATTCGGCCAGTATCTGTATGTGTTTTGATACCGCCTGCCTGCTGCTGCCAAAATGCCCGGCGATGGCATTGGGTGTCATGGCGCCTACGGTAAGCAGCATGAGTATGGCCCTGCGGGTGGGGTCGGCTATGGCCTGGTAAATATCTCGTCTGATGTCCATTTGCAACTATTTGATTGCAAATATATATGCAATCATTTAATTGCGCAAATTTTTTTGAAAATATTTTTGCAGATCCGGTAATTGTCGGTAAATAAAAGGGCCTTCAAAGCACGAAGCCTTGTAAACCATCTGATTCACAAGACTTTGATTCTCTTCGGTATACTTATCTGTAGCGATGGCAGGATTAGCTGCGCTCTCAGATATAGCCATTGCTTTGATTTTAGAATCAGGCACAATACTGGAATATACTTTTATTCCTTCTTTTTCAGTACTCAACTTCCAGTCTGTCTGCCCGGCAGCAGTTTAAATTCAATACAAAAAGAAGCCATACAAATAATATTTTAAGCACTTTGGATAAATATTTAGCACGTGATTTGCTTTCGCCGTGGGTAATGTTTCTTGATATATCTGACTTTTTCATGGCAATGAGAACAATGTGTATAATAAGTTGTTGTTATTCCCAACGAATACAACAATTTCTGTTGATCGGTAGAGCCAAAGAAATGCCACTATATCAAACAAATGATAATCAGATACTTATAAAATAAGGGGTTAAATATTACAACGATATTTCGCTAATCATCAAATAACTAAACAAGATAAGAAAATCATAAACGGCGTTTTAAATTTTGGAAGAGTTGTTTAAAAGTGCACCTAAGAGCCCGGTTGGAAACACGAACCAAAAGATTATGAGCCTTCTGGTTGTACTAAATCGCAAAATCGTTGTTTCCGATTTACAGAAGCCGCCCATTCAAAACTATTTTTCGATTTGGTCAAGAATCGCTGTTACATATTTGCAACATGAAATCTGATACCGTTGTCTTTGACGCTGGAAGTAATATTTCTTCTTAGCATGCCTATAGATTCGTAAATGAGAAATTACAGAGGAAAAAATCGTCCGGTACAGGCGGGTTATATTATAAGTAAGCCCAGGATGAAGTGTGCAGCTATTGTGCAGCAATAATGCTATATTAAATAACTACGTGGACGACGAGAGCTATCACCCATAATGGGTGATAGCTTTTTACTTTAATTAACCCGTAATTTGATATTTAAATTTAAAATATAGTTTTAGATAAGCTCCTGAAAAATGCCGAATTTTTTGAAAAAACGTAAATTTTACCGTAAACCGGTGAAGCGGCTGTTATTGCTGTGCTGGCTGTTGGTTTCGTTGTTTGGTCCCGGGGTTTGCGAGGCTCAAAAATATAGCTTTTCGCATTACGACATAGAAGACGGTTTAATAGAATCACAGGTAAAAAACTTTAGCTCGGATAGTGAACACCGGTTATGGATGGCGACTTTCGGAGGCGCCTGCCGTTTCGATGGCCGGGAGTTTACTTCATATACCCGGCAAAATGGATTGCCTACCAATTTTACAAATACGGTTTTTACCGATAAAAAGGGGCTTTTGTGGATTGGCACACAAAATGGTTTGGTGCAAATTATCAATAAAAAAATTATTAACTACCCGGTCCCCGTTAAATTAAAAAACGAAAACGTAACCGCCATCGCACAGGATGGCCGCGGCACAATATGGGCCATTATAAACTATCATTTGTTTGCGCTTAACGGAAATACATTGCACCTGCAATTTTTTGAAGATACGGTTAAACACTTTACCACATGCGTTGCTGTTGATGATTCGGGAAGATTATTTGCGTCCGTTTATCAAAAAGGAATTTACTGTTTAAACGCGGGAAAATGGGAATGCCTTATTCCGTTTGTCGGTAAACAACGACAGCTTATAATAAGAAAGATGCTATTTGACAATTTGAATGAGCATAAGCTATACCTGTTAACCGATAGGACCATTTATAGCACCCTCGGTGCAAGTATGCAACCCTTTGAAACGAGGCAGGTAAGATCGATCCATAATGTTATATTATGCATACAGCAAGATGTATTTAATAATTTCTGGATAGGTACCACTAAAGGAGCCTATTGTATCAAGAAGCAGGCATTGATCCATTTTACGGCAGTTAACGGGTTTACAGATAACCCGGTAAACGACATTTATAACGATGCTGATAATAATTTATGGTTTGCCAGCGAGGGGAACGGTTTTTTTAAATATGATGGCGACAGGGTTGTAGTATATGACAAAACGCAAGGTATACCAGGCAAAGAGGTTGTAATGGCAATAACCAGGGACAAGAACAACCATATAATCCTGGGTATAGATGGCGCCGGGCTGATGCGTTATAACGGCAGCAAATTTGCGCCTATGCTTTTACCTGCAGGCGATCCGAACATTAACATGATCCAATGCCTGTATACCGATAAAAAGGGGGCAATATGGATGGGTACCAATCACAGCGGGATCTGGCAATATTATCACGGGCGCTTTAAATTGATAAACAGCTGCGGCGGACAATCCATTAACAGCATTAATGAGGATGGCAACGGTTTAATATGGATAACTACCCCGATTGGTTGCCTATACCTTGAAAATAATGTTTTGAAAAGAGTGAAAAATTTTACCACTTTTTGTTCTACTATATTGGTGGCCGGAAAAGACTCACTGTATGTTGGAACCGACCATGGTATAAGGCTCGTGGTAAAAAGAAAGTTAACCGGGGATTTTAACCTGGCAGCACTAAGAACTTCTGCTGTTTATTGCATCCTTAAATACAGGGGAATGCTGCTTATAGGCTCGGATGACAGGGGTTTGTTTACCCTGGAAATGAAAAGCGGGCAGATAAAGAATTACACTATAAACAATGGTTTGCAATCAAATACGATTTATAGCTTAGTTTATGATGAAAATGGCGGCGTTTGGGCAGGTACCGGCAGGGGAGTGACCCTTTTAAGATTTAATGCCGAAAAAAACATTTTTAAACTCACCGATAATCACGGTTTAAAAAACGAGGTTTTTGAAGCGAATCAGGATGCAGCTATATATAATGATCATCAAATATGGATAGGTACAACAAAGGGGGTAATTGTTTATAACGTAAAATCCGACTCTGCGCCATCAATGCGGCCTCATATTATTATTCAATCGGTTAAATTATTGGCACAGAAAATTGATGACAGGATATCAAAAGACACCATACTAACCGACGGGGCAAAGTTATCGTTCAATCAAAATCACTTTTCTATTTCCTTCAGGGGAGTTTATTTAAAAAATCCGGAAAGTATAATGTACCGTTACAAATTAGCGGGCTTAGATAGTATTTATTCTCCGCCAGTAAAAAGCGATATTATTTATTACCCATCCTTACCTCCCGGCGGTTATACGTTTGAGATAAAGGCCGTTACCGGTGATGGCCTGGTATCAAGGAATACGGCAAAATTTCATTTTTCAATTATACCGCCCTTCTATCAAACAATGACATTTAAGATATTAGCCGTTTTGTTTTTTATTTTATTGGGAATAGCGCTTCAAAGCAACTGGCACCGTATAAAAATAAAACGGCAAAGGGTTATTGAAGCGGTAAAAAAACAAGAGAATGTCCGTATAAGACAACAGACCGCAGAGGATTTTCATGACGAACTGGGAAATAAATTAACCCGCATTACCGTACTTTCCGAGCTGCTTGATGACAAGTTGGATCATACCAAAACCGATCAAAAAAAATTGCTGGAGCAAATCAAACAAAATGCTTCATCACTTTACAACGGTACTAAAGATATTTTGTGGGCATTAGATTCGCAAAGTGATAATTTGCACGAGATATTAAATCACATAAAAGACTTTGGTACCGACCTTTTTTTAGATACCAATGTAAAGTTTGAATTTAATGGTATTAACGAATCGCTTAACCGGGTAAAGCTCCCGATGGAATATAGCAGAAATTTACCGCTAATATTTAAAGAATTATTGAATAATATCCTAAAACACGCCAATGCCAGCCGTGTAACATTAAACCTGGAAAACATTCAAAAAGACGAACTGACTTTAATACTTAATGATAATGGAAATGGGTTTGACCAGCAACATCAAAGAAAGGGCCAGGGTCTTGGCAATATTACCGCGAGGAGCAAACGCATTGGCAGCATTATCTGCATCAATTCTGTAAAAGGAGAAGGAACTACGGTAACGCTAAAAATCAAAATAAATAACATGAAGTAAATGAATTTCGTACCTGATTAAATAAAAAGATGAAAACAGATCCTAACATAAAAATTGTAATTATTGAAGACGACGAGGTCATTCGCGAGGGCTATACCGTATTGGTTGGGCGGGGTCCCGGTTACCAGGTAGTAAATAGTTATACATCATTTGATGAGGCTGCCAAAACAATAGTAAATGATGCCCCGGATGTTATTTTACTGGACATAGAATTACCCGGGACAAGCGGGATCGCTGCTATACCGAAGCTGAGAAAAATGCTTCCTTTGGCCCACATACTTATCCTCACTGTTTATGAATCAGAGAAGATAATATTTGAAGCACTGGCAAATGGTGCATCCGGCTATTTAACCAAAAACACGTCACCGGCCAAAATCACGAGGTCGATAAGAGAGGTTATGGAAGGAGGCGGCCCAATGAGTGTAAATATAGCGCGCATGGTGATCAGGTCCTTCCAGCGCAACCCTGATTCACCACTATCCAAACGCGAAACCCAGATATTGGAACTTGTGGTGGAAGGGAAAGGTCGCATCCAGATAGCCAATGAGCTTTTTATAGATACAGAAACTGTGCGCAGCCATATCAAAAATATTTATTTCAAACTTAATGTAAATTCTAAAGCTGATGCTATAAAAACCGCCAAACAAAATAAGCTTATCTAATATTTTGATTACAGATAAATAACTCTTCCCTGCTATCCGGCCCCGTACCCCATCTTTAGAAATACCGCTATTTGTGCCTTAAAAAACCCCACAATATGGGTGATTTACAGCCACTCCTTAATAGCTTAGTTTTGGTAGTATATATATCTCTGGATGAGGCTCATTTTCTTTATTTTATCTGTTATCATGTTACCTGTCACAGCAAATGCCCAATCTTACATATCGCCCCTTATCACTGCCAAAATAACCGGCGAAAACCAAAAAGGTGTTGATGGTGCAACTGTATCCCTGCTTAACGCAAAGGATTCGTCGCTTGTAAAAATAAATATTACCGAAAAAGACGGCACCACTTCATTTGAGCGGATCAAGGCCGGCAAATATTTATTAACTGTTACCGCTGTTGGTTATCAAAAAGCATGGTCGGCATTGTTTATTGTGGATCAGAAAACCGAACGTATTAACATCCCGGACATACATCTTGAAACCAGTACTGCTCAGCTAAATGAAGTTTCCGTACAGGGTAAAAAACCATTTATTGAGCGGCAGACAGATCGCGTGGTAATTAATGTCGGCAGCAGCGTAGTTAGCGCCGGCAGCAGCGCACTCGAAGTACTTGCCCGGGCGCCCGGCGTATTGGTTAATCAGAATGACGACATCAGCCTGAAAGGCAAACAAGGCGTGATCGTAATGATTGATGGCAAACCTACTTATCTTTCGTCAACCGACCTCGCGAATTTATTAAGAAGCACGCCTGCTAACGCCATTGATAAAATTGAGTTGATCACTAACCCGTCCTCAAAATTCGAAGCGGCCGGCAGCGCAGGGATAATCAATATTAAATTAAAGAAAGACGAGCGTTATGGCATCAACGGTACCCTTTCGTTAAGCGCCGGTGAAGGGGTTTATGGCAAGCTCAACAGCGGTATCAGCTTAAATTACCGTAGTAACAATGTCAATATATTCGGTAACTACAATTATACTTATCGCGAAAATTTCAACCACCTGTTACTTTACCGCGAATTTTTTAGCGATGGAAAGCTCAACGGGGCTTATAACCAGGACAACTATTTAAAATTCCCCGTACACAGCCACCTCGCAAAGGCCGGCATGGATTATTCATTTTCAAAAAACACAACCATAGGCTTTGTTTTCACCGGTCTACTCACCAGTTTTGATCCCATGGGCACAAATGCTTCGGATGTGCTGGATAGTTTACAACAAAAAGTATCCTATTTTAAAACCAATAGTAACGCCACCAACCGGCTGAGTAACTATGCGGGCAACATTAATTTTAAGCATACCATTGATACAAGCGGCCAGGAGCTTACCGCCGATCTGGATTACGCCCGGTACGGGGGCAATACCCTTCAAAATTATACAACAAGTTATTTTAACCTGGATGGCACTTTAATGCAGCCGGATGATATTTTAAAAGATCATCAGACATCCGCCCTTGATATTTATTCCCTAAAGGCCGATTATGCGCTGCCGCTGGGGAAACAAGCACGTTTTGAAGCCGGTTTTAAATCGAGCTATGTGCAGGCTGATAATAACCTTGCCTTCTATAATATTTTAAATAATGTTCCTCAACTTGATACCACCCAAAGCAATCATTTTATTTATAAGGAAAATATTAATGCGGGTTACGTTAATTACAATAAAAGTTTCAAGCAATATAAGCTGCAGTTAGGCTTGCGGGCCGAACAAACCATAGCAACGGGCGATCAGTTGACTACAGATAACAAATTCAGGAATTCATATATCCAGTTTTTCCCAAGCTTTTTTTTAAGCGATATGGTCGACGGGCAAAACGACCTTAGTCTTTCCGTCGGACGGCGTATTGACAGGCCAACCTATAAGCAATTAAATCCCTTTAAATTTTACCTCGACCCAAGCACTTATGTGGAGGGCAATCCTTACCTGGGGCCACAGCTTACTTATTCTTCGGAATTAGCTTATACCTATAAGCAAAAATATACTGTAAGTTTTACTTATAGTAATACCAGCGATAATATAACCAGTGTATTGATCCCGAATGATGCGGCTAACAGGGTAACGATCCAGACTGACAGGAACCTGGCCCGCAATTACTATTACAACATCAGTTTTACTGTTCCTGTTGAGGTAACTTCCTGGTGGTCAAGTTCTAATAATCTTAACATATATTATAGCAATTATTCGGGCGAACTGGCAAATACTCCGCTAAACAAAGGGGCCGTCGCGTTTGATGCCAATACCAATAATAGCTTCACCCTCTCTAAAAAAACAACAGCCGAACTTGACGGGGTATTTACATCAGGCAATATATATGGCTACCTATATGTAAATCATACGCTGGAGTTGTCTGCCGGCGTACAGCAAACTATTCTAAATGATAAAGGAACAATCAAATTAAATATAACCGATTTTTTAAAAACAAATAACCTGGTAGGTACAACCAGTATTGATAATTACAGCGAAATGTTTAAAAGAAATATCGAGTCGCGGGTTGCCACGCTGGCATTTACCTGGCGTTTCGGCAACAATAAAGTTGCGCCGTCGCGCCGCATAAACGGTGGCGCGGAAGATGAAAAGAAGAGGGCAAATGGATAAAAGTATTTAAGTAGTATGGTCAACACAAGGTTTACAGCGCTGAACGTGATACTATGTTTAATTACAACATTAGGTTTCGGACAGCAAATTTCAGATAGCAGCTTTCATTACAAGGTAAGGAAGCCCTTGTATAACAATAACAGCGGACCTGCTATTTGGGTGGATGAAGGTCACAATAATTTTCATACGCTTAATGGCCGGTACAGGCCGTTTGGCGAAGTACTGCAAAATGATGGGTATACCCTTATGTCCGGTAAATCCCCATTGACACCTGAATTCCTTTCAAAAATTAAGATTTTGGTTATCGCAAATGCATTGGCAGATACCGGTGAGTGGAAGCTTCCAGCAAAATCCGCATTTAATGACAAGGAAATCAAAATACTTAATCATTGGGTCAAAAACGGGGGAAGTTTATTTCTGATTGCTGATCACATGCCCTTTGCAGGTGCTGCCGCAGCCCTGGCAAAATCATTCGGGTTCAATTTTTTAAACGGCATCGCCTTCCGCAAAGATGGTCAGCCTGAAATCTTTTCAATAAAGCGGCAAACCCTGGTACCCGGAATTATTGTTAATGGGAGGGATATTTCGGAAAGGATAGACAGTATAGAAGTTTTCACAGGCCAGGGGTTTCTCCCCCCTGCCAATGCAAAAACAATCACCAGGTTAAATGATAATTACGCCATATTATTTCCTGTTCGCTTCGGCGAGATCAGTGATACTACTGCAAGGATTTCCGGTTTGGGCTTTTCCAATGGCGCATCCCTTGAATATTACAAAGGCAGGGTAGTAGTTTTTGGAGACGCCGGAATGTTCACCGCTCAATTAGCAGGTGATCCGCCGGAGAAAGTTGGCATGAATCACGCTGCGGCGAAACAAAATCCGCAGCTGCTGCTGAATGTAATTCATTGGCTTGACAGGAAGATGTAATGGCTTTAAATTGAGATAATTCAAAATGGAGATTAATATGATCACGAAACCAAAATCACCAAGTTTTTGGGCGAAAGGCAACTATTTTGAGTTTACGTTGCTGTTGATCCTTGGTTTCGTTTTGTTTCTCAATAACCAGCATGATAATAATGGATATATAATATCAGGCAAGATAAACGGTCAAAATAACAAGCACGTCTTTTTATCGGTAAACATTTCGCCCGGAAGAATACAAAAAGATAGTACTACTATAATCGATAGCAAATTTATTTTCAAAGGCGAACTGGCTGAGCCTGCCCCTGCGTCAATTAAAATTGAGGGCAGCAATAATGAATTAAACCTGTTCCTTGATAATTCAAACATTACCATTGACGCAACAAATAGCGGTTTAGATAGGGCAACAATAAGCGGCAGTAAGGAGAATGACCTGTATGCCAGTTTTAATAAAACAGTGAAACCATATTTAGTTACTGAAGACGATGTAAACCAATACTCAAAATACGAAACCGCAAAAGATAACGATAAACTGAAAAAAATGCAGGCATTGTTTGATGATAAGGAAACGAAAAGAACGGCAGTAGTAAAACAATTTGTGGCTCAAAACCCTGATGCCAAAGCAAGCGCCTATTTGACGATAGTTTATTTATCAGAATTACCGTATCAGCAGTTGATGGACGCTTATCAGCAACTGAGCGTCCGTGTAAAGGAAAGCGCCTATGGTAAATATTTGCAAAAGCTGCTGGTAAGATCAGCGAAAACCGCTGTTGGGCGTAATGCTGAGGATTTCGTGCAAAATGATGCAAGTGGCAACCCAGTTCATTTATCATCATTCAGGGGCAAATACCTATTAATTGATTTTTGGGCGAGCTGGTGCGAACCCTGCCGCCTGGAGAACCCTTACCTGGTATCAGCTTATAAAAAATACAATAGCAAAGGATTTGATATTCTTAGCGTGGCCCTGGAACAACCTGATGGAAAAGAAAATTGGACAAAAGCCATCAGCAATGACGGGCTAAGCTGGACCAATGTTTCTGACTTTAAATATTTCAATAATGATGTCGCGGTTCAATACGGCATTTCAAATATACCCGCCAATTTATTGTTAGACAAGGAAGGTAAGATAATAGCAAAAAATTTAAGTACTGAAGAATTAGAAAAAAAATTGGAGGGTTTATTTAATGAAGCTAAATAAACATATTTTCATTAACTATTTAGGTTTACTATTAGTAACTGTATGGGCAGGCTGTCAGCCAAAAATGCCCGTGTTAAAACCTATTACAGTTTATAAAAATCCTAAAGACAGCACCTCCGACTTTTATATTAAAACGCTTCCAAACGGGCCGGTTAAAGGGCTATTGGTAATAGAGAACGCCCGGCTTTCGGATAGCGCGAAGATCAACGCGTACAATATGGGGATAATGACGCTGACTGTTACCCCCGTATCAAACTCACTGGATATGTTGATCGGCGATAAGCCTTTGGATATTTTAGACAACCTTATCGCCGAAGTAGTAAACAACTATCATATCCCTGCAAATAAAATTGTTATTGGTGGCATGTCGGCAGAAGGCACGGGGGCCGTAAGATATGTCCAATATTGCGGAGCAAATAAATCAAAAGCAGGGATCCGACCTGCGGGGATATTCGCTGTCGACCCGCCGTTGGACTATGAGCGGTTATGGCATGAATCGGAACATGGTGTTGAACGAAACTTTAGCCCGAATGCAGTGGACGAAGGGAAATTTGTAATGAATTTTTTAAATAACAAATTAGGAGGTACTCCTTACGATCATATAGAGGCTTATAGAAATGCATCTCCTTATTGCCATTCCGCTAAAAACGGCGGAAATGCGAACTTGCTTAACCGAATCCCCATTAAAATATACGTTGAACCCAACATCGGGTGGTGGATTGAGAACAGGCGAAAGGATTATTACGATCTGAACGCCATGGACCAGGCTGCATTGATCAATCAGCTAAAATTAAACGGCAATACCCGTGCTGAATTGATTGCAACTTCAAATAAAGGCCGAAACCCGGATGGTTCTTATCACCCCCATTCATGGTCTATTTTAGACGAAAAAGAGCTTTTAAAATGGTGTTTATCACTTTTTAATTAATCGTAAATAAAATCAATTGTCATGTTAAAAAAATACTTAATCTTTTGTTTACTGATAAGTATATCAGTAAATACTATTGCACAAAATATTACAGACTCAACCTATCGGGCAACGCCAACCATAGTAAATAACCTCATACACACCAAACTGGATGTGAGTTTTAACTATGCAAAACGGTACCTGTATGGCAAGGAATGGATTACCCTCCACCCTCATTTTTATCCAACAGATTCATTAACACTTGATGCCAAAGGAATGGAAATTAAGGAGCTTGCCCTGGCGAGCAATGGCAAAACAGCGCCACTAAAATACAGTTACAATGGCAAGCTATTGCAAATAAAGCTTGATAAAACTTATACGAGGAATGACAGGTACACCATATACATTAACTATATATCCAAACCGGATGAGTTAAAAGGCGCCACGGGCAGTGCCGCCATCACCGCATCGAAAGGTTTATATTTTATTAACCCGGATGGAACGCAAAAAAATAAACCTGTCCAGATATGGACACAGGGCGAAACGGATGCTAATTCAGTTTGGTTTCCTACAATTGATAAAAGCAATCAAAAAACAACTTCCGAAATTGCAATGACTGTTCCCGCAAAATATGTTACACTCAGCAACGGACGGTTGGTAAGCCAGTTAAAACATCCTGACGATATGAGAACGGATACCTGGAAAATGGACCTGCCGCATGCGCCATATTTATTGATGATGGCTGTGGGCGATTTCAAGATATATAAGGACATTTATAACGGCAAAGAGGTAAGCTACTACCTCGAACCGGCTTTCGCCCCCTACGCTAAACAGATATTTGGGAATACACCCGAAATGATCCGGTTTTATGAAAGTATCTTAGGGGTCCCTTATCCATGGAATAAATATTCCCAGATCGTTTGCCGGGATTATGTGTCAGGAGCCATGGAGAATACTACAGCTACCTTGCACGGGGATTATGTACATCGTAACACCAGGGATTTGTTAGATGCAGACCCCGAAGATTTCATCAGTCATGAATTATTCCACCAGTGGTTCGGCGACCTGGTAACCTGCGAAAACTGGACCAACCTTACTTTAAATGAATCATTTGCCAATTACAGCGAATACTTGTGGTTCGAGCATAAATACGGTAAGGACAGAGCGGATGAACACGGATACAGCGATATGACCGACTATTATTTTCAGCAGGTTGACGGCGCAATTGATGCGGACCTGGTAAGATATTATTACAACAGCCAGGAGGATGTATTTGATGGCATCACCTATCAAAAGGGTGGCCGCATATTAAATATGCTCAGAAAATACGTAGGTGATGAGGCATTTTTTAAATCATTGAATCTCTATCTGAGACAAAATGCTTTTAAATCGGCAGAAGTAGCCAATCTCAGGCTTGCTTTCGAAGAAGTAACCGGGCAGGATCTCAACTGGTTCTTTAACCAGTGGTATTTTGACAAGGGGTACCCGGTGCTCGATGTTACTTATAAATATGACGACGATGCAAAAAAGGTGGATGTTATTATTAAACAAACACAAAAAGGCCGGTTATTTAAATTGCCATTTGCCATTGATATTTATGCAGGCGGTTCAAAATTAAGGCGCCAGGTTGTTCTTGATCAAAAAGAACAAACCTTTTCTTTTAATTATACGCAGAAACCCGACCTTGTAAATGTTGATGGAGACAGGCAATTGCTGGCTAAAATAACCGACACCAAAACATTAGATCAGCTTATTTTTGGTTATCACAATGCCGGCAACTATCGCGACAGACGGGATGCGATTGTGGCCAGCGCCGCAGTACAAATTAATAATGCTAAAGCTCAGCAATTACTGCTCGACGCGTTAAGCGACAAGTATTATGGATTAAAAATATTTACCATTAACCGGCTAAAGCTTGATAGCGGCGATTTTAAAACTAAAGCCATACCTGCTTTGGAAACCATTGCCAAAAATGACTCTAAATCAACCGTAAGGGCTGCTGCATTAAAACAGCTTGGCAAACTGAAGGATAAAAAATATCAATCTCTATTTGAAACTGCTGCACAAAGCCAGTCATACGAAGAAGCCGGTGCCGGGTTAACCGCGCTATCGGCCGTTGACCCGGATAACGCTTATCAATTGGCCAAAAAAATTGAAAAAGATGCCAATGGAGGGTTAGAAGTGAGCATTGCAAATATTTATATTTCAAAAGCAAACGAAGCTGATATAGGTTTCTTTCAGCGGCAGTTAGCGAAACAAACTACTTATAATTTCAACCCGACAGCGTTGTATTGCAAAATGCTGCGCCAGTTAAATAATACGGAACTGATCATGAAAAGCCTGGATGATATAAAACAATCGGCGATTGGTTATAATAATGCTGCAACCAGCAGGGCTTATGAGAATATAATAAAAAACTTTTTCATTGATGAGGAAAAGAAAAAAGCTGGCGCTGCAACTGATCCGGCACTGAAAGCAGCGCTGGATAAACGGGTTGACTATGCCAATAAGGTGATCGATGAACTGGAAAGCAATGCTGGTTAAATTCAAAATTACCGGAATTTATAAAGCAGCGCTTTCTGCCGTATGCATTTGCTTCTCGCTGATCGTTAACGGGCAAAGCGTAGTTTTAAAACAAAAGATACAGGCAAAGCTCGATTCGCTGTGCATAGCCGGTAAATTTCCGGGGCTTTCGATAGGTATTGTTTTCCCGGATGATACAGCGCTGGCTTTTGCTTCAGGTATTGCCGACTCAAGTAAACACGAGGCAATGAAAACCAGCGCCCGGATGATGCAGGGCAGCGTAGGTAAAACTTATGTTTCGGCCATTGCGATGCAATTGATTAAAGAGGGAAAGTTTGGCCTTGATGATAAAATATCAAAATACCTTGGGCATTACTCCTGGTTCAGCCGCCTTCCTAATGCGGAGGATATTACCATTAAAATGCTGATGGAGCATACCAGCGGCATTATGCGTTACGAGTTTAAGGATGCCTTTACAAAAGATTTATCCAATAACCCCGGCAAAGTTTGGAAGCCGGAAGAGTTGTTATCTTATATTTTTGATGAAAAACCAGCTTTTAAAGCGGGCGAAGGTTGGGATTACGCCGATACTAATTATATCGTATTGGCTATGATCATAGAACAGGTTACAGGCAAAGCTTATTATGACCTGTTATACGACCGGATATTACACCCCTATCACCTTACAGAAACGCTGCCATCAAATAAAAGAAAGCTAAAAGGACTTGTACAGGGTTATGCCGGCAAGGACAATCCCTTTGGGGGGCATAGCGAAGTAATTGCAGATAACGGCGAGTTCATCATTAACCCGCAATTTGAGTGGACCGGCGGCGGAATTTATTCAACCACGCTTGATCTTGCTAAATGGGGCAAAATGCTGTACGAGGGCAAAGTATTCGATCCATCAATGTTGCCAATAATGGAGGATGGGGTCCCCGCAAAAATGCTTGGGCCGAACACCAATTATGGATTGGGGGTTATCATCCGGCAATCACAAAAATATGGGACTATTTATGGCCATAGCGGTTTCTTTCCGGGCTATATGACAGAAATGTGCTATTTCCCAAAGTATAAAATGGCTTTCGCCCTGCAAACAAATACCAGTGATTATGGAAATCTTAAAATGTCCCCTTTAAAGGCGCTTATAGAGATCGCTAAGCTTACTTTTGATGATGAACCAATTCTTAAACAATAATATATTCTAATCGTGTTTTACTTTTGGCCGCTTTAAGCCCAATGCGGATAATTCGATCTGGTAAATATTGCCCGAGCCGTTTAATATGCTATGAAAATTTTTCTTTAGTTCTCCGAAACTTGTAATTGCTTTACGCGGGCCTGCAGAAAAATCTCTTTCGCTTGTAAAAAACAGGTACTTTCCGTCCGGACTAATCCTCGGACTATAATCCCTGAAGGGAGTGTTTACCTTAGGGCCAAGATTTCGTGATGGTGTCCATTTGCCGTTAACTTTTTCACTAACATAAATATCATAGTTACCATAACCACCTTTTCCGCCATAAACACCCATCAGTAAAAAACTTTCATCGGGCGCTATAACACAATCAAGTTCATAATATGGTGTGCTCACAGAATCAGTTAAATGAACAGCCTTAGTATAATGGCCATTTACCAATTTGGAGTAATAAAAGTCTGCATCCCCCGGTCCGCCCATGGCTCCCGGCCTGTTTGAACTAAAATAGATCGTTCCGCTTGCGGCAATGGAAGCAAAATGTTCGTCATAATTGCTGTTAATAGTGGTATCCAGGTGAATTGGCTCGCCCCATTTATTGCCCTTCGTTTTTGTGACCATCCATATATCATAATCCGTTCTCAATTTGCCATCCACCGGGCGGTTTGAAGTAAAAACCATTTTTTTTCCGTCAGGCGAAAACACCGGGTCAAAATCGCGGTAGGTGCCTGAAAACGGCGCTACCCGCGGTGTTTGCCATTCCCCGTTCTTAAACTCCGAATAGCAAATAATATCAAGGTAAAATGGCAGCACACTTTTACTGAAATAGCAGGTCTTTCCATCCGGGGTAAATGTGCCGCCGAATTCGTCGTCCTTTGTATCGATCACACCTTCAGCAAAAAGAACAGGGTCACTCAATACACCCTTATGCGAATAAGGGTATGTATCACTTAAAGAATGGATGCTTTTGCGGGCGTAAGACGAGGCTAAGACGGTAACTGTTGCCGCGACTATTAATAGTCTGATTTTTGTTTTTCTATTCATACTAATAACCTCAACGGTTAATTTTACTTATCCATAAAAACACCAACAGGCACTTCATATATATCACCCAAACCATTTCCGGGCCCGTGTAACTTTTGTTCCAGCAATGAATAATCCAGCCTTTTTTTCATCGGTATCGACACAAAATTTCGTTCGCTTGTGAAGTAAAGTGTTTTGCCATCACGTGATACAAACGGGCTCGATTCATCGGCGGTTGAATTTATAGCCGGGCCAAGATTTTTTGCCGCAGTCCACTTTCCATCCTTGCGGTAGCTTATGTACAGGTCGCCGCGTGGGTAGCTTGCGCTTGCACCGGGCTCTCCCAGCGCGTCAGGCCTGCCTTGTGATGAAAACAGCAAATAGCTTTGGTCGGGAGCAATAAAAGGATCATTATCGGTGTAAGCTGAATTAATGGCCTGGCCAAGGCTATCCGGCTTCTGGTATTTTCCATCCACCAATTTTGAACAGTATATATCAATATTCCCGGTTGCGCCTGTTGTACTAAAATAAAGAGTCCCGTTATTTGCAGCAGAACACGCCAGCTCCCAGCCATCGGTATTTACAGGGCGGCCTAAATTTTTTGGCTCACCCCAGCCTTCGCCCGATTTGTCGACGACCCATATATCGGTGTCAAATTTTCTTTTTCCATCAACAGGACGGTTTGAAATAAAAAAAAGTTTTAAGCCGTCTGGAGAAATACTTGGATTGAAATCTTTATATTTTCCCGAAAAGGAAGCGATCTCAGGCCCGGTCCATTGGCCATTTTTTAAATGAGAAACGCAAATCACAACTACGTTACTTGAAATGGTAGAAGGGGATTTCATGGTAAAATAACAAGTTTTACCATCAGGTGTAAATGTGGCCCCAAATTCGTCGTCTTCGGTAGAAATAATACCTTTCGCAAAAATCATGGGCTTCTCGCCTTGATCTTTTTTACGTTTCCCGTAGGCGGTGGCGAGGACAGAAAGAATTAACAGGGCGAAATAAACTTTTTTCATAAAAGATCAAATAAATACAGTTCAATTAGCGCCAGGGGCCGGATTCAGTTTTAAATATTTATTTAAGAAATCGGTATATTGCTGGTGCAGCAAAAGGTAGCTGTTAAAATCAGTGGCTATGCCATGTCCGCCCAACTGGTAAAGCCTTAGGTCTGCATCTTTCCCATTTTGAATCAGTTTGGTTAACAGCTGCATGGTATTGATCACGTGCACATTGTCATCAAAGGTTGAATGTACTATAAGCATGCGGCCTTTATAATTGTTTACGTAACTTAATACGGCGCTTTTATCATAGTTTTCTTTATTTTCGGGCAATGTGCCCATATAGCGTTCGGTGTAAATGGCGTCATAATTTCTCCAGTCGGTTACCGGTGAGCCGACAATTGCAACCTTAAAAATGTCCGGGTAGTTTAATATAGCAAACGACGAAGTAAATCCGCCATAGCTATGCCCGTAAATGCCAACATTATCTTTATCAACCCAGCTAAATGCTGACAGGTATTTGGCAGTTTCGGCAAAGTCCCGGCACTCGTAAACACCCAGCCGGCCATAAACGACCTTTTTAAAGGCTGACCCATAACCTGCGCCGCCCCTGTTATTTACCCGCACTATGATGTAGCCCTGCTGCGCCATGTATTGCATCCAGCCATCGGTACTGAACTGGTTGGCTACCGATTCAAATTCAGGGCCGCCATACACGTCAAACAATACCGGGTATTTTTTATCCGCCGAAAAGTTGTAAGGCTTTGTTACGCTGATATCCAGTTTCTGGCCATCGCTGGTAGTAAAGCTTTGCAGCTCGGGCGTTGCATAATAAACCTCCTTCATAAAGGCGGTTACGTTTGTATTGTCGCTATAGCTTTTTAAAAGCTTGCCGGTAATATCATGCAGCTCCACTTGTTTTGGCGAAGCTATGGTTGAAAAATTATCTATATAATAATTATTCCCGGTTGAAAAATCGATGTGATGTACTCCCGGTGTTTTGGTGATACGTTGCTTATTGCTGCCATCAAAATTGACGGAATACAATTGTTTTTCTAACGGAGATGTTTCTGACGACAGGTAATAAATAACCTTCTTCCCTTCGTCTGCATTAAACATATTTATTACTTCCCAGTTGCCTTTTGTTACCTGGTTAATCAGTTTGCCGTTGTAATCATAGCGGTAAATATGGAGCCAGCCATCGTTCTCGGCCATCAGGAAAAATTCTTTTGCATCTTTGGGGAAATTAAAATAATGTTTTGCGCCAACCGGGAAACTGAATATCTGTACCCACTGATCACTCTTTTCAGTCATTATTTCTTTTGCATTGCCGGTTAACACATCGGCAAAATACAGCTGCAAATAATTTTGCTTGCGGTTAAGCTGTACTATGGCTAACTGATGGCTTTCGGCCGTCCAGTAAATGCGCGGAATATACCCGTCGCCGCAGTCGACCTTCATCCATTTTTTTGATCCGCTGTTAATATTAATTACGCCTATCCTTACCTGCGGATTAATATCGCCCGGTTTTGGATAGGGTACCTTTTCATAGGTTTCATCAAAATCAGTATAGTTGGTATATTGAAAAATAGGCACCTTGGTTTCATCGCTTTGCCAAAAGGCGATGTAGTTACTATCATTCGACCACTCCCACCCCCGTACTAAATCAAACTCTTCTTCATAAGCCCAGCCAAAGCGGCCATTATAAAAAAAGCTCCTGCCGTCATCGGTTAGCCTTTTTTCGACTTTGGATTGCAGATCAAGAACGTACAGGTCGCCTCCGCGCTCATACCCGGCTTTTTTCCCATCTGGTGATAGCTGGGCTGTATATGCATCCTTCGCCATCAGCCTCATCTCGTTACTGTCGCGCGAATAAAGGTAGTAATCTGCAATTCCTGAGTATCTCCATACATTCCTGAAATTCGTTTTAAATACAATGAATTTTGAATCGGCAGACCATTCGAACGAATAGTAGTCGAATGTTTTATCCGTACCCGGGAATTTTTGCCCGCTCGCGTCAAAAACAATTTCTTCCGCCTGGGTTACGGGGTCAAATATTTTTATGGCCCCGTTATCAACAAACGAAAATTTTTTCCCGTTGTCAATCCAGTTTACGTTATCCGGGCCATTCCCGCCGTTAAATTTCCCCTGGCTTGCTAAGGCTTCCCTCAAATCCTTGTAAGGCCGTTGCGCCAGTACGGCGACTGACGATAAAACAAGCAGTAATAATATGCCCGAAAGCTTAAGATTCATCTTCATAATCATTCATTTACCAGGGCTGAATTTAAGCCAAGCATTCTGATCTCAAAATCACCCATTATGTGGGATTTTTTGCAGGCGCCCCGCTGGTTAACTTTAGCATCAGCATTCTGTGCATTTCCAACAATGCTTTAATATGGCGTAAGGCCTTTTTAACTAAAACATAGATGAAGAGAAATTTACTTGTTATCGTCGCGATCGTCGCAGCTTCATGCTCCGCAAAAAAACAGGTCGCCACGCAACAAACGGTGACCCTTAAAACAACTTCCACCTCATCAGGATCAAGCGCTGCCGCAACCGTGGGCCCTGCAAAAAAAGAGGGCATTAAAAAATTCGGCGATTTGATCCCGCCTAAAACGAAGGTTGACAGCGGCCTGTTTAATACCTATAAAGTTGAAGGAAAGTACTATTACGAGATACCTGATTCGCTTATCAACCGGGAAATGCTGGTTATTACCCGCCTGGTAAAAACACCGGCAGGTAT
>Ga0206978_1014_pt3 | contig 36614 bp, 27 predicted proteins | sample Alteio_BWMinCont_21_FD_153477 | JGI IMG/M metagenome (GOLD analysis project Ga0206978, IMG submission 153477) | Enriched cells from forest soil in Barre Woods Harvard Forest LTER site, Petersham, Massachusetts, United States -... | ecosystem: Environmental > Terrestrial > Soil > Temperate forest >...
AGCCATGCTAGAGTTGAGGGGAAAAAGGGTCAATGGTACGGTCGAGTGGCGGCACACGAAAGGATAGCTGTACCGAAGTACAGGCTGGAACGACGGGACAGGCAAGCCTTGAGAAACCTGATTGTAAACGCGGATGACCTGGGGTGGACGGAGGGCGTCAACCGGGGGATAGCCGAGGCGCACCGCAACGGCATTGTGACGAGCGCTTCCCTGCTGGCCAATGGCGCGGCGTTTGCGTCTGGCGTGGAGATAGCGCGGACGACGCCGGCGTTGGGAGTAGGTGTGCATCTGAATTTGAGCGATGGCGAGCCGGTGGCGGATCGGGAATTGGTGACTACGCTTTTGAACGATCGGGGCGAGTTAGAGGGCAGGCCGGAGAGTTTGCTGCTGAAGCTGGCGCGCCGAAGTGTGCTTCTTGAAGAAGTAGAGCACGAATGGGACGCTCAGATTCAGAAAGTGCGTGATGTGGGAATCGAGCCGACCCATCTCGACGGGCACCGCCACGTGCAGATGCTGCCCGGCTTGTTTGAGATCGCCCTGCGGCTGGCGAAGAGGCATGGGATTGCGGCGGTGCGGATTTCGCACGAAGAATCGAGCCTGCGCGCGGCGCTTTCCTCGGGCGCGAAACAAAAGAGCACCGTGGTAATGAAGCAAGGAGTGCAGGCACGAGGCCTGAAACTGCTGGCGCGGGATGCGCGCGAACAGGCGGAACGCGCGGGGATTGCCGCGGCGGACTATTTTTGTGGGATTGCACAGACGGGGGAGCTCACACGGGAAGGCGTTTTGCGGCTGCTGGAGATTTTGCCGGAAGGCACGACCGAACTGATGTGCCATCCGGGATACCTGGATGAGGATTTGGCCAAATCGGCGACGCGGCTGCAGGCTTCGCGTCAGGCCGAAGTGGAGATATTGACGAACACGCAAATACGAAATCTTGTCGCCTCGCAGGGGATTCGGCTGGTAGACTATGGTTTCGCAGCCCAAGAAGCCTGAGGAAAGCCTAGAACTGAAAGCATGAAGAACGATCCACCTATTCGCTACTCGATCGTCGTTCCGTTTTACAACGAACAGGAAAATATTCCACCACTCTACGTGAAGCTTACGGAAGTGATGGATGCGATTGGTGAACGCTACGAACTGGTGTTTGTAGACGACGGAAGTAAAGATAAGACGTTCAAAGTGCTTTCCGATATTTATGAGCATGATCCTCGCGTGAATGTAGTGCAGTTGCGGAGAAATTTCGGGCAGGCGCCGGCTTTGAAGGCCGGATTTGATTTTGCGCGCGGCGAAATCATTATCTCGATGGACGGAGATTTGCAACACGACCCGGATGAGATTCCGCGGTTTCTGGAAAAGATTGAGGAAGGCTACGACCTGGTAAGCGGGTGGCGGATTTCGCGCACGGATCACTGGTTGACGAGGCAGCTGCCTAGCCGGATTGCCAATAAGATGATGGCGAAGCTGTCTGGAGTGGATTTGCACGATTTTGGAACTACCTTCAAGGCTTACCGGCGCGAGGTTTTGTCGGAGATTCATTTGTACGGCGAGCTGCACAGGTTCATTCCGGCGCTGGCGAGTTGGGCAGGAGCTTCGGTGGCGGAAGTTCCGATCTCGAATATCGCGCGGAAGAATGGGGAGTCTAATTACGGGATATCGCGGACCGTGCGCGTGCTCCTGGACTTGATGAGCGTGAAATTTTTGTTGGATTATTCGACGAAGCCGCTGCAATTTTTTGGGCTACTGGGATTGGCGTGCTTGAGCGGGGGAGCGGGAATCGGATTATGGGTATTTATTCGCAAAGCGCTCTTGGATGAAGGGTTGTTGGCGAATCACGGACCGCTGATGCTGCTGGGAATGGCTTTGGTGATGGGCGGGATTCAGTTTATTGCCACGGGATTAATCGGCGAGATGCTGGCGCGCACGTATTACGAATCGCAGAATAAGCCGGTCTATAGCGTTCGGGAGTTTCGCAGCCGGCGCGAAGCGCTGGCTGGCCGCGATGAGCCTCCGCGAACGGCGGGAGCCGGGGGCTGGTAGTTAGGCGGGAATTGCACGCCTCTTTGCGATGTTTCGCGGTGTCTTGCGACATGCCTTCCAGAAAAACCGATTGGCACTACTTCCCTTCTAGATTATTGAGGAGTTTCTACTTTCCTTTGTATTTCCAGGCGACATGCGACTAGAAGCTTTGAATTACCTAGCGTGCCCGAATTGCGGCGGTGAACTGAGGCTTCGCGGAGAAGGAATTCGTGAAGAAAAAGAGCACATCATGGAGGGCGCGCTGGAGTGTTCTGCATGCAAGACTACGTTTTCTATACGCAACGGTGTGCCGATTCTGATGCCTGCAAATCTGGAGAATGTGAAGATCGAGACGGCTTCGAGGTTTGCGGAGGAATGGACCCGCTGGAACGATTTGCGCGGGTATTATGAACAAGAGTTCTTCGATTGGATAGCGCCAGTGACGGGCGATGATTTTAAGGGCCAGACCGTGTTCGAAGGAGGATGTGGCAAGGGACGGCATACGGCGATCGTGGCTGGGCACGGGGCGAAAGCGATCGTATCGCTTGATTTGGGAGAGAGTGCGTTTGTGGCATTTGCGCACACGCGGGATTTGCCGAATGCCCATGTGGTCATCGGAGACTTGCTGCATCCGCCGGTGAAGCCGATTTTTGATATGGCTTTTTCGGTGGGTGTTTTGCACCACTTGCCGGATCCGGCCGCGGGATTTGCTAGCTTGGCTTCACGCGTGCGGAACGGTGGCCGCGTATTCTTCTGGGTATACGGTTATGAAGGCAATGAGTGGATTCCTAGATTTATCAATCCGATTCGGACGTCGGTGACTTCGAAATTGCCAGCGGGATTGTTGCGCGTGCTGTGTCTGGTTCCGTCGGCGTTTCTCTGGATCGTGATTAAACTCTTCTACCGTCCCGGTGCAGATGGGAAAGGGCCGAAGCATTTGCCGTACGGGGATTATTTCGCGGCGATGCATGACTATCCGTTCGATGAAGTTCATGCCAATGTTTTTGATCAATTGGTGACGCCCGTGGCGTACTACTTGAAGGAAGAAGAAGTGCGGCCCTGGCTGGCTTCGGGATTCAAAGATAAATTGTTGCGCTCGCAACGAGGATATAGCTGGACGGGGTTAGCCGTCGTCGACAGGCACTGAGGTCTTCGCTTACGAGACATTACAATGGATTGTGCGGCGCAGCGACGTATTCGCGATTGAGCTGGTGGCTGCGTTCGAGGAGGTCTGCGTGAATCGAGAACAGTTTTACGCGATTATGGGCGGCGACGGGACGCTGGACTACGAGGTATACCTGAGCACGAAGACGCTGCTCTCTTGCCAACTCGATTACGACAAGCTGTGCAATGCGGACGAGATGCAATTCCAGATCGTGCATCAGATCGAAGAGCTGTGGATGAAATTGATGGCGTACACGCTGCTGGATATCGATGAATATTTGCAGCAGGAAAATACGAATCGCGTGATTACGCTGTTTCGGCGCGTACACACGGCGCAGAAATTGATGATTCAACAGCTGGCGTTGCTGGAGACGATGTCGCCGAAGGAGTATCAGGAGATTCGCAAGAAATTAGGGAATGGCAGCGGGCAGGAATCGCCCGGCTTCCGCGTGCTGCTGAAGATGTACCAGCCGATCTGGAATTCGTTTAAGGCGAATTATTTAGACAAGCACGGGCTGACGATCGAGAAGATCTACGATTCGCAATACAACCACGGTGATGCGTACATGGTGGCCGAAGAGCTGGCGGAATTCGACGAGTTGTTTCAGAAATTCCGGTATGAGCACATGCAGCTGATCTATAGGACGATTGGTTTTGGCTCTAAGTCTCTCAAGGGACGGCCGGTGGAGATTCTTGAGGACGGAATGCGGCACAAGTTTTTCCCGGAGCTTTGGGAGATTCGCGGCCAGATGACGGATCGCTGGGGCGCGGAGTATGGGGTCAAGCGGGATCCGCTGGGCGGACACTGACACCCTCCCCCCACTTTTTTGTAAACATTGCTTCTAAAAGACTTAGGCTTTCTGTAAGTGGCTTAGAATCAACACTTGCGAGCATTCTCGTAAGCATTGATTCTAAAGGGCTTGGCCCGGGGCGTTTCGGATACGACTTTAACCGACTGTGGCCTGGGCTGCGACTTGAAAAAGTGGCTAGTCCAAAGAAAAGCGCCAGCTAGAAGCTGGCGCTACGGCATATCCCAAGCGTTAATGTACGCTGAAGTTATGATATTGTCAAGAAGATTTTTTGGCTGCGCATTAAAGATAGTGAAATCGAATTTAGGAGTTAGCGGTGAAACGCTAGCGGGGCGGGGCGAGTTGGCGGTAGTGGCTGCGGAAGAAAAGCAGGGGCTCACCGGGATATAATTCGGCGGTTTGGACTTCCCCTAGAAAAATAGTGTGATCGCCGGCGATGTAGGTGGCGACAACCCTACAGACGATTTGGGCGATGGTGTCTTCGAGAAGCGGAATGCCCGCTTGTGTCCAGCGGTAGCGAACGCCGAGCTTCGCTTCCGCCTCCGGAGTCTGCTCAGACTGCGCAAAATAGACGGAGATAGCCTGCTGATGCTCCTTTAAAACATTCACGCCGAAAAAACGGCTTTGTTTGAGAAGAGGGAGGAGATGGCTGCGCTGGTCGACACAGACGAGGGTGAGGAACGGGTCGAGAGAGACCGATGTGAAAGAGTTGGCAGTCATCCCGTACGCTTGGCCCGGCGCGCGCGGGGCGGTGATGACGGTAACGCCTGTGGCGAATTGGCCGAGCGCGTGGCGAAAATCCGTAGCAGTGAGTGGAGTGGTTGTCATATTCGAAGTTTTTGAAGATACCACACTGCGAGGCGCGTAGCGAAAGGCGCTCGGCTGGAGTGTGGGCTAACGCCGGACTGGCCTACTGATGGAGAGATGGATGCGCTACTGCGACGACGAGCTTGAGACTCAAGAGAACAGGCACTTTAGTCCTCCTCTTTTTCTCTAGATTCCTTCCGCGCGGGACTGGAATTCTTTTCACCCCGCTTAACCATAGGAATAGATCCTTGTGGGAATCCTAGAACGAGAGTGTTCCCGCCAGGATCCGCGAATGCTTGCAGGGCACGTAACTGGAGCAAGTTTGGGTTGTCATCCATCATTCTGGCAGCATTGGCCAGACTGCGGAGCGCCGCAGTCTCTCCACGGGCTTTTTCCAGGGCCGCTTGACCTTCTTTTTGAGCCTTCACGACTTGGGCGAAAGCCTTTTTCATTTCGCCCGGAAACATGATGTCCTTGATATCTGCGGAAATGAGCTTTAGCCCATATTCGGTTGCCTTCCCTGACGTCAGCTCAGTCAGTTTAGAGCTAAATCCGGCGCGGTTCTCAATGAGAGTATCAATCTTCTCCTTGCCCACGATCTCCCTAACGGCCATCTGAAGCGTCAGGTACAAGCTATTTTGAAAACTAGCATTCTTGTTGATCGCGACGTGTGGGTCGGCAACCTGAAATTCGGCTGCAAGACTGATTTTTAAAGTTACGCCATCAGAGCTGAGCACATCTTGCCCTTGAATTGTCACAAACTGCGGACGGATATCGACCAGGGCTACGGAGGAAAAAGCAGAGAGAATCCAGTAATGCCCCGGACTCAAAGTAGCCGCGTAACGACCTTTGGTATATTTCAAGCCTTTCTGATACTCATAGACAGTCACACGTTTAACCGGCAAAACCTTCGCTACTATCAAGAGAAGCACAGCCGCTAGCACCACGATCCATAGCACCTCGGCCATTGATTGAAAGCCTCCTGAAACCTGCTTTGGTGGAACCATCAAGGTGCGGCGGGGGTCTAAACCCGCAGAGCCAAACCTCGATTTGCCCGAAGGCCGGTCCCACCTCGCAGGGGTTTTTGTGGTGACCAATCACAGTCTGGAATCGAACCAGTTGTCGGAGGTTGATAGCAGAGCGAGACTGAGATTCAGACCGGCTGCGATCCTGCCGACGAATCTCTTATATCAGTTCTCTAGGAGGGTTGTCGAAAGCAGTTTTGGACATCTGGTGTACGTTCCTCCTCAATAAACGCTTGTGCCCGAAAGAGGTTCATCGAACGCGGTGCGGGCGCAAGGTCACAGATTCGACAATTCGAAAACGATCCCTAAAGGGACAGAAGGGCGCGGGCTAGTTTGCGTTTTTGTGCGCGCGTGCGCATTACGGTTGGAAGGACGGCAACCTTCATCCCGAGGGCGCGGATGGTGGATTCTTGGGAGGCGTCGCGGCGGTCGATGACGAAGGTGCCGGTGAAATCGGCGTAGAGTTTGGCGACCGCGGAGGCAGAGGAGCCGCAGCCGAGTTGGATGAGCATTTTGTCGCTGGGACCTTTTAGGGATTTGCCGCCGACGATGGGGCAGACGGCGATGACACTTTCTTTGCGGGCGCGCAATTGTTCGCGGACGCGAGGCACGGCGAGGATTGGGCCGATGCTAATGAGCGGGTTGCTGGGACAGATGATGACGCGGTCGGCGTCGCAGATGGATTCGAGGACGCCGGGAGCAGCGTGGGCGTGTTTTATCCCAGCGAAGTGGATGCCGCGGACTCCAGGCTCCGTGCGATGCTTGATGAGATATTCCTGGAAGTGCATGTTGCCGTCACGGGTTTCGATGATGGTGGGGATAGGTTGGTCGGACATGGGCAGGATGCGCGATTTCACGCCTAGAGCGGTGCGGATGGATTCCGCGACTTGCGTGAGCGTTTTGCCGTGGGCAAGCAAATCCGTGCGATGAATGTGTGTGGCGAGATCGCGATCGCCGAGATTGAACCAGATCTCGTGGCCATACCTACCGAGGTGTTTAAGGAAATGAAACGTTTCGCTGCGCATGCCCCAGCCTTTGGTTGGGTCGACGACGCCGGCTAGAGTGTAGGTGACGATGTCGAGGTCGGGAGAAATTTTTAGGCCGTGCAGGACGATGTCGTCACCGGTGTTGACGATCACGGTGAGAGCATGCGGATCCATGGCGCTGTAGAGGCCGAGGAGGAGCTTTGATGCACCGATGCCACCGGCTAGGGCGGTGACCGAGAGTTTTCTTGTGGGAGACATGGAGGAGTTAAGGATGCCCGGCGGAAGGAGACTCTCGCAAGTGAAAATCTACAGCCAGGAGCAGAAGACTAAATGGCGAAAATAGGCGCGAGTTTAGCGGAAAAGGTCTTCTTTGGCCGAGCGGATGATGCGCGCAGCGGGATCTTGGACGAAGCGGTATTGATAGCCGCGAATGACAACTACGGGCGTGCCTGCGGATTTGTCCATGAGGAGCCCCGCAGCGGCGGCGAGTTCATCGGCAACGGCGAGGATTGTGGCGCGGAGAATTTTGCGATGGCGGTCGCGCATGCCGCGGAGATCGACGAGCGATGGAACTCCGGACGCGCCGATGGCCACGTTGATCAGACCTAAGCGCCAGGGGCGGCCAAACGTGTCGCTGATGATGACGGCGAGGCGATTACCGGTTTCCTTGCGCAGAGCGGCGGCAAGCCGGCGGGCGGAACGGTCGGGATTCTTCGGCAGTAGCGTGACGAAATCGCTGCCGCCGACATTCGAATGGTCCACGCCTGCATTGGCGCACACGAAGCCGTGATGCGTCTCGACGATGAGGACGCGATCGGAGCGCACGACGCGCCGAGATTCGCGAAGGACTACCTCGATAAAACGCGGATCGTTCGCAAGCTTTTTTGCTAGGTCTATGGCTTGGGAGGAAGGTTGGAGCTTGGTCAGGCGGACGGTGCGGCCTTCCGCTTTTGAAATAATTTTTTGAGCGACCACCAAAACGTCGCCCTCTTCGAGGGTAATTTTCGCTCGACGAGCAGCATAAGCAATTAGCTTCGGCAGGTTTTGGCCCTTGCGAATTTCCGGGAGACCTGGGAGGACGAAGAGCGAAATCGGTGATGAAGCGGGGGACGCTTGCTTTGGCTTGGGCGGACGTGAAGACTGGTTTGCCATGCTCGGAGGAAGAATCTTACGCGAGATGGCCCGAAGATTTCACATTGCCGAAGTTAAGAAGCGGAAATTAGCTCGCAAAAATAAGGCAGGCGGGGAGCCTGCCGTTTGGCAAGCGCCCCGCCCGGAAGGGGAGGACAGGAGGACGACTACTTATCCTTCTTGGGAGGCTTGTCTTCCTTTGCAGGTTTTGCCGGTTTCGGAGGATTCTTTTTCTCCGCCTGTTGTTGCTGTTTGAGTTGCGCCTCTTCGGCGTCGTGCTTTTTCTCTAGGTCTTCGAGCTGCTGCTGGTGCTGTTGATTGAGCTTTTGCTGAGCTTGATCGTCAGCAGCCTTTTTGGCTAGAGCTGCGCGATCACTTTGTTGTTGCTGCTCGACTTTTTGGCGCTCCAGATCCTGCTGTGAACGCAGATCCTGGATTTGCTGTTGATGCTTCTGGTCGAGCTGCGGATTTGCGTTGGTCGTGGTGGCCGGTGCAGTGGTGGCCGGTGCGTTCGGCCGCGCTGACGGCGGACGATTGGGATTATTGACGGGCGGCGTGACCGACTTATTGGCCGCGTTCACCGGCGTAACCGGCTTGTTTGGATTGGGCTGAACGCCTTTGACCTGAATCGCTTGCGGTTTGGCCGGCGGAGCGATCTTGACATTGGCGTGAACTTGAACCGTCGCGGGCTGAAGCTGACGGGCCTCTGACATCGCCAGAGGCTTGCCACCATTGGCCTGAATCGCTTGCTGTTGCTTGGCAAACGACGGTGGTGGCGGAGGAGGAGTCGTCTTCGCAACCACGGCGCGGGTTTGCAATGCTGCGGGTGGTCGGACTGTCGCGGTAGCGCCAGAGCCAAGAACAGCCTGTCGCGAAGGCGCGACAGCCGGCGTGGTGGCGACAACTGGAGCTGATTCCACTTCACGCGCATTGACGGTGACGGAGTTTCTCGAGACCGATTGAGCGGACGTGAATGCCTGAGGCGTCGTTGCGGATACGGCTCCAGTGACTCGCTGATTGACGTAGGTTACATTGGTCACGGTGGTTTTGTTGATCACCGTGGTGTTGTAATAGTTGTTCACCACGGTGGTGTTGACCGTAGTGTTTGTAATGTTGACGTTGTTCACATAGGCGCGGCTGACGTGATACGACGGGACGTAAACTTCGCGCGGACCGAGCGGGAACCAGCCGACACTAACGCCAGCGGCAAAACCGCCACCTACTCCGATGCCAACGGCAAAATGCGGTCCACCGACCCACGCGACTAGCGCAGGAGCGTAGACGGGCCGAACATAAGGCACGCCGACAACAACCACTGCTGGCCGGGCCGGTACCCAACCCCAAACGCCACCAACAGTTACCCAGCGTCCGTAGTGAAATGGAGCAAAACCCCAAGGCGCATCATCAACCCAGGTGTAACCCCAGGGGGCGATATAGGCCCAATGGCCATAGTGGTAAGGAGCCCAACCGACGACGGCAACGTGCGGGAACCAGATGGTGCCGTAGTCCGGTGTGGCGCGCCATCCGCCGTATTCGTCGAGGTCTTCGTAGCCGATGACATCGTTCGAAACGTAGCGAGCGGAAACAGAATTATCGATGCGGGCATCACGCTCGGCGCACCAGTTGTCAAAATCGTCGGTGGAGTTGTCCCAGCTTTCGACGTCGGCGTCTATTTGGTCAGTGCCATTGAAAGTGCCCACTTCCCGAGGATGGATCGTGTAAGCGGAGCCGCCTCCAGTGACTTCGCCCTGGCCATCGCGGACGATGACGACGGTGGCGTCGCCCGCTTCGTCGACGTTGACCTTGTAATTGCCGGGACGAAGAAGTGTGAAAGCCAGATTAGGAGTGTCGACTTCAAAGGTTTCGTCATCCCCCAAGCGGCGGACGCGAATGTTGAGCGTGCCTTCGGTCAATTGAACCTGTGTCGAATTGTCGGTCAGGTTCAGGAAAGAGAAGCCGGTGTTGCTGCCGAGGCGAATAGATGCGGAGGCGAGATGCAACTCTGAGAACGAATCATTGTCGTTCCAGAGCTTATCGCCTGTGGTCAGGGGGCGATTGACAACAGCGGAAACCCAATCTTCGGTTCCAGCAGGCTCGAAGGAAACGTTTCCACGTACAAAACCAAGACGCGCGACGCGGCCCGGCGGATCGTCATCGTCGGCTGCAGCGCGTTGCGGGATAAGGCAGGCCATGGCCAGCGCGAGACTGAGCAGGCTCACCAAGTGAACGGCGTATCTTTTCATTTGCGGTTTCCTCTCTCCTGAAATGCCGGGACCGGTATTGGTCCCTCGCTGCGTGGAATTGCGTTCTTCAACACCGGATCCTCTGAGAGCTGGTCTCAAGGGATGCGGCCCCATTGCTTAACTTAAACGATAGCATCTCCGTGCAAAAACTAGGGATTGGGCTCAAGAGTTTTGTCGAACTTAGAAATGCCCAATTGGAACTACTTGTTTAACCCGCATGCGCACAGAGAGTTGCGGAGCCGCGTTTTGGATTGGCTGGGGCCCAGGTGGAAAAAAGCAAATGGCCCGCCTCGTTTGAGAGGGCGGGCCATTTGCGAAATGCGCTGATTTTGCTGATTTTAACGATGGCCGTGAGAACCGCCGCCGCCGCCATGAGACGCTCCACCACCGCCGCCGTGGGGGGCGCTTCCGCCACCGCTAGCGTGAGGGGCACCGCCGCCGCCGTAGCTGCGGCTAGGAGCAGAGTAGGTGCGGCTGGGCGCAGAATAGGAACGTGTGGGCGCCGGGTTCGAGCGAGACGGCGCGGAATAGCTGCGATTGTTCGCGGGCGCGTTCCCTTGAGACGTGTAAGAGCGACCGCCGCCTGCATTGGCGCCGCCATTGGCGGAGGTACCCGAACCAGCCCACGGTGGGCGATTATTCGCGCGCGCGGACATAGTCGAGTTATTGGAAGGGCTGTTGGAGCTGCCGAAGCCCTTGGGGGCCTGGCCATGATCGGTGGTGTTGCCCTGAGCGCTCCAACTGCGCGAGTTGTTTCCGCCCGCGGATGGAGGACGACTCTGCGACAGTTGGTTCTGCCGCGCGTTTGTTCCCGCGTTCCCTGAATGCCCAGTGGTCAGTCCGGTCGTGTTCATGGTGCGGACTGGAATGTGCGAAGCGCCAGCAGCGGGGGCGGTACGCGCCATGACGGAGCGATTCTCGACGGAACTGGGCGGACGGCTGACGTTGCCCCTCGAGTTTGTAGCGCCGAGCGCGCTTTGCCTTGTGGGAGAAACGCCCGCGTTATTCGTTACCTGTGCACCGCGCAGCGAGGCTTCATTGATGTGAGCAGCGCCGCGATTAATAGCTTGGCCGCCGGTGAACGCACTGCGCGAGGCAGCAGTCACGGCATGAGTGTTGTGCGCGTAAGCGTAATTAAAATTACCGCTAGAGTGGAAGACGTTTGTGTTGTGGATGTATGTATTGTGAACGTTGATCCGATTCACATATCCGTAGCCCCCGTGATACCAGGGGTGGAACGGTTCGCCAAAGCCTAGTGGGAACCAGCCGACACCGAAGCCGACTCCAAAACCGAAGCCGACGCCTCCGCCGAGAAATCCGACGAACGCCGGACCATAGATCGAGAAGCCAACTCTCGGGCCGGGATACCAGCCCCACCTGCCGCCGATGTATCCCCAGCGTCCATAATGGAATGGAGCGAAACCCCAAGGCGCATAGTCCACCCAAGTCCATCCCCAGGGGCCAATGTAGCTCCAATTGCCGTTGCTGTAGGGAGCCCAGTCGGGTGAAACCTCCGAGGGATACCAAACAGGGCCGTTTGCGCCGTCCTGGCTCCAGGTGCCATTGTTATCGAGGTCTTGGGTGCCAGGCATGTCCTCTGGAACGTAGCGCCTCGAGACAGAATTCTGTTCGCCCAGATCGCGTTGGCTGGCCCATTGATCGAGGCCGTCCGCAGGGGGCGCTTGCGGCAAAATCGTGGACTGGACATCATCCGTGCCATTGAAAATACCGCGCTGGCCAGCTTGCAGGTCGTAGGTTTTTCCGCTGGCGGTCACTTGTCCTGCGCCGCGAATGACGGTGATGCCAGTGTTATCGCCGTTCTCGTTGACGTCGATGCGGAACGCGCCGGCTTGCGTGATGGTGAAAGCAAGATTGGGCGTGTCCACTTCATAGGTGTCGCCTTCACGAATTTCTTTGACGCGAAAATTGATGGAGCCTTCCGCGAGGCGCATCTGGGTGATGGTCTGATCGAGATTTAGGAAAGAAAGAGCAGTCATGCTGCCCAAATGGATGGAAACGACGCCAGTTTGTAGCTCGGCGCGGGAATCTTTGTCGGTCCAGATTTTGTCGCCAACGGTCATGGGGCGATTGCGCGCTGCGCTGCCCCAGTCGCCCGCGCCTCCGGGCTGAAGTGAGACAGAGCCATCCAGATAGCTGATCCGAGCGACGCGAGTTGGCGGATCGTTGGCGTCACTTTGAGTGGACGGATCAGCTGGATCGGCTTGATTCGGCTGATCAGCTTGAGGGGCTGGAGGAGCTTGATCAGACTGCTGCGCGCGAACCTGTTGAGCTGAAAAAGAGAGAAGACCGATCAAACAGAGAAGCAGGCTAAGCCCTGGCTTGCCGGAAAATTTGGTCTTCAACATGGTTGGTCACCTTATCTGCGGTCCGTACCTTTGGTTCCGGCCGATGGGAGTCTACCTACATTATATAGCTCCCTTTGGGTAGAACCCCAAAGTGGAAAAGAAGTTGCTCTCGGCGGACCAAACAGCATCGGCGGTGAGCGGCTCCAGGTCAGGGGCGTGCGTATTTAGCCAACCGGTTGAATACACCGAGGCCAGCTATTCGCTAAGTCTGGCATTTTCAGTATTTTAGAAAACAAAGACTCTCTCGGGGCACAATTTTGGGCAGTCGATTCCCAGCCAATCTGCCATCCAGACGAGCGGCGAACACTGGGCACAGGCCACTCGGAGAGGTGTCTAGTTGTGGGCGGCTTGGCCGCCGATTTGGTAGCCGACTCCACGGATTGTGCGGATTAGGGGGCGGTCATAGCCTGAGTCCACCTTACGGCGGAGGTAGTTGATGTAGACATCCACGACATTGGTCATGGTGTCGAAATTCAGCTTCCAGACTTGCTCGACAATCGCGGTGCGCGTGACAGCCTGACCTTCGTGGCGCATGAGGAATTCGAGCAGGGCGAATTCCTTTGGGCTAAGTTCGATGGAATTACCGCCGCGCTGGACGGCGTGAGCGACGCGATCGATCTCCAGATCGGCGACTTTGAGCACGGCGCGGCCGGGGCGGCTGCCGCGGCGGAGAACGGCGCGAATGCGAGCCGCAAGTTCGGCAAAGGCGAAGGGCTTCGCCAAGGAATCGTCGGCACCGGCATCGAGCAAACGGACATGATCTTCCGCGAGGCTCGTCCCGGTGACCATCAGGACGGGTAGATCGGGTTTCTTCGCCCGGATGTGGCGAAGAACGTCCAAGCCGCCTTTCGCGGGCAAATTGAGATCCAGGATTACGAAGTCGTACGGCTGGTCGGAAGCAAGACGCTGGGCTTCCTCAGCCTTCGAGACCATGTGTACAGAGAATTGTTTCCTGCTGCAACCGTTGATGGAGAAACCCCGCCAGCGGCGCGTCATCTTCAGCGACAAGAATGCGCATCGGCAGACACCGGACGATAAATTTGGAAGGGGTAAGGTGATAGTGAGGCTGACGCCGAAGTGTGTCAATGAAGGATCGAAGCGTGATAGCGCAAAGAGCATCCCCTCGCGAGGTTCGTAGCGTCGAGACGCGAGTTGAAGAAATCAGGCGTTCGCGAGGAAGTGTGGCGGTGGCGGGTCATTTTCCGATCATCAGACTATGCGGCCGAGCGGACGTCAGGAGTTTTCACGTGCTCGGGACGGAAGCCAACTCCGACCAGGCGCGCGGGAATTCGCCGCAAGATCGGCCAGCGGCGCAAAAGCTTCAGGGGCCACGGGAGGGCAAAAGGCTTGGAACTGCCTAGAACTCTTCGGATCACGTTGTTTTGTATAGCGACTTGCAGCCGCTGCGTGGCCCGCGTTGGAAAACTCCTGCGTTGCTGGACAGCATGAAGATCGCTTTCGGACGGAGCCTTACGCAGAAGTATCGGGCCGAGTAAATTTGCCGTCGCTACAGCATCCTGAATTGCCAGATTGATTCCGACGCCCCCAATGGGCGACATGGCATGCGCCGCATCACCGATACACAAAAGTCCAGGCCGGGACCATTGCGAAAGCCGGTCGATGGTAACTGTAAGAAGACTGACATCCTTCCAGTCAGCCAACTCTTCCATTCGATCGCGTAAGACTGGCGCCAGGTTGGCGATGTTTTCGCGGAAAGCTGGCAGCCCTGCGCGGCGGATTGCATCGGCCTCACCTTTGGGGATGACGAAGGCACATTGCCAATAACTCTCGCGATTGATCATCACGAGAATCTTGCCCCCGTCGAAGTGGCCCAGGGTTTGACCCGGATCCGAGGGGCGGCAGCTTATGCGCATCCACATCACGTCCATGGGAGCACCGAGATCGATAACCTCAAGGTTCGCGCGTTGGCGAACGACAGAGTGGCGTCCGTCAGCGCCAATACTCAGCGCGGCGCGAATTTCCAATGAGCCGTCAGGAGTTTTTGCGCGCAGGCCCTCGACATTACCTTGCTTTTGCAAGAGATCTGTCACCTCTGCATTCATCCTCAAATGAAAAGTGGGGTAGCGGCCGGCCTGCTCTTTGATAAAGTCGAGGAAATCCCATTGAGGCATCAAGGCGAGGAACTTGCAGTGGGTAGGCAGATGGGTGAAATCTGCAATCGTGACGGCGTCATCGCCAACCTGGCCGGAAAGCTCGCGCACTTCCTGATGCGGGCGTTTAAGGAACTCGTCCAGAATACCGAGTTCATACATGAGCTCGAGCGTCGAAGGATGAATCGTGTCACCTCGAAAATCACGCAGGAAATCGGCATGCTTTTCGAGTACGAAAACGTCCACGCCCATACGGGCAAGAAGCAAGGCCAGCATCATGCCGGCGGGGCCGCCTCCGGCAATGCAGCAGCGTGTGGAAACAGTCTCGATCATTACTGCCCTTTGCTGGCTTCGCTGATCTTTGTCGCTTGCCATGCCACCGCTTGCCACCGGCCATTGCGTCGAAGAAACGTTCCAGTATTGCGGTAATGAGCATTCTCTACTTTTCCGTCAGCGTGCTCCGTGTGACCCTCCAATCGGAACGCCACAACCACTGTGTCGCCGTACTCGTGAACCGCAATATCTTCCGCCGAATACGTGCTCTTCCCTTCTGATGCTGGGGATGGTTTCCCGAGGCTCTGCATGATGTCCGCCTTTGTGATGACTACGCCGGTCGCCCTGGTATAAATCACGTCGTCAGCAAAAAACTTTTCAAATATCGCACGGTCGCCGCTGCCCGCACCGGCCATGAATTCACGCAGTAGCGCAGTGACTTCTGCAGTCGCGGTCCCCTTGGTCTGCGCCCCGGTTCCTGCCACAGCCATCGAGCAAAACACTGCCACGATCATCACGGCTCTTGCGAGTTTCATTCTCTCTCCCGTTCCGCCCGCGCTCTCTTCCTGATTTTCGCCGGGCGGATTGTTCCTGTTAGGATAGAACGATTCAGGAGCTTTGAAAAACATCAATGGAAACTGCCTACATTTGCGACGCCATTCGAACGCCCATCGGTCGTTACGCTGGAGCACTCTCTTCGATTCGCACGGACGATCTGGCGGCGATTCCCATCAAAGCCCTCATCGAGCGCAATTCCAAAGTGGATTGGAACGCTCTGGACGACGTCATCTACGGCTGCGCCAACCAAGCCGGAGAAGACAACCGCAACATCGGCCGCATGGCTTTGCTGCTCGCAGGACTCCCGAAAGAAGTTCCTGGAGTGACGGTAAATCGTCTCTGCGGCTCGAGCATGGACGCTGTAGCTACAGCCGCACGCGCAATTAAGAGCGGCGAAGCGGAGCTGATCATTGCGGGGGGCGTGGAAAGCATGTCGCGTGCTCCTTTCGTGGTAGGCAAAGCGGACGGTGCTTTTTCCCGCGCGATGAAAATGGAAGACACGACCATCGGCTGGCGCTTCATCAATCCACTAATGAAAACCAAATACGGCGTCGATTCGATGCCCGAGACCGGGGAGATTGTGGCTGAGGAGTTCCACGTTTCGCGCGAAGATCAGGACGCCTTCGCGCTGAGAAGCCAGCAGCGTGCGGCGTCCGCGATACGCGGTAGGCTTCTCGCGCAGGAAATCGTGCCGGTCACGATCCCTCAAAAAAAAGGGGACCCCGTTCTGTTCAGCGCCGATGAACACCCGCGCGCCGACACATCTCTGGCCGCGCTGGCGAAATTGCCCGGCATTGTGAAGCCCGGAGGAACCGTAACAGCGGGAAATGCTTCTGGCGTAAATGATGGCGCTTGCGCCGTTTTGCTGGCTTCGGAATCGGCGGCGAAGCGCCATGGTTTAACTGCCAAAGCGCGCGTCCTCGCCGCCGCTGCAGCGGGCGTCGCGCCGCGCATCATGGGGATGGGACCCGCTCCGGCGTCTCGAAAGGTCTTTGCCAAAACGAATCTCACGATCGGCCAGATGAACGTCATCGAACTCAACGAAGCCTTTGCGTCTCAAGCCCTGGCCGTGCTCCGCGAACTGGGCGTGGCCGACGATGCGAGCCACGTAAATCCCAACGGTGGCGCGATCGCTCTAGGCCATCCGCTTGGCGCGAGCGGCGCTCGTCTTATCACGACCGCGATGTACCAGCTTCTGCGCACCGGCGGAAAATATGCGCTCTGCACGATGTGCATCGGCGTTGGCCAAGGCATCGCCGTTATACTTGAACGCGTTTAGTTGGTGGGTCAGTCGAGAGGTAAATCTACGCGGGATGGCCCACGCGTGGCCCTTTATCCCTCCTGCAAACCGCCAAGGAAACCGTTTTCATTCCCTGGCAGGAGTGATTACACTCAGCGCATGAACTTGCTCGACCCCTTGTTTCGCTCTCAAGCCGTTGAAAAGGCTTTCTCAAATCGAGCCACTCTGCAGGCCATGCTCGATTTCGAAGCGGCTCTTGCACGAGCCGAGGCGCGCGCCGGTTTCATTCCGGCCTCCGCTGCCCCTGCCATTGAAGCGAAATGCCGCGCGGAACTTTACGACATGACGGTTCTCGCCCGCGCCGCAGCAAATGCCGGGAATCTCGCGATTCCGCTGGTGAAACAACTCACCCTGCTCGTCGCCAAAAAAGAAAAAGACGCGGCGCGTTATGTCCATTGGGGCGCAACCAGTCAAGACGCCATCGACACCGGCCGCGTGCTTCAGTTGCGGCAGGCGCTCACTCTGATTTCCTCGGAACTCGATCTGTTCGCCGTCGTTCTCGGCGAATTCGTGCATAAGAATCGAGCAACACTCGTCGTCGCCCGCACCTGGATGCAGCAGGCGCTTCCCACGACATTTGGACTGAAAGCGGCAGGCTGGCTCGACGCTATCGACCGTCATCGCGCGCGTCTGGCGGAGACGCAAGAGCGTTGCCTCGTGCTGCAATTTGGCGGAGCGGTTGGGACCATGGCCGCTCTCGGCGCGCGCGGCTTGGACGTCGCTGCTAATCTTGCCAAAGAGTTGCAGCTCCCTTTGCCGGAACTTCCCTGGCACAGTCATCGCGATCGCATGGTGGAAATCGCAACTACTCTTGGGCTTTGCTGCGGAACGCTTGGCAAAATCGCGCGCGACATTTCTCTTCATACGCAAACCGAAGTCGGTGAAGTTTTTGAGCCGTCGGCGGACGGCCGCGGCGGCTCTTCGGCCATGCCTCACAAGCGCAATCCCGTTACCTGTGCCGTCGTTTTGTCTGCTGCCGCGCGTGTGCCTCCGCTCGTCAGCACCATGCTTTCCGCGATGGTCCAGGAGCAAGAGCGAGGCCTTGGCGGGTGGCACGCAGAGTGGGAGACTTTGCCCGAGATTGTCCGCTTGACCGCCGGCGCTTTGCATCATTTGACGACCACGGTCTCCGAATTGGAGATCGATCCGGAACGCATGCGTCAAAATCTAGATCTTACTCACGGCTTGATATTTGCCGAGGCGGTCACCATGGCCCTCGCCGAAAAAATGCCGCGCTCCGAAGCTCACGAACTTGTGGACCTTGCTTGCAAACGCGCCCAGAGCTCGCGCCGCGACCTCCGCTCCGTCCTTGCGCAAGACGCCATCATCAAAACGAATCTCTCCGAGGCTGAGCTTGACCGCCTCTTCACCCCTGCTAACTATTTGGGGGTCGCCGACCAGTTCATCGACCGCGTGCTGGCGTGGAGTACGGAACATCGCGACCAGAAAAAGCCACGGAAGAAGTGAGCTCCATGCCCTTCGCTCAATTAGAAGATGTCCGCATCCACTACGACCTTGCTGGGCCCTCCAGCGCGCCGGCTCTGGTCTTTTCGAATTCGCTCGGCGCAACTCTCTCGATGTGGGACCCGCAAATGCCTGTATTCGAGAAGCAATTCCGCGTCTTGCGCTCCGACACTCGCGGGCACGGCCAGTCTTCCGTCACACCCGGTCCATACACGATCGACCAGTTGGGGCGCGATGTAATCAGCCTGCTCGACGAGTTGCAGCTCGATCGCGTTTATTTCTGCGGATTATCGATGGGCGGCCAAACAGGGATGTGGTTGGCGTTAAACGCGGCGGACCGGTTCCACAAATTGGTGCTCTGCAACACGGCGGCGAAAATCGGCACTCCGGAAGTGTGGAACACGCGCATCGAAGGCGTTCGAAAAGGCGGAATGAAATCTATTTCGAGCGCTGTGATGGAGCGTTGGTTTTCCGCTGACTATCGCACAAAGTCTCCCGATGTTATCGCCTCGACTAAACTCATGCTAGAGGGCGCGAATCCCGATGGTTACGTCGCAAACTGCGCCGCCATTCGCGATTTCGACGCGCGCGAGAGCCTTGCGGCGATTCACGTCCCAACTCTCGTGATTGCCGGGACACACGACGCCGCGACTACTCCCGCGGACGGCCGCTACCTCGCAGGCCACATCGCGGGCGCGCGTTACGTGGAACTCAACGCTGCTCATCTATCCAATATCGAGAACCGCGATCGCTTTAGCACGGAACTCAGCGCCTTCCTGCTTTCCTAGGCGCAGCGGCATCGGCCAAGACTTTCCGTCTATTCGCTTCTCTCTGCAGAAATGATTGCGTGTCACGCTCCTGCGGGTTTGTTATTTTGTTGGCATGCGCTCTTTGATTTGCTTCGCAAGCGCTTGCATCTGTTCCCTGGTGATTTGCCCCTCACCGTCCAGCACAACGATTAAGCGCCCGGAACCTCCGTCCTTGAACTCCGCATTCTGGATAGTGACGTGTCCTTGAATGGCCGGGGGAAGCGTAGCGCTCAGGTTTGTTCCTTTTTCCATCGCCGAGAGGATAGATGTCCGAATCTTGTCGCGAATTGCGTCGCCGAGCGTTCCGGAGCGCAGCAGCTCGCCGAGTGAACCATCCGCATCGATCTTCCCGACCTCCGGCACGAGGCGCAGTTCCGTATTGTTTTCCTCGATCGCCGGCGTGAGCTTGACCTCGACTACGGCATTTCCGCCGATCAGCCTCTTGCTTTTTTCTTTCCCCAGCACTTTTGCGCACGCCCATCGTTCGTAGTGCAATTGCACAACGGCAAGGCTCGCGGGGGCAACGGGCGCGAGGTCGGCATGCTCGATGATTATCCGCTCTCCGCAAGCATCCTCTTTATCCAATTGGGAACCTAGCAACGCTGTTATGTTTTGCTGCAGCTCACCAAGGTCGGCGGTCAGCTCAAGCTTGAAGATGCTCGTTTCCTGGTCTTTGGAATGCATTGATATGACCGCCGACGCTGTGATCGTCGCCGACTGGTCTTTGATCTTGAGCGGGATCTTTACCGGAGGAATTTTGAAAGTGACATTCTGACCATGGGCGGGAATGGGACAAGCCCCTATCGCCAGGACCAAGACCAATCCGCCGACCGTTCGCCATGGCGAACTGCCGCAACCGGTCGTGCGGCCAAAGATCAACCGACTCACTTCCCGCAGAAAGAATGTCTGAGCTAACAGGGCATGATTCTTCAGCAATGGTTTCCTCCGGACCAGTTCTCAAGTTCTATCGCAATCGCTTGCCATCTATAAGGATGCCGTCTGATAGATGAACAAGTTCCCGTTCCAGTTGCTGGGCGCTCTCAGGCCGCCAGCCCAGTCGTTGCTCACCGTGAAGCCGCTCACGCACGGAGACCCAGTTTCGCCACAGTACGTGCAGATTCCGTGTAACCTTTGCGGTTCTGTTACGTCCAAGCAGGTAAAGCTCAATGCAAGGCGTGTCGGCGTTGTACCTTCAAAGTATCAGTGTAACGGTTGCAGCGGCCTGCAAGGAGGACTCGGAATTTCCAGCCGAGTTTTACTTTTGAGCAGTTAAGGGGACCGCGAGTATGGGTGCTTTTGGCAGAAGCTACCTGCAGGACCGAACTTCGCAACCTCTCCCTACAGAAATCATTGGGTCCACAGAAAATCTACGCCTCAGCCTCATTTCAGACCAACCCGGAGTAGTTGAATTCCTTGGCTCGCCAAGGGTGGTAGTTTCCCTCCATGTCGGAACCTCGGTCGCGGTCGACTGCCGCCGTGGGGGAGAAAGACATCGCGGAACCACGATTCATGGTGATCTGGAAATCATCCCGCCCAATCTCGGTGGCGTCTGGGAGCTGAAAGCGCGGGATACGGCTTTGGTGATCGGACTCAAACTCCGCGTCCTCGAACGCATCGTGGAAGAGTCCGGCGGTGATCCAGGCAAACTGCGAGTCTTCAATCGTTTTCAGGCACGCGATCCGCAGATCGAGCACATCGGATGGGCTCTGAAGGCGGAGATGGAAAATGGGTATCCTTCCGGTCGTCCCTATATGGACGCCATGGCCACAGGCCTGGCTGCAAGGATCGTGCGGAATCACAGTTCGTTGGCGCGCACCCCTCGCGCGATTAAAGCCGCGATGCCCGGACGCAAGTTGAAAGCCGTACTGGGCTACATCGAAGACAATCTTGGGCGAGATCTCGGGCTGGGCGAGATCGCTGGCGTGGCCGGCTTGAGTGTTTCACATTTTAAAACGCTGTTTCGTAAATCGTTGGGGATGCCGCCGCATCAGTATTTGATTCGCCGACGCGTGGAACGAGCGGCTATGCAATTGCGCCGAGGCAGGATGCCGATTGGCCAAATCGCTCTCGAGAATGGCTTTTGCCACCAGAGCCACCTTGCGCTGCACACGCGTCGAGTGTTGGGACTGACCCCGCAGGAGCTTAGAGACACTTGATGAGAATTCTGTCAATAAAGCCTGTGGAGCACGACTGGAAACACTTTTTTGCGCGTCTGCGTGGGGCAATCGAATGCGACCGGTCGAACATATTCATTCGTTTTTGCTCGGTCTCATCCGATTTTGAGCAACGTTGATTTTTTTCGAAGATCATAATCCCGTGCGTGCTTTGGCATCCGGCGGGAAAGAGAATTGGGCTTTAAGCGGGAAGACTAAGAATTTTTCCGCTCGGGACAGATATGAACGATTTATTGGGGGCCAAAGTCGTTGCAACCGGACTGAAAGATTCACCAGAGGAGACCGAAACTGTGCCCCTGCTGGGCGCCGTTCGGCCTGTGGCGGCCGAAAAAAGCCCCAACGTCGCGGAATTCCGTCCGCGATCGGAGACGCCGACGGTGAAACCGATCAAAATCGCCATTAAAACAAAAGGGAAAATTCTCCTCATCCATCCCGGGGACATTCTTGCTGTCGAAGCAGAAGGAAACTACGTATTGTTGCGACGTCCCGCGGAGTCCTATTTGTTGCGTGAGTCCATTTCAACCATGGCGGAGAAACTGCAGGCCTATGGCTTCATTCGCATCCATCGTTCCGTCTTGGTAAATGTATCTTCGGTGGAAGAGATTCACCCTGGAACCAGCGGTGAATATGTGTTGCGCATTGCTGGTGGCAGGGAATACATGGTTTCGCGGACTTACAAAAATAATCTGAAGTCGCTCGCTAACTCATGGATCGGTACGGATTCTTTCCTGGATGAGTGATGCTCGTTGAATTTCTCGAGAAAAGTCCAAGCATTTTCCTAGAGAATTGCCTCCTCTCAAATAATTTCTCTCTCTGATCTGCCGATCTTGTTTTCCCCGTAGTCACAACTCAGCGCTAAACTGGCCTCAAATCTTCATTTTTAGAATAAATTTAGTATTTATAGAATCATTTTAGAATCTCTGTCCAGCTGGTTTTTTCTGTTCCTTGCTTTGAGCGGCGCCAGTCTCCAAGATTTGGAATACATCGGATTTCCCATTTATTTGGGATGCTTTAACGGGCCGTTGATACGGGCTGTCGTATAAGCGGTGCGAGCTCCTCCTTGCCCGCCTCGAAATGATCCTGGCAATCTTCACGAATTCATATTTCCTCTTGTTCGCGTTTCTCGAAGTTGTTGAAAACAAATCAAAACCTAAAAATACCTGATTGGTATGACGCTTGCACCTCAATGAGTGACTTAACTGCGGCGCGAGTGCCGCACAATTTCCTAATTCCGGACTTTATTTTATTTCGTTTTACACGCACCCAATTGGAGGATGCTAAATGTTAAGTAAACGATTGTTGTTTGGGTTCGGCTTGTTGCTCTGTCTGTTTGCTCTAGTGCCGTCCGCTCTCTTTTCACAGAGCTCGTCAACCGGCACGGTCGCGGGAACAGTCACGGACCCCTCTGGCGCTGCGGTTGCTGCCGCGACGGTCACTTTGACTGACAAAGCGACAAACATCCCCCGAGCCGCATCGACCAACGAAAACGGCCGGTATATCCTCGTCGATGTGCCAGCGGGCACCTACGACGTCACAGTAAGCAAACAGGGATTTCGTATTTCCAGGCTCAACGACCAGACGGTGAACGTCGGTACGGCCCTCACTCTCAATGTCGCGCTAGAGATTGGCTCCGTTGCGGAGAGCGTCGAAGTCACGGCGACCAATGCCGAGCTCCAGACCCTGAACGCCACGGTGGGCAACACCATTTCAGGAGTCGCCTTGGACTCGCTCCCCAGCATCAGCCGCGACGCAAGCACGTTCTTCACGCTGCAGCCTGGTGTTGCTCCTGATGGCAGCGTCGCTGGCGTGGCTATGGATCAAAACTCCTTCCAGCTCGATGGTGGGCAAAACACCAACGATATGGACGGCAGCATGAACATCTATACGCCGAGTTTTGCTGGTGATGTCACTGGCGGCCTTATCAAGAACGAAGTTACGGGAAACGCGGGCGGCGGGCCCACCGGGGTAATGCCAACTCCGATTGATAGCATCGAAGAATTCAAGGTCAGCACAACGAACCAGACGGCGGACTTCAACAGTTCGGCTGGTTCACAGGTGTCCATGGTGACGAAGCGCGGTACCAGCGCTTGGCACGGCACGGGCTACGAATATTATCTGGACAACAACTGGTCTGCGAACACGTTTGATAACAACGCGGCGGGAGTTCCAGTTCCCAGCTTTCATTACAGCCGCTTTGGCGGCGCCGTAGGCGGACCGATCATTAACAAGGAATTTCTTGGGGGCAAGACCTACTTCTTCGCAAACTACGAAGGTTTCCGTTGGCCCAATTCCGAAACGATTAACAGAAACGTTCCAACAGCTTCCATGCGCATGGGATTGCTGTTTTTTGGCGGGCAGTATTACAACCTGAATCCCACCCCGGTGACCTTTCAGGGCGTTACGTATGCCGGCACAACTCTTGATCCCAGGGGCATTGGAGTCAATTCCACGGTCCAGCAGATGTGGGCCACGATGCCGATGCCAAATACTGCCGGATGCAATGGCCTCTCCTTTTGCGACAATACACCCGCAGGAGGCAATGTCGGGGTCTTCACCGGCAACATGCAAGTTCCGCAGAGCAGCAATTTCGGTGTCGCTCGCTTGGATCACGACTTTGGAGCCAAGTGGCACTTTATGACCAGCTACCGCTACTATAAGTTGACTCGGACAACTGACAGCCAGTACAACATTGCTGGCGGAACACCCGTCTCCTTGTCCGAGCGGCCGCAGGTGCCGTGGTTCTACGTCGCGTCCTTGACGACGAATATCACCACGAACACGACAAACGATTTTCACTATAGCTATCTGCGAAACTTCTGGCAGTGGGGCTCGGGCGGCGACAATCCGCAGATTACTGGATTGGGAGGAGCTCTCGAGCCTTTTGGCGAAGCGACCGCTGCGGACGGATTTGCACTCACGCCCTACAACGTGGACACCCAGAACACTCGCACCCGGTTCTGGGACGGCAAAGACAACATGATTCGCGATGACGTGAGCGTACTGCACGGCAACCATCTCTTCCAATTCGGCGGTACCTACCAGCGCAACTGGAACTTTCACGAACGCAGCGACAACGGCGGCGGCGTCAACTTTCAACCCGTCTATCAGCTCGGCACTTCTACTGGAGCCGGAATCAACCTAGCGGGCATTATTCCCGCGACTGTCGCCTCCCAAGACCAAACGAACTTTGGACGAGACTACACCGCGGCGCTTGGAATCGTGTCCATCGCTCAAACCGCTTTCACCCGCTCTGGGCCGCAATTGACCTTGAATCCTCCACTCACGCCGGCGCAAGATATCAGCACAATTCCGTACTACAACGTTTATTTCAGCGATTCCTGGCGCATCAAGCCCACTCTCACCGTCACCTACGGTATGGGCTGGACACTCGAGATGCCTCCAGTCGAACAACAAGGACGCCAAGTCGAACTTGTGGACCAAGCGGGCCAGCAAATTGACCTCCAGGGATATGTCAATCAACGCCAATCCGCGGCGTTGCAGGGGCAAGTCTACAATCCGGAAGTCGGTTTTGCTCTCGTGGGCAATACCGGCGGCGGGCAAAAATACCCCTATGATCCCTACTATGGCGCCTTCAGCCCTCGAATCGCGGCAGCTTGGAATCCAAACTACAGTGAGGGACTTCTTGGAAAGGTGCTCGGTCAAGGCAAGACGGTCATCCGCGGCGGTTACAGCCGAATCTTCGGACGTCTCAACGGCGTGGACCTCGTGCTGGTTCCGCTCCTTGGCACGGGTCTCATCCAGCCTGTGCAGTGCGTGGGTGCTCAGAGCCCGACCGTGGGCATCGCCAACACGTCTTGCGCCGGCGCCAACCTTGCTACACCCGCCAATGCTTTCCGCATCGGCACGGATGGCATGACAGCGCCAATTCCCACACCAAGTACAACCCTTCCTCAGCCCGACTTTCCGGGCATAAACGCCATCGCGGCTGGCCCGGGCGAGGCCCTGGACAAGAATTTCCGCCCTGATCAATCTGACCAGTTCGACCTCACCATTCAGCGTCAGATTAACAGCAAGACGATGATCGAATTCGGGTATATCGGACGGAAGATCAATAACGAATATCAGCCCGTCAACATTAACGCGGTGCCTACGATGATGACGCTTGGTGGGCAGAGCTTTGCCAAGGCCTATGCCAACCTGGAACTGCAGTACTGCGGTGGCATCGCGGGCCTTGCTGGCGGCGGTTGCGCTGCTAATGCGGCGGCTGTGACTGCACAACCCTTCTTCGAAGCAGCACTCTCGGGCACCGGGTACTGCACCGGGTTCGCGAGCTGCACCCAGGCTGTCGCTATGAAAGAAGGAGCAGCCGGCACGAAGAACCTCCTCCAACAAAACGTTTGGAACTTGTGGAGCGATCTGGACAATGGTGGATTTAACTTTCCGCGCACCATGCTGAACACTCCCATTAACTGCCCGACCGGAGCGGAAATCGGTTGCAGTGGTCAGTTGACTTCCGGCGTCGGGGTGAACGCTAGCCTGGGCTACGGTAACTATAATGCGGGCTTCGTCACTCTTAAAATGTCGGATTGGCATGGTCTGACCTTGCAGCAGAACTTTACCTACAGCAAAGCTCTAGGCACGGTGAGCAACGTTCAGGCCAGCAGCTCGGTTACCGTTGTAGATCCCTACAACATTGGAGCTGGATATGGTCTCCAGCCGTTCGACCGCAAATTCGTATACAACGTACTGGCGGTTTACCAGCCACCATTCTTCAAAGGCCAGCACGGCCTGAAGGGTCGTCTACTCGGGGGATGGTCGTTTGCGCCCATCTTCACGGCTGCCAGTGGCCTGCCGCTCGAAATCAACACCACTAACGGCGACAGCCAAGCATTCGGAGAAGGCGATTCTCAAAATTACTTTGCTGACGAAAACGGCGTGCTCACATGCGCCAACAACTTCGGCAGTTCGCGACACAACAACGTTACAGGGTCCAACGGCGTTGGCACTGCTGGCAACGTCAACATGTTTGCGAATCCTGCAGCCGTGTTTGCCTGTGCCCGTAATCCGATTCTGGGTCTGGACGGCGGCGCGGGCGGCGCCGGCGTGCTTCGCGGCATGCCCTTCTGGAACGTTGACTTCCAGGTCAAGAAGAATATCCAGATCAATGAGCGCTTTAGCGCCGAATTCCAATCCATCTTCACCAACGTCTTCAACCATGACCAGCTCGCCGACCCGGTTCTGAATCTTGGGCAGCCCCTAAGTTGGGGTGTTGAGAGCACCCAGGTAAATACGCCGCGGTCGATCGAATTGGGTATTCGTTTCCGCTTCTAACTTTTCTGGCCGTTTTTTCTGACTAGCCGCAAAAAACGGGGAAGGCCACTATGGCCTTCCCCGTTTTCTTTTCCTCATTACGATGGGTGGTGTTTCTGCGGCCGGCGCTGCTTTGCTGCAGCGAAGGGGTCGAGCATCGACGTAATAGCATTTTTCTACGGCAGATCTTTGCTCAACCGCTCCAGCACCGCCTTCGGTTCTGTCACCGGCGGATTGTTCAGATACTTTCCAAAAAACACCAGATATCGCTGCCACCTATCCTGAATGTGCCGCGGTTCCACGAACCCATGGTTTTCGCGCGGATAGGTCACGTATTCAACCGGCACATGCCTTTCGTACAGCGCGCGATAAAACTCCTCTGCCTGTGGAATCGGCACACGCGTGTCCGACTGTCCATGCAAAATCATCGTCGGCGTCTTCACGTTTCCTACAAATTTCATCGGTGAATGATCCCAATATTCCTGATAGTTGTCCCACGGCGCTTTCAAGTTAAAAAACACGGTGAGGTACCGGTGAATGTCCGTCTGCGAATACATGGAATAAAGATCGGGCAGCCCCGCTCCCGGCGAAATGGCCTTGAAGCGGTCCGTCTGCGTGTCAATCCACATGGTCATGTATCCGCCATAGGACCAGCCGAACGCACCCAGCCTGTCCGCATCAGCCCAACCCTTATCGACCATTGCTTGCACGCCGCTCATGTCGTCCTTGAAATCGCCGATTCCCCAATCGTTCTGATTCGCGGACTCAAATTTTTCTCCACGACCCGTCGATCCGCGAAAATTCGGTTGCAGCACCATGTAGCCGTTGGCGGCCATAATTTGTTCCGTCGCGCTGAACGAAAGCAGCGAAGCTCCCGTCGGCCCGCCGTGCGGATTCAGCAAAAACGGAACCTTGTGCGTCCCATCAAAATCGACCGGCTTGGTCACGATTCCGTCGATCTCCAGCCCGTCCTTGCTGCTCTTCCAGCGAACCACTTCACTCGCTCCCAGCGCGTAATCCGCGAGCCAGGCATTTTGATTTGTGATGTGTTCCAACGAACCAAAACTCAAGTCGCTGCGGAACACATCATCTGGATGCGTCGCGTCACCCCATGTTCCGACCGCGGTCTGCCCCTTCGCGCTGATTTCCGCCAGATTGACGACCGATGCCGCGTCGGTGAGAGACCTAACCGTTCCCGCCGCCACGTCTGCCGAAAAAATCTTGTTCGCTTCGTGATCGTCCGCGCTGAAATAAATCGTTTTGCCGTCCTTCGACCAAACTGGTTCCCCCGCATTCAGCTCAAACTTGGCGGTTAATTTTCGTGGCGAGCCGCCGTTCGCATCGACAACAAATAAATTCACCTGGTACACCACTAGCCCGGAACTACTCAAATAGGCGATCCACTTCCCGTCCGGCGACCATCTTGCCGTCTGCGTGGGATCAGACGTCTCCACCAACTTGCGCTGCTTCCCGCTCGGAACATCCAACACCCAAGCTGTCTGCAACGAAATGTCATCCAAACGCGGCGTCGGATTTGTGGTAAAGGTGACACGCGTTCCATCGGGCGACCAGTGCGCATCGCTGACCGTGAAATCTCCGTTGCTAATCTGCTTCTCTTCATTTGTCGCGATGTTCCACGTCCAAAGCTGCCCCATTTTGAAATCATGATCCACCACGGCAGCATCATCCTTCTGCTTCGTGCGCTTTTCTTCCTCGTCGCTCAACGGGACCGTCCCCGTAAGCAAGAGCGTCTTGCCGTCGGGTGAAATCTGAAATCCGCGCACGCCCGATTTATGCTTCGTCACCTGCCAGGGCTCGCCGCCATCCGCGTACATAAACCACACTTGCGGCTTCGCGTCTTTTTCATCTCCCGCGTCCATCGTGAACGCCAGCAGTTTTCCATCCGGCGACCATTGCACATTTGAAACACTTTTCTCGCCCCGCGTAAATTGCCGCGCCGCGGCCACTGGCCCCGCCGTTGGCACCACCCAAAGCTGCGTCACATTTTTCCAGGCTGTATCCTTCTCCTTATCCATTATGTTTTCGGACACCAGATAAGCCACACGCGAACCATCCGGCGATATCCTCGGTGAGCTCACACGCGCCACTCGCAAAGCTTCCGCTGTGCCAAACAGTTTCTTACCCTCTTTGCTCCGTGCAACAGATGCCTCCTGGCTCGAAGAATTTTGCCCCGCCCGTGCAGTGAGCGGCGCCACGAAAACCGTGGCAATTAAAAAAATGCGCACCCATTTCGTCATCTCATTCCCCCTCACCGGAAAACCAACGCGCCCATGAAACATTCGTTTCACCCCTTCTCAACGCCGCGAAGTATATTGGCAACCTTCCGCGCACGCAAGGAGTTCGCTTTTGTTCCCGGCAATTCTTCTTCGATTCTCCTAAACGCGCAGGCGAATCCATCTGCCGCACGTGAAGCCACATCCATGTCTCAGGGACCGCCGCCAAGTGGCTATAGTCTGTTTTGATTGGAGATTGTACGCAGCCGCGCTCGGCCGCGGTTGGTCATGAGTGCACGAAGTTGGCGTTGCCCTATTCTTGCCGCAGAGCGGTCACGGGGTCTACGCGGCTGGCGCGGCGCGCCGGCAAGAAGCTAGCGAAAAGCGCAGCAAGTACGAGTACGGGAATCATGATCGCGAAAGTCGAGATCTCGATGGGCTGCATCCCCTGAACCAATTGCTGCAAGACTCGCCCGGCTGCCAGTGCAGCCGCCGTACCAAGCGCAACGCCGATGAGAATCATCCCGAGGCTCTGCCGCAGCACCAACCAAATAACACTATTCGGCCTGGCTCCGAGCGCCATGCGTATGCCGATTTCGGGCACGCGCTGTCCCGTCAAATATGCGAGAACTCCATAAATCCCTATGCTCGCCAGCACCAAAGCCAAACCAGCGAAGACGCCAAACAACAATAGGAGAAACCGCTGGCGCGCCAGCGAATCGCTCGCCAACTGCTCCATGGTGTGCACTTCGTAAAGAACCTGGTCTCCGGCAACTCCCTTTAACTCGCTGCGCAGCGGCGCGACTAAATTCAAGGGAGGTATTTGGGTGCGCACCGCGATCGACATAAGCTCCGACCATCGGTGCATGAAGCTATCGGGAAGTTGCGCAAACGGATAGTAAATCTGCGCGCGAACCTTGGCTTGATCATCGCCAGCCAAGCCCCAATGGCGTACATGGCCCACTACCCCCACGATTTCAAATACGTTCGCGTAGCCCATGTCGGGAATCCAGAGGCGTTTCCCGACAGGATCCTCTTTGCCGAACGCGTTCTGAGCGAGAACTTCGTCAATGACGATGACCGGCGTGCTGCCGAGATCGTCATGCGCATCAAAGAATCGTCCGCGACGCAATGGGATTCGCATGACATCCAGGTAATCCGGGGAGACACTCGTCAACAAAGCGAACGGTAGTTTGTTGCTTGGAGGGAGGTCTGCGCTGGTCCAGTAGGCCTGTTCGTTGTCGCCCTCGCGCATCGGAAACGTATCGACGGTCGCAACGGATTGCACTCCCGGCAAGCGTCGCGCGCGGGCGAGAACATCCTTCCAGGCCGCGCGCGTCTTTCCCGGATCAGAAAGGGTGGCCGGTGAAAGTGCCGTCCGTGCGACTAGAACGTTGTGAACGTCAACCCCCGGGTCAAGCGACGCCAAACGAAGCAGCGTCCGGCCAAGCATGCCCGCCGAAACCAAAAGAATGATCGCCAGCGTAATCTCTGAAATTACAAAAGCGCTGTGCAAGCGCTTCGAGCCGCCCGCAATGCTGCGCGCTCCGGCCCGGAGTGTTCGTTCCACGTCTCTGAATGGAGCTCGCACCGCTGGCGCGAGACCAAATAGCAGACCGCTCAAAACGGAAACAGCCAGCGCAAACAACAGCACGTGCCAATCCAGTTGCACTTCCTCCCCGCGCGGCAGATCGCCCGGCCAGAAAGCTACAAGTGGACGAACGCCAAAGGTCGCGAGCAAAACACCCAGCGCTCCTCCGGACAATCCAAGCACAACGCTTTCGGCGAGACATTGGCGGACCAGCCTGGCTCTGGTCGCCCCGAGGGCCACACGCACTGCAAGTTCGCGCTCGCGCGAAACGGCGCGCGCAAGAAGTAGGCTGGCAACATTGGCGCATGCAATCAGAAGCACAAGGCCTACCGCTCCCAGTAGCAGCCACAACGTGGATCGCACGTCTCCAATCTCAGGACGCAACGGTTCCACGATCAACGTCCGCCTCCCGTTCGTTTCCTGGTACGTCTCCGCGAGATGTCTGCCGATCAAGGATAGTTCGGCCTGCGCCTCGCCCAGCGTATTCCCCGGCTGGATCCGCGCCACAACACGAACGGGATGCATATCCCGATTCTGCAGGTATCGCGCCGTATCCTGGCCGATGGGCGTATATACATCCGCTTCTTGGCCGAACAATCGGAAGCCTGGAGGCGCAATTCCGACGACCGTGTAACGCTTTACATCAAGCACCATCGTGGAATTCGGGACGTCCGCCCTTCCGGCAAAGTGCCGCCGCCAGAAGCTATAACCCAGGATCGCCACAGGTGCAGCGCCCTGCTTGTCTTCTTCGGGCAAAAAATCGCGCCCGCTTAGAAGCGGAACACGGAGAACGGAGAATAGCCCTGGCGAAGTCTCACGCAGGTCAATGTACTCGGGCTCGCCTGGCTGGCTGACTGTTCCGCCGCTGAATAGTGCACCAGCCAAGTCAAGAGAATGGCTCGACCGCGTGCAATCAAGAAAATCCTGGTACGCGACGTTCTGTTTGCCAAAGAGTTCTGCATTCCACTCAACGGATTGTCCGTGAACGGCCACTAGCCGGTCGGGCTCAGGAAAAGGCAACGGCTTCAGCAGGACGCCATTGACGAGCGTGAACATCACCGTGGTTGCGCCGGTTCCCAATGCAAGCGTCAGAAGTGCAACGGCCGCAAATCCAGGACGTTGTCGAAGCATGCGCATCGCATAACGGAAGTCCTGCCATAAATCTTCCAGCCATCGCGTCCCGCGCGCATCGCGGCACTCCTCCTTTACCTGCTCGGGACCACCGAGAGCCATTAGGGCCCGCCGTCGCGCTTCCGCCGGATTGACGCCAGCAGCGATCAACTCAGAAGTGTGCTGTTCCAAGTGAAAGCGCATTTCCTTATCCAGTTGCTCTTCCATCTTGTTGCGCCGTAGTAGTCGATGCCACCAGTTCATTTCGCACCGCCTTCCGACAATTTCAGAATGAGAGCAACGGCCTCCGTCAAGCGTTCCCAGCTAGCAGCTTCTGTTTCAAGCTGCGCGCGGCCCTTGCCCGTCAGGCGATAGAATTTTGCTTCCCGCCCCGTCTCGGTGTCCTTCCAGTCCGCAGCCAAAAGTCCCCGGTTTTCCAAGCGGTGCAAGGCGGGATAGAGCGACCCCTGAGGCACCTGCACAACGTGCTGCGACACCTGTTCCAGCCTCTGTGCGATCGCATATCCATGCACAGGTCCAAGTGCCACAACCTTCAGTATTAATAAGTCCAGGGTGCCCTGGGGCAGATCCGACTTCGGGTTCAACACCTATACCTCCGGCTTCTGCATATATATTCTCAGACGTGTAGAAGATCAAGGTGTTTCACCATCCCCATAAGGTATTTCCCATCTTTCTTCTAATGACGCCTGCCTCCCCTTCTCCCGCGGCAACGAGAACCATCCCTAACCATCGGGTATGAGATGTATACAGCCGTTCTTCTCCCAAATTTCCGATACATGAAATGTGATTTTTTGGTGAGCACTCTACGTCGGGGGTTGCTATCGTGTCCCGATGACGGCGGCGCCTATGTGTCTCTCAGACCGAGGTCTGTTCTCCGGCTACACGGCAGGCCCTTTCTACGACGAGATGTTCGCCTCGCAGGGCTGCGCCCGTTCGCACTATGCCCGCCTTTTCGAGAAACTCGGCGTCATGGCTCCCACCCAATTCGAAGACCGCCGCAAACACGCCGACCTCAGCTTCCTCCTTCAAGGCATCACCTTCACCGTCTACAGCGACGGCCGTGGCACCGAGCGCCTCTTCCCCTTCGACCTAATTCCCCGCATCCTGCCGCAGTCCGAATGGGCGCGCATCGAATCCGGCCTAAGCCAGCGGGTAGTAGCCCTGAATCTTTTTCTGCAAGACGTCTATGGTAAGCAGCTGATTATCAAAGATCGCAAAATCCCCGCGTCCCTCGTCTATTCCTGCCGTCACTTCCGCCGCGAAATGATTGGCCTCGAAGTTCCTCACGGCATTTACACCCATGTCTGCGGCATCGACCTGGTTCGCGACTCCGCCACTGGCGAATTTCTGGTCCTTGAAGATAATGTCCGCACTCCCAGCGGCATCTCCTACGTTCTCGAAAACCGCCTCGTCATGACGCGTACATTCCCCGAAGCCTTTCAGGAGCACGAAGTGCTCCCCGTCAATCATTACCCCGCGGAACTTTCCCGTATCTTGCGCACGCTGTCGCCCCGCACGGACCCCGACGCCCAGATCGTCCTGCTGACTCCCGGCATCCACAACAGCGCCTATTTCGAACACAGCTTCCTTGCCCAGCAAATGGGCATCGAACTCGTCGAAGGCCGCGACCTCATTGTCGATGGCGTGGTCGTTTACATGAAAACGATCTATGGGCTCAAACGCGTCGATGTAATCTATCGTCGCGTCGACGACGATTTTCTCGATCCACTCTGTTTCCGGTCAGATTCCATGCTAGGCGTCCCCGGTCTAATGGGCGCCTACCGCGCCGGCAACGTCGCGCTCGCCAACACTCCCGGCAACGGCGTCGCCGATGACAAAGCTATCTACGCCCACGTCCCAACCATGATTCGTTATTACCTGGACCAGGATCCCATTTTGCGCACCGTCGACACCTTTCTCTGCGATCGCTCCGACCATCTCTCCCACGTGCTCTGCAATCTCCACAATTTAGTTGTTAAAAGCGTAGGAGAATCCGGCGGCTACGGCATGCTCATGGGCCCCAGCGCCGCCCGCGCCGAGATCGAAGCCTTCCGCGAAAAAATTCTTGCCGAGCCGCGCAACTACATCGCGCAACCGATCGTACCTCTTTCGGTTGTTCCTTCTTACGATTCCACGGCGCAATGCATGGCTGGACGTCACGTCGATCTCCGCCCCTACTGCCTCTACGACGGCCAAAAAGTCACCATCGTCCCTGGCGGCCTGACGCGCGTCGCTCTGCAAGCAGGATCTCTAGTCGTCAATTCCTCTCAAGGCGGCGGCAGCAAAGACACCTGGATCCTCCGGGGAGAGTGCTGAGATGCTCTCACGCATTGCCGATTCCCTTTTCTGGCTGGCTCGCTACATCGGACGGGCGGAAGACACCGCCCGTATTCTCGACGTCACTTTCTACACGTTGCTCGAGCAAATCCAGCAACCGCACGGTGTCCGCTGGGATCCTATCCTTTCCATGGCTGGCGAAGAAACTCTCTTCCGCCAACTCTACGCGGAACCGACAGCGCACAACGTCTTCGAGTTCCTGGCTTTCAATCCCAACAACCCAAGCTCCATCATGCAGTGCATCACAAAAGCCCGAGAAAATGCTCGAACCATCCGTGACCGCATCTCCCGCGAAATGTGGGAAGACCTCAACGGCCTTTACTTCACGCTTGGCCGTTTCGATCCTCACGAAGAAACCGCCGCCGGCCCGCACCGTTTCTGCGGCCGCGTCATTTTTGGAAGCCATCGCTTTCACGGCGTCAGCGACGCCACGCTTCCCCACGATGAAGGATGGGAGTTCTTGCGCGTCGGCTGGGCTCTCGAGCGCGCCGAAATGACCGCCCGCCTCATCGACGTGCAGTACCGCAACCTCCTCGCGCTGACTTCCACGGGCGTCACCGCCGACAACCACCAATGGATGGCCGTCCTGAAATCCGTCGGCGCCTACGAGGCCTATCACCGCCAGTATCATTCGCCGATTGAGCCCGCGCGAGTAGCCGAAATGCTCATCCTCAACTCCCAGCACCCTCGTTCCATCCGCTATTGCGTAACGGAAATGCAGGCCGGTCTCCGCGCGATCAGCAACACCGCCCCCGGCTCCTACGCCAACGAAGCCGAGCGCCTCACCGGCAAAGTTCTCGAGCGCCTCCGCTACAGCCGCATCGACGAAATTCTCGACGATGGCCTCCACGAGTACCTCACCGGCTTGATCCACCAGTTCAACACCATCGGCGAAGTCATCGCTCGCACCTACTTCTATTACGCGGCGGTCGCATGAACCGCTTCCACCTGCTCCATGCCACGGAATTCATCTACGATGGCCCCGTTTACGAAAGCTATAACGAAGTCCGCCTCCGCCCCATCCACGACGATCGCCAAAGCTGTCTCTCTTTCCGGCTTATCACCAATCCCGCTTCCCGCGGCTCTTCTTATAAAGATGGCTACGGAAACTGGATTCATGTCACCAGCATCCTTCCGCATCATCGCCGCCTCAGAATCGAAGCCGAATCCGTAGTCCTGGTCCACGAAGCTCCCGCGCCAGAGCCGGGCAGCATGCAGCTATGCGAACTCGACGCCATCCGCCCCGAACTTTTCGAAGAGCATTTTGACTGGCTCGCTCCCAGCGCCTATGTTCCTTATCTCCCCGAGCTAGCCGAAATTTCCAAAGCCGCCGAAGCCTCCTGCGATGGCACAGTCGCCGGCTTTGCACAGAGCGCCTCCGACTTCATCCATGAAAATTTTGTCTATATGAAGGGCGCCACGCACGTGAACTCCTCTGTCCGCGATTCACTGGCGTTACGCGCAGGCGTCTGCCAGGATTTCGCTCATCTTCTGCTGGGAGTTGTCCGCATGCGCGGCTTGCCAGCCCGCTATGTTTCCGGTTATCTGGTCAGTGGCAGCGCCGGCCCCGGCGCCAAACAAGAAGAAGTTATCGGCGGCCAAGCCTCGCATGCCTGGGCCGAGGTTTTCCTACCAAGCGGAGGCTGGTTCGGCTTCGATCCCACGCTCGGTAAGCTCATCGAGCTTCGCCACATTCGCGTCGCCTACGGGCGCGACTACGGCGACGTGCCGCCGGTCCGTGGCGTATATAAAGGTCGCGCCGGCCAAAGCTTGTCCGTCGACGTCCGCTTCCGTCCCGCCCTGGACGATTCCGGCCAGGAACAAATCGCCGAGCCCAGATCCGAATCCGACGACTCCCAAGATCCCGTCCCCGAGCGTCAGCAACAGCACAGCCAGCAATAATCCCGCTTCACTGCCCCAATTCATAGTTTCCTCAGGCGCGCGGACGCACCGAATCAACTTTGCAGCAAAAAGTACTTGACAACAGGAAGTCCTGCGGTATCCTAACCCTATCCGTCGAGCCTTATCCGCCTAATCCAGAAACGGAGGCGAAACATGGAAGCTGCACATCAAACTCCATCCCCATCGCTGACCAATTCCCCATCCGGCCCGTTCCGCCCAATCCTCTCCGACGCCATTCACTTCTGGGAGATACGCCGCATCTTTTACAACTTAGCCCTTGTCGCCGCTTCTCTCGTTTGGCTGATCGCCACTTGGCCCCATTTCCGCCCCGCATTCAATCTCATCTATCTTCCCCCCATCGCGGTCCTGGCGTTACTCGCCAACGTCTGCTATTGCGCCGCCTACATGGTCGACATCCCCATGCAGCACTCCACTCTCAGCACTGCCTGGAAGCGTTACCGCTGGGTCCTCTGGCTAGCTGGAACTCTCTTCGCCCTGCTCCTGGCAAATTACTGGATCGCCGACGAAATCTATCCCGATTTCCACTGATCCAAGCGGTGCCCAAATCGCAAGAAAAACGGCGGCTACTTCCCCACCACCAGAATCGCAAACGTATCCGGCACCATCGTCCCTCGCCCAGGCCGTTCTCCCGGCGCCGGCGGAGGTGGCGGAGTAAACTCAGCGCCAATCAGCAAAATGTGTCCGGTCTTCCCATCCAGCGTCAGCGTCTTCGCGCTCTGCATCGTCTGCACCGTTTGCTCCACCACAAAGCTGGTCGGACTATTTTCCTTAATCACCGTCAACGTCCCATCGCGCTGCGAACTAAACGCTTCCATCGTGTCCGGATTAAACACCGCTCCGTCCACGCCATTCCCGATCGGCAAGCTCGTAATAAACTTCCCGTCCACCGAG
>Ga0206978_1020_pt2 | contig 36499 bp, 25 predicted proteins | sample Alteio_BWMinCont_21_FD_153477 | JGI IMG/M metagenome (GOLD analysis project Ga0206978, IMG submission 153477) | Enriched cells from forest soil in Barre Woods Harvard Forest LTER site, Petersham, Massachusetts, United States -... | ecosystem: Environmental > Terrestrial > Soil > Temperate forest >...
TTTTCATATGATCTCTGTCTGAAACTGTTTTAAAAAACGAACATCGTTCTCAGAGAATAAACGTAAATCCTTTATCACATATTTTAAGTTGGCAATTCTTTCTATGCCCATCCCGAATGCAAAGCCGGTATATTTTTTACTATCGATATTGCAGTTTTCCAACACATTGGGATCAACCATGCCGCAGCCTAAAATCTCAACCCAGCCGGTATACTTGCACATGTTGCAGCCGGATCCTCCACAAATGGTACAGGATATATCCATTTCGGCCGATGGCTCGGTAAACGGGAAATAGGATGGCCTGAAACGTACTTTTGTGCCTTCGCCGTAAAGTTCCTGCACGAAATGATACAACGTTTGTTTCAGATCAGCAAATGAAACATTTTCATCAATATACAAACCCTCCACCTGGTGAAAAAAGCAATGCGCGCGCGCTGAGATGGCTTCGTTGCGGTAAACCCTGCCCGGCATAATGGCCCTGAAAGGCGGTTTGCCGCTTTCCATCATCCGCACCTGCACTGATGACGTATGGGTACGCAAAGCAATATCATCCTTACCATGATTTTTTTTGATGAAGAAAGTATCCTGCATATCCCTCGCCGGGTGCTCTTCGGGAAAATTCAGCGCCGAGAAATTATGCCAGTCATCTTCGATCTCCGGGCCTTCAGCAACCACAAAGCCAAGGCGCTTAAATATATCTATGATCTCGATGCGTACCAATGACAGCGGGTGGCGCGAACCAATGGCAAAGCCATCCCCGGGTAAAGTGAGATCGATTTCGGATTTCGGTCCGCCAGCTGGCGGATCGGAATTAAGATTTTCCTTTAGCTCATTATACTTTGTTTCAGCCAGTTGCTTAAACTGGTTAAGTACTTTACCGAATGTGCGTTTTTCCTCCGGGCCAACAGTTTTAAACTCCTCAAACAGGTCTTTTATGATCCCTTTGGTGCCTAAAAATTTTATGCGGAATGCTTCCAGCTCATCAGCGTTGGCAGGTGAAAAAGCGTTTATTTCGGCGGTATATTGGTCTATTTGGGCTTTTTTGGAAATTACCGGCTGTTTAAACCGGGGCTAATAAAATTTGTCACAGGCTGTTATCGAGCAGCGACAAGTTTACAAATATAAAAATCTGTGGGCGCTATTTTATCACGCCAAGGTCTTTTCCCACCTTAGTGAACGCCGCAATGGCCTTATCCAAATGTTCTGTATTATGTGCTGCTGATATCTGCACCCTGATGCGTGCCTTTCCCTGCGGCACTACCGGATAATAAAAACCGATCACATAAATACCCTCTTCAAGCATTTTAGCGGCAAATTGTTGAGCGAGTTTTGCATCATACAGCATCACTGGTACAATTGGGTGTACGCCCTGTTTTATATCAAACCCGGCTTCGGTTATTTTTTTGCGAAAGTATTGGGTATTGCTTTCCAGCTTGTCGCGAAGATCAGTTGTTTCACTCAGCATATTCAATACCGCTATAGAGGCCCCGGTTATGGATGGCGCCAGGGTATTTGAAAACAAATACGGCCGCGAGCGTTGCCGCAGCATGTCAATGATCTCCTTACGGCCCGAAGTAAAACCGCCTGATGCGCCACCCAAAGCTTTACCCAACGTACCCGTAATAATATCAATCTTCCCCATAACCCTATGATATTCATGGGTACCGCGGCCTGTTTTACCCATAAAGCCTGAGCAATGGCTTTCATCTATCATCACCAAAGCATTGTATTGCTCGGCCAAGGCGCAAATTTTGTCAAGCTGGGCTATGGTGCCATCCATACTGAAAGCGCCATCGGTTACAACGATGCGGTGACGACAGTCTGTAGTTGCCTTTAGTTTTTCCTCCAGGTCGGCCATATCATCATGTTTATAACGCTCGCGCCGGGCTTTGCATAAACGTACCCCGTCGATAATGGAAGCGTGGTTCAATTCGTCCGAAATAATGGCGTCATGCTCATTAAACAAAGGTTCGAATACACCGCCATTTGCATCGAAAGCTGCGGCGTACAAGATGGTATCTTCTGTGCCTAAAAACTCAGCGATCTTTTTTTCCAGTTCTTTGTGGATGTCCTGTGTGCCGCAAATAAAACGTACCGACGAAAGTCCGTAGCCGTGCGTATCCATAGCCACCTTCGCCGCCGCGATCACTTTTGGATGTGCGGAAAGCCCCAGGTAGTTGTTAGCGCAAAAATTAATAACATGTTTACCGCCCTGTACTTCAATTTCGGCGCCTTGTCGTGAGGTAATAATTCGCTCTCTTTTGTACAAACCGGCGTTTTCAATTTCGGCAAGCTCCTGCTGTAAAACAGGTTTTAGTGTGTTGTACATAACATTGATTTTTATGAGGCAGCAAAATTAAGCATTAACGGGCAATTGAACGGTTTAAACGGTTTTTAAAAAGGCAGAAACTTTTATGTTAAAACATTTTAGCTGTTAACTGTATTAAGTAAGGATAACTATGAGAAATATTTTACTTTTAATTTTTGTTGTTTCAGGAACTTTTCATTCATCGGCCCAGCGATATGTTTTATCCGGCCACATAACCGGGCAGAAAAATATACCGGTTTCATTTGCAACGGTGTATGTTAAAAATACCAGCTACGGTACTACTGCCAATGAAAACGGGGATTATATCTTCAAATTAAAACCGGGTGTTTACGAAGTTATATACCGTGTTGCCGGGTATAAGGAAAAGATTGAAAAAGTCACCATGTCCGGTCACGATGAGCAGCGTAACGTGCAGCTTATTGATGAGCCATACGAGTTAAAAGCTGTAAAATCAAAGGGCAATGACAAAAATGATCCCGCATATGATATTATGCGGCAGGTTTTAAATAAGCGATTGTTTTATTTGAATGAAGCTAATTCTTATTCGTGCACCATTTACATAAAAGGGGTTAAAAAAATAATAAGCGTTCCAAAAACACTATTCGCAAAGGGAATTGCAAAAGTACTCGGCCTGGATACTAATGGAACGGGGATATCTTATCAGTCAGAATCATTATCGGCCTTTAGTTTTAAGCAGCCCGACAAAGTAAATGAAGTATTCATCGCTTCAAATGTTGCCGGTATAAATCCTCCTTTTGGATACAACAAAGCTTCCGATCTCCGTGTAAATTTTTATAAAAATTTGTTTTTTGTTGACGGCCTAAGCAGCCATGGCTTTGTTTCGCCGGCCGGGGCGTATGCGTTTAAATATTACAAGTTTAAATTACTGGGGACAATAGTCCAGGACGGAAAAAAGATAGATAAGATAGAGGTGCAAACACGAATTGGCAAAGCGTTGTCATTTACCGGGAGCATTTATATTATGGAAGATGATTGGCGCATTTATGGCGTTGACCTGTTCTTAACCAAAAAACTCAATAACCTGAATTTTGTTGATACCCTGAGGGTTACCCAGCAATACGTCCCGGTTGGAAATACATGGCAACCTTTATCTTTTCAATATAGCTATAATGGAAATGTAGATGGATTAAAATTTAGCGGGTATTATTTAGGGATAACTAATAATTATAAAATCGATACCATTTTTAAAGAGGGATATTTTACCGGGGAGATTTTACATGTGGATACTGAGGCAAACAAAAGAAGCCCCTCCTTTTGGGATAATGTACGGCCAATACCTTTAACAGCGCTTGAAGCAAGGAATTATAAAAGGCGGGACAGTATCGCGGTTCTGCAAGAATCAAAAGCCTACCTTGGTTCGATCCAACTCGATGAAAATAAATTTGCATTGTTTCCCTATTTAAAGGACGGCTATTTAGCTACATATCACAACCACCGGGACTCTCTCTATTTATATCCTTTTTTTCAAACCATATATTATAACACCGTTGAAGGCTGGGGGATTTATTTAAAAGGCAGCTATACAAAAACCTACGGTGATAACAGATCACTAAGTGTTTCCCCAATGCTGCGTTATGGCACTGCAAATAAATTATTTAGCGCCAATCTGCATTCAGTATACATGAACGATCCTGGACATGCCGGAAAATTCTTTTTAGATTTTGGCAGTGACGTACTGGATTTGAACAGTTTAGGGACGCGGTCGTTATACTTTAATACTTTAAGTACTTTGCTAAGCGAACAAAACTTTGTAAAATATTATCGTTCGGTATTCGGAAATTTTGGATACCAGCGGGAACTTGTAAACGGCATTTTATGGACGGCAAACTTATCATATGCAGACCGTACGCAATTATACAATACTTCGTTTGATCATATCTTTACTTATCCGCACCTCAAATACACTTCCAATAATCCCCTGGCACCAACCGCCCCGGAAAACGATCATTCTGAATTATTTCCTGAAAAACCAGGCACTCACTTTTAATACTTCGTTAAGGTTTACTTTTGATCAGCAGTATATTACCCGCCCAACAGGTAAAACTTATTTGCCATCTCAATACCCGGTAATTACTATTAATTATCGTAAAGGAATAAACAGTATGTTTAGCTCGGATGTGAATTATGATTTTATATCCGTTGAGGTTAACCAGGACCGCATCCCGCTGGGTATATTCGGGCATTCGGCATTTTTAGTTAAGGCAGGTGGTTTCGTAAACAAACAGGCAGTATATTATATGGATTATAACCACTTCATTGGCAACCAGGGCACAACATCCGACCCAACTTATGTTGGAAGCTTTCATTTTTTGCCTTTTTATACCTATAGTACCGATGACCCGTTTATTGAGGTGCATTACCAGCACAATTTTGCCGGCGCCATACTTGATAATATCCCATATATCAGATCACTGAAGCTGGAAGAAATAGTGGGCGCTAATTACCTTTCCGAAAAACATAATCCCTATTACTCCGAGTTTTATTTTGGCTTAAAACGCCTGCAATTTGGAGCCGATTACGGCGTAGCCTACCAGGGGAACAAAAAGTACCTGCAGGGCTTCAGGATATTTTATGGGTTGAAGTAATTGGTTGATTGAGTTTATTGTGTGAGTAGTTGGAGGTTGCAGCTGGCGGCGGTCAAATCTCATTAACCTATTCAACTTAATCAACCCAATCAACTTATTCAACCAAAACAACTATCTTTGCACTTCATTTAACACCGTTTGCAGCGGTATCAATGATTTTATGAAATATAATACACTACTGTACTATTGTTACTCAACAATAGCCGATGCCGAGCAATTTGCTGCCGATCATTTAAGCTTTTGTAAAAGCCTGGATTTAGCGGGGCGCATTATTGTTGCCACCGAAGGATTGAACGGCACCATTTCGGGCACTGCCGAAGCCTGTAAAACTTATATGGATACCTTACATGCCGATCCGCGTTTTGCCACCATCGACTTTAAAGTTGATGAGGTGGATACCCCTTCATTTATTAAAATGCACGTGCGTTGTAAATCCGAAATTGTACATTCCGGCTTACGCGATCCTGACATTATCAATCCGCAGCTAAAAACAGGTAAACATTTGGAACCAAAGGAGTTTTTAGCAATGAAGGATGCCGAAGATGTGGTGATACTTGATGTGCGCTCCAACTACGAGCATAATTTGGGTAAGTTTAAAAATGCCATTACGCTTGACATGGAGAATTTCAGGGAGTTCCCGGATAAGATCAATGAACTTGCCCAATACAAAGACAAAAAAAATAGTTACCTATTGTACCGGTGGTATAAAATGTGAAAAGGCCTCGGCGTTACTATTGCACGAAGGCTTTACTGATGTTTACCAGTTACATGGCGGCATCATAAAATATGGCAAAGAGGCGGGCGGCGAAGATTTTGAGGGCAAGTGTTATGTTTTTGATAACCGTCTTTCAGTTGATATAAACAGCGTTAACCCGGTAGTAATCTCCACTTGTTATAACTGTGGCAAAACCACCCATAAAATGATCAATTGTGCCAATCCCGAGTGCAATGAACATTTTACCCAATGTGATGAATGCGGGATAGCTATGGAAGGCTGTTGCAGCGATGCCTGTAAGGCGCATCCCCGCAAAAGGGTGTATGATGGTACTGGCTATTATGTGAAGATACCCCAGCCGGTAAATACTGCAAAGAAAGGCGTGTCCGAATTGACCCGAATTTGACCGGACTACAGTTATCCGATTTATGTAATTCGCCTCCCTGGCTCTTTATCCGGCATGTGGAGATAATTCGCTGAATAATCTCGCCAACCGCGGCACTTTCGGCATTCCCTTATACGCCGCAATACTCCATGCTCGCCCTGCGCCATTTTTACTATGACCTCGGCGATAAATTATGGGGCGAATATGGGTTCGTCGATGCTTTCAGTGAATCGCATAACTGGTACGCAAAATCATACCTTGCCATTGACGAAGGGCCGATAGTGGTGATGATAGAGAATTACCGCAGCGGTTTGTTGTGGAACTTGTTTATGAGCTGCCCCGAAGTGCAGGGAGGACTTAAAAAACTTGATTTTGAAAGCCCGGTGCAAAGAAAAAAATAGGCAGCAATATTCAAAATCACAAATACGAACGGACTATCCGTGATTGTCCGCTGCGCCCTTAACTCCATCAGCTAATCCAACTTAATCAACAATTCAACCAATTTAATTCCGCCATTCTCAGCCAGCCCATTGTTACATTCTGCGCTTTATGTTTTAAATAAATTTAAGTACGTTTGGAGGAACGTGATTCAAACTATAAAACTGACCTTACTTATTTAAAATGAAGTTATTTATTAAGAAACCTATAGCGCAGCTGATGGCTGCTTCGAAGGAGACAGAGAAAACCTTAAAACGAACGTTGGGTGTTGGTTCGCTTATTGCGCTGGGTATTGGTGCAATTATCGGTTCGGGCATATTTGTGCGTACTGCGGCAGCAGCGGGCGGACATGCGGGCCCTGCGGTTACCATTTCATTTCTTATCGCTGCATCAGGCTGTGCGCTCGCCGGCCTTTGCTATGCAGAATTTGCCAGTATGATCCCGATCGCAGGCTCGGCGTATACCTATTCTTACGCGACTATGGGTGAGTTTATTGCCTGGATAATAGGGTGGGATCTGGTGCTGGAATATGCATTGGGTGCCGCAACGGTTGCCATCGGGTGGTCGCAGTATTTTAATGATTTTTTAAGTACTTTCTTTAATACGCACCTGCCTTTTGTGTGGACCCACTCTCCGTTTGAAAAAAATATATCCAAAACGGGCATGTATATAAACGAAGCGCACGGGCATGGTATAATAAACCTGCCTGCTATATTTATTATTTTATGCTTGACCTTGTTGCTTATTCGTGGTATGGCCGAATCGGCTATAGTAAATAACATTATCGTTTTTATAAAGGTTGCCATAGTTTTGATGATCATCGGTTTGGGCTGGCAATTTATTAATCCAGCTTTTCATACACCATACATCATCCCCGTAGATGCAGGAAGCATCAAAACGAGTACCGGGGTAGTCAATTATGCAGACTCGTTTAACCATGGATGGCTCGGCGTTTTGCGAGGGGCAAGCGTGGTGTTTTTTGCCTTTATCGGTTTCGATGCGGTTTCAACAGCGGCTCAGGAAGCTAAAAATCCGCAAAAGGACATGCCAAAAGGTATACTGATCTCATTAGCTGTTTGTACCGTTTTATATATCTTATTTTCTCATGTTTTAACAGGCCTGGTGTCTTTTAAAGATTTCCTGATACAAGGTAAGGAAGCATCGGTTACTTATGCCATCAGGCACGCCATGCCTGGTTATGGCTGGCTGGCCAGTATGGTTACCATTGCACTGCTGGCAGGTTTTTCTTCGGTGATCCTGGTGATGCTGATGGGGCAAACCCGTGTTTTTTATACCATGAGCACAGACGGGCTTATCCCTAAAGTTTTTTCAAAGCTGCACCCAAAATTCCGCACACCCTATAAATCGCAGTGGTTGTTTTTTGTATTTGTATCGTGTTTTGCAGGTTTTATACCTGATACCATTGTTGGCGACATGGTGAGCATAGGTACGTTGTTTGCATTTGTGCTGGTGTGTTTTGGAATATTTATTTTACGCAGATCTGATCCAAATATACCAAGGCCGTTTCAAACGCCCTGGTATAAGATTGTTTGCCCGCTTGGCGCACTTATTTGTTTATGTATGATAGCCAGTGAAGGCTGGGAAAACTGGGCCAGGCTTATCATTTGGCTATTGATAGGATTTGTTATTTATTTTGGTTACTCCATCAAAAAATCGCACGTACGTCTGGGGTCTAACGGGATTGTCAACGATCCGCCGGAGCCTCAATTTATGGAGTAATATTATAGTAGCCATCCGTATTTGTAACAAAAAAGGTTCTGCATTGTCAGAACCTTTTTTGTTACCTTGTAAGCGCTTCGTTTCAGAAACCAGCTTATTCAGTGCGGGCCAAAACCATCAATGAAAAACGATAAAACCCTGTGGGTGTTAGTATTTGTATGTATCATCAATTCCCTGGGCTTCGGCATTATCGTCCCGGTGCTTTATACTTATGGCAAAACTTTCGGGCTTACCGGCACAACTTTAGGTGTATTAACCGCGTCATTTTCAATTGCCCAATTTTTTGCAACACCGGTTTTAGGCTCACTTTCGGATAAATGGGGGCGAAAGCCTTTACTGGTCATCAGCCTGGCGGGTACCTGCATCTCGTTTTTAATGTTTGCCGAAGCCCGCAGCTTAATTATACTTTTTGCCGCCCGTATATTGGATGGGCTGACCGGCGGCAACGTTTCCGTAGCCCAAGCCATGGTTGCCGATACCTCAACATCCGAAAACAGGGCGAAAAGGTTTGGAATTTTGGGTTCATCTCTTGCTTTTGGTTTTGTGATAGGGCCGTTTATCGGTGGCGTATTTAATAAGATCAGCCCGCAGGCGCCCTTCTTCTTTGCTGCCGCTATCTCACTAATGGGTACGCTTTGCGCAGCATTTTTATTAAAGGAAACTAACCTCACAAGTAAAGAATCCAGGGTGAATTTTAAGGATAAATTCAAATTTAAAACCCTGCTCACCACTTTAATGCGGCCAACTATCGGCACTGCTATTTTTACGGGCTTTCTACTCACGATGGCGCAATTTACCATGATCATTGGTTTTCAAACTTTTAGCGTGGACATTTTAAAGCTCACCCCATTAACCATGGGTTTCTTTTTAGCCGGATTTGGTATTTGCGGCATCATTATGCAGTTGAGTGTGCCATTTTTTATAAAAACATTTTCTTCCAAACCGGCCATATTGCTTTTTTCTACCCTATTGTGTTTTGCTGCAATGTTTATTTCCGGTTTTATTTCGCTGTTGGTCCCCTTTGCAATATGTCTTTGTGTTTATGGCTTGTTTAACGGTTTGCGTAACCCCATGCTCAACGCTATCATTGCCGATAATATTGATAAAACCGAACAGGGCAAAATATTAGGGATAAACCAGTCGTACGCCTCTATCGGGCAAACGGTAGGGCCATTAACGGCTGGCGTAGCGGCGGCCATTTCGGTGCACAGTATATTCTTTTTATCATCATTCTATATTTTAGTTGCATTTTTGCTTTGTTTCCGGTTAAAGTCAAAAGCATAAAACCTAAATTGCCATGCAACCATTAATTTTCAGAGAAGTACTCTCCGTCACCATGATCCTTTTTGCGATCATTGACATACTGGGTGCCATACCCATTATTATCGAAATGCGCCAGCGTGTAGGGCACATCCAAAGCGAAAAGGCAAGTATCGCGGTATTGGTGCTGATGGTTGGCTTTTTATTTGGCGGGGAGGAACTGCTAAAAATTATCGGCCTGGATGTTTCTTCGTTCGCTATTGCCGGTTCGCTGGTGATCTTTATCATAGCGATGGAAATGGTTTTGGGCGTTAAATTTTTTAAGGAAGAGGCATCCTCAACAGCATCGATCGTGCCCTTAGCCTTCCCGCTCATAGCAGGCGCGGGCACCATGACCACCCTGCTTTCGCTAAAAACACAATACCAAACATCGGATATTTTGGTAGGCATTGTAGCCAATACCCTGTTCGTTTACCTCGTACTAAAAAATGTAAAATGGCTTGAGAAGCTGCTGGGTAAAACAGGATTAAATATTTTGCGAAAAGCGTTTGGGATTATTTTGCTGGCAATAGCGATAAAGTTGTTTAGGAGTAATACGCATTTGTAGCCCCCCAGCCCCCTAAAGGGGGAGCCTGAGTTGCCGACTTTATGCCCTATTAGGGGCTACCTGTTTGTAGAAAAAATAAAATAACAAAACATTGCCACGTTAGTGGCTACCCTTTGCGAATTAGGTAGCCACTAACGTGGCAGTATATATGGTTTTAACAAAGTGCTACAAACGGGTAGCCCCTATGGGGCAACCTGTTATTTCGTAAATGAACGTCGGGGATGTTCAGGTGGGCGCCGGCTAACTATTATAACAAGCGCGGCAGCGCGGCTCATAACTTTCTTTTTCGCCGAGTAATATTTTATTTTCGTCGGGTACCAGCCTGTATGAATACATTGCCGGGTTGCCGCATATTACACATACGGCTTGTAGCTTGGTTACTGATTCGGCCATGGCCATAATAGCCGGGACGGGGCCAAAGGGCTGTCCCCTGAAATCCATATCAAGGCCTGCCACAATTACCCGCACGCCTTTGTTGGCCAAAATATTACACACCTCCGGCAGCTCTGCGTCAAAAAACTGGGCCTCGTCAATGCCTATTACCTGCACATCGCCAGCCAGCAATAATATTGATGAAGCATTTTCGACGGGTGTTGATGGGATAGAATTTGCGTTATGCGATACAAGGGCATTTTCCAAATACCTGGTATCGGTTTTAGGACTGAATATTTCCACCTTTAACCTGGCTATTCTTGCCCGGTTTAACCTCCTGATCAGTTCTTCTGTTTTACCCGAAAACATCCCGCCACAAATCACCTCGATACTTCCGCCACGTTCGCTTTTCCACTTAAAAACATCTTCTTTTTTCGTCATTTGTCATTGGTCATTTGTCATTGGTATTGGGGTTATTAATAATTATCATTTTCGTTCGATCCTGGTACTAACCTGCGCACCAAACAAATGACCAACCCCAAATATCAGAATTTAATCTTATTTTTGAATAGCATTTTCTAACATTGACATGAAGCAAAAGGAAGTATTTAAAAAGATAGGTAGCATAATACAGGAGCTGAATGACCAATATGAATACCTTAAAACGGTACCGGACGATTTAAATGACCTGGAACTTGAACTGTTTGTTTCCAACGCCCATTTCCTGACAGACCACATCGAAATTTTAAGTAAACTTAATTTACAAAACGTTAAGGCGAAAAAGCCGCCTGGCGAAAAAACGGAGACAAGCCGCGAGCAAAAATATTTTGAACCCGTAGTTCAGCAAATGAAGCATGGTGCCGGGGTGGATGAAAAACAAGCAACTGATTCGGATAAACCCGTTGAAGTAACGTTTACGAGGGGCAGTGACAGGGAAGAACAACCTGTTTCTTATCTAACCCCTGAACCGGGAACTCAACTTGATCCTTATACGCAAATACATGAAGAACCCGAAACTATAAGACACGAGTTGATCTTAGATGATAGCGAAAACTGGGATGACGATGAAATGCTTGAGGAAAATATTCCTTATGAAAATGAGGCGCTAAAAGAGACGAAAAAGAGAAAACTCATTATACCTTCGGATGTGACCGATGATGTTCCTGAACCAAAGGAAGTAAAAGCGGCCGATAAGAAACAGGAAACTAAAACGGAAGAGGAAATACTTACTATCAATCAAAAGATATCATCGCAACTTGGCGACAAGGTGTTGGGAAGGACCGGGGAATTAGGTGTAAAGCCGATCAGTGATCTTAAACTGGCTATAACGCTGAACGATAAATTACTTTACGTGAAAGATCTTTTTAATGGTTATAACCTTGCTTACAGCGAAGCGATTGAAATACTGAACCGCTTTAATACCTTTGAAGAAGCAACGCGCTTTTTAAAGACCAATTATGTTACCAAAAACAATTGGGACGGTAAACCGGCCACCACCGAAAAGTTTTATGCACTTTTGAAACGGAGGTATACTTAGTGTTGGTAAGTAACAGTTTTAAGTAGCAGTAGCAGTGTAGTACGCGGTACTGCAAACAGCGATTAGATAAAAACTGCTACTGCCACTAAAAACTGCCACTAAACGATTCCCATCCTATTGGAGTCCAGCTTTAGCAGCACGAATAGTAGCAAAGTAAAGCTTAACAATGATGAACCGCCGTAGCTGATAAACGGCAATGGGATGCCAATAACAGGCGCTAAACCAATGGTTGTAGCAATATTTATAAAAACATGGAAAAATATTATCGAAGCCACGCCGTAGCCATAAATTCGTGAAAATGGCGATCGCTGTCTTTCGGCGATAAAAATTATACGCAGCACTAAAAATAGAAACAAGCCGATCACCACTACCGAACCGGCAAAGCCCCACTCCTCGCCTACTGTGCAAAAAATAAAATCGGTGCTTTGTGCCGGGACAAAAGAATACTGTGTTTGGGTGCCACGCAGGTAGCCTTTGCCCCAAAGCTTGCCCGAGCCGATTGCAATTTTCGACTGGTTTACGTTATAACCTTTGCCTTTTAAATCGGTGGTGATGCCTAATACCAGGGATATGCGTACCTTTTGGTGCGGCTGCAGAACGTCGTTATAGATAAATTTAACGCTAAATATAAATACAACGCAAATGGCTAACCCGGTAATTATAGTGACCGCGAGGCGACTGTTTCTTCGGAATAATAATATGATCAGCAAAGCCAATATGCTGATGGCGGCAATTACATATAAAGGGCTAAACAAAATCGAAGTTAAAAAAAGCACAATAAATAGGGCGCTAATGATCAAAAAGTACGGCGAAAGTCCCTCGCGGTATAAAACAAAAATAAGGGAATAAAAAACCAGGGTCGAGCCGACATCGGGTTGCAGCAGGATAAGGAACATTGGGAAGCCAATGATTGCTGCCGCGATTAAAAATGAGCGTAACTCTGATACCCTTACATTTGTGCCGCTTAAATACCGGGCTAAAAGCAGGCATGCGGTAAATTTAGCAAACTCCGCCGGCTGCAGCCTGAACCCGCCGCCTAAAGATATCCAGGCCCGATTGCCGCCAACGTTTCGGCCTACAACCAATACCAATATCAGCAATAAGATAGTTATTCCATAAAACGCCGGCGACAAAGCGGTAATAAACCTGCTCTCGAGCAGCAAAACCACTATACCTACAACTATCGAGACCATTATATAAAGGAATTGCTTACCGTAATTGGTCGAGAAATCAATAATACTCGGGTGCCTGGGATCAAAAACGGCAGCGTGGATATTGAACCAGCCAATAATGCACAGCACCAGGTAAATAAACACGGTTACCCAATCGACATTAAAAAAGAAACTACGCTGGTTGTTCATCTTCTTTTATTCCTCACCTGTACTGCCAAATACTTGTTTGATGTATCTTTTTTCCCGTTACCTGATGCGCTTTTTGAATTTTGGTGTTTTAGCAGCGAATCTCTTTTTGCTTTTCTAATGCTGTCGGCGGCTCTCTCTTTTATCTTATACGAAAGATCGGGAAGCTTATTGGCATTTTCGAAATATTCAGGCGTAATGCCCGATTCGCGGCTTGATACGCTGCCTTTCAGGTATTTTTCAACAATAAAGCTGGCAATGGGGGCCGCCCAGTGCGCGCCTTCCCCTGAGTTCTCCACTACTACGGCAATAGCTATTTTAGGATGATCGCGCGGGGCAAAGGCGACAAACACCGAATTAGACTCGCCATGAGGGTTTTGGGCCGTTCCGGTTTTGCCGCACATTACAATACCCGGTATTTTAGAGCGGATAGCCGTGCCCCTATCCACCACGGCCTGCATCCCATTGATCACAGGCTCAAAATATGGCGAATCTATCCCTACATAATTCCGTTCGGTATATTCTTTTTTTATTACGTTTTCAGCTCCAATGGCCTTAATTAAATGCGGTTTGTAATAGTATCCATGATTGGCAATGGTACATTCAAGGTTAGCCATTTGCAAAGGCGTGGCCTCCAGCTCGCCCTGGCCAATTGCCAGGGAAATAATTGTGCTGGAACGCCATCCGCCGGGCTTGTAAATATTATCATAGTGCAATGGGGTAGGTACATTCCCCCTGGATTCCCCGGGCATATCAAGCCCAAGTTTGGATCCCAATCCAAATTTATTAACATTGGCACGCCAGGCGGCAAAAGCTGCTTCGGTGCGCCTGGTGCCGCTATGATCTATAATTCTTTGAAAAACCATCGAAAAATAACCGTTGCATGATTCGGCCACCGCACTGCTTAAATTTACGGTACCATGCGCTTCCCCATTGTTACATGGTATCCGGCGGTTACCAGCCTTATAATACCCGGGACAAAAATAGGTATCTTGCGGTGTGATAATCCCCTCCTGTAAAGCGATAAGCGCACTGAGCGGCTTGAATGATGAGCCCGGCGGATATTTTGCCTGTATAGGTCTGATGAAAAATGGGTTATACACATCCGCATACATTTTAGCAGCATTGTTGCCGCGCTCGCGCCCCACCATTAGGTTAGGGTCGTAGGTGGGACTGCTTACATAACACAATATCTCGCCGGTTGACGGCTCAATTGCCACAATACTGCCTACTTTATCATGCATCAGTTGCTCGCCAAACTTTTGTATGTTTATGTCTAATGATGAAGTTAAACGCTGCCCCGCGACTGCTGCCGTATCATACAATCCATTTGCATAATGGCCCTTTGGCTTATTTCTCGAGTCAACCATCAGGTTTAGCACCCCCCGCTGCCCCCTCAAAACGGTTTCGTACGATTTTTCAACACCGGTAACACCAATATAATCCCCCGGACGGTAATATCCGCCATAGCGTTTAATATCCCTGTCGGTCACTTCCCCGATGTAACCCAAAAACTGCGCAGCTACCGAATCAGGATAGGTACGCAAATACCTGGTCACCGGCGAAAAACCGGGAAATTCTGACAACCTTTCCCTTATCGAAGCAAAAGTTTCGGCGGGGATCTGTTTTTCGAAACCTGAAGGCAGGCTGGGCGAATATTTCATAGCCTTTGCCCAGCGCTTGTCAAATTCGGGCTTATCAATACCTAACAAACGGCAAAACTCAACGGTATCAAATGGTTTAACCTGGTTAGGTATTACCATTATATCATAAAACGGCACGTTTTGCACCAGTGTCTTTCCATTCCGGTCTAATATTGCCCCCCTTTCGGGGAATATTATGTATGGGCGGAGCACATTTTTACTTGCGTATAATTCGTAACGGTCGTCAATTATCTGGATATAAAATAACCGGGCAAGCAGTATAATAAATATGGTTATAAAAATTCCCGCGATAACGTAGCGGCGTTCAAAAAAACTGTTCATTTACGCTCTTTCTTTCTGAAAAATAACAAACCCGAAATTAGTATTAAAAAGATTGTAAATATTGAACTCAATAAAAACCGGCTTAGTGTGTATTGAATTTCGGAAAATCTAAACGCCTCGAGACTGAAAAGAAAAAAATGATGAAACAGGGTGAGCGTTAATGTATAGGTAAAAAACCACCTGAAACCCATTATACTTAATGTTGGTTCCGGTTCGTTATCAAAGCCATCTTTCTGAACGGTAATACTGATAAATATAATCCGTACAAATGCCAGTATTACACAAGCGGCAGCATGTAATCCCGGTGAATCATAAAAGGCATCGATGGTTAAGCCCATGATAAATGCCAGCGCAAATAATACCACATTTGGCGTTTCGAAAGGCAATAACAAAATAAACAGGATATACAGGTACGGGGTGGAAAGGTTATACAATGAAATGTTTTTAAGTAAAAAAACCTGTATAAAAACCAATACTACAAACCTCACCAGGTTTATCACGATACTTTTACTCATCTTTCTTTTGCTGAGCCTCCAATCCCTGTTGTTCTGTTGCGAATTTATTGTCGACCACGTCAACGTAGTCCAGTTTGCTAAAATCAACGGAAAGCGCCACCTCCATGGTCAGCGAGACACCGCCCGCCTTTGTGTGAAGGTTGCTTATTTTCCCGATCGCAATCCCCGCCGGGAAAAGCGAATACCCGGATGTTACCACCAGTTCGCCTAATTTTGGAAGTGCATTATTTGACACATCTTTCAGCACGCCTTTATGCGGGTCCGGGTCGTCGCCCCACTCGATGTACCCGATCTCCTTATTTTTAGCCAGCATGGCGCTAAACTGCGAATCTTTGTGCAGTAAGGATTGCACTACGGAAAAATGACCGGAAACAAAAACCACTTTTCCGACTATACCTTTATCGCAAATAACTCCCATACCCTTTTGAACACCCTGGTCGCTACCCTTGTTAAGGGTAAGATAATTATTGCTCCGGTTAACCGAGTTATTGATCACCTTGGCCTGGATGTATTCATATTGCTGTTTGTAAACGGTATCGGTTACTTTGTGTTTTGTAACCGTGTCAACATATAAGGATGATTTAAGCTGGTTACGTAATTGCGCATTTTCGCGCGCCAAACTATCATTAACATCCTTCAAAGACAGGTACCCATAAAATTCGCTAACCTTCTTATAAAGGTTGCCGGTAATTTCACTGGACGAGTTAATGAAAGTAGCCTTTTGGAAGGAGTTATATTTTACATAGATAACCAACGAGCTAACCTCGAAGATAAGGAACAAAAAAAATGCGTTATACTTACTGATAAATATCCAGAGGTTACGCATGGGGTTAGTGAGATTTGAGATGTGAGATATGAGATGCGAGACTGAAAATCCTTTTATTTATCTCATATCTCAAATCACATATCTCACATCTGATTATTGCATTAAAAATTTAAAATTCCCAATATTTTTAAGCGCCGTACCTGTTCCACGGACCACGGCGCGCAATGGGTCTTCGGCCACATGAACTGGTAGTTTGGTTTTTGCGGCTATACGCTTGTCGAGGCCGCGCAGCAAGGCGCCGCCGCCGGTTAAATAGATACCGGTTTGATAAATATCTGCCGATAACTCCGGTGGCGTTATTTCCAAAGCTTTCAGGATCGCTTCTTCAATTTTTGAAATTGATTTGTCAAGGCAATGCGCAATTTCTGTATAGGAAAGCATGATCTGTTTCGGAACGCCGGTCATCAGGTCACGGCCCTGTACTGCAAAATCAGGCGGTGGATCTGCCAGTTCGGGCAATGCGGCCCCAACTTCTATTTTTACTTTTTCGGCAGTACGGTCGCCTATCATGATATTATGCTGACGACGGATATACTGAACAATATCTGAGTCGAAGTTATCACCAGCCACGCGGATAGATTGGTCGCAAACGATACCTGACAGAGCTATAACAGCGATCTCGGTAGTACCGCCGCCGATATCAATGATCATGTTTCCCATTGGCTCTTCCACATCAATGCCAATACCTACCGCGGCAGCCATGGGCTCGTGGATAAGGTAAACCTCTTTGGCGCCTGCAATTTCGGCAGAGTCGCGCACGGCGCGTTTTTCAACCTCGGTAATACCTGATGGTATGCAGATCACCATACGCAAAGATGGAAAAAACCATCCTTTGCCATGGTTGATCATTTTTATCATACCGCGTATCATGTGCTCGGCTGCATTAAAATCGGCAATTACGCCGTCTTTTAAGGGGCGTACCGTACGAATATTATCGTGCGTTTTACCTTCCATTTGCATCGCCTGCCGGCCAATGGCAATTACTTTATTGGTTGAACGGTCGAAGGCAACGATTGACGGTTCGTCGACAACAACTTTATCATTATGTATTATAAGGGTATTTGCGGTACCTAAATCAATAGCGATTTCTTGTGTAAAAAAGTTAAATAAACCCATTTGGTGTTAGTTGAAAATTAGCTGCAAAATTAAAAATTTAAAAGCACGAATTCCACGAATGTAAGCTAATTAAAACGAATTAATCAGCAAGAATGTTGCGAATTTTATTTGCACCCGTTTTAAAGAATTGATGCCGTTTTTATTACCTAATCCTTTCTTCCTCAGCCGATGCCGTTTTAATATTATTAATCCTTCCAATTCGTGTAATCCGTATAAATTACTGCCCGATATCCATCGGTTTTAATGTTTAAAGTGGCGTACGCCGGTTATTACCATACTGATATTTTTCTGGTCGCACATTTCAATAGAAAGCTTGTCGTTTATTGACCCCCCGGGCTGAAGCACCGCTAAAATTCCGGCGTCAGCGGCCAATTCAACGCAATCAGGAAAAGGGAAAAAAGCGTCAGACGCCATCACCGCGCCATTGAGGTCGAAACCGAAGCTTTTTGCTTTTATTACTGCCTGTTTTAATGAATCAACCCTCGAAGTTTGCCCAACACCGCTTGCCAGCAACTGGTTGTTTTTGGCAAAAACAATGGTGTTCGATTTGGTATGCTTTACTACCTTATTGGCGAAAAACAAGTCTCTCAGCTGGTGTTCGGTAGGTTGCCTGTTTGTAACGATCGTCATTTGTTCCGGTCCTTCTATCACTTCGTCCTTGTCCTGTTCAATTACCCCGTTCAGCAGTGTCTTAAATTGCTTTGCCGGTAACTCAACCGGCTGACGGATCAGTATAATACGGTTCTTTTTCTCTTTTAGTATCGCGATGGCGTCATCTGTATAGGCGGGCGCTATCAAAACCTCGTAAAATATTTTGCTGATCTCAGTCGCAGTTTCGGCATCAATCTCGTCATTGGCGATAATTACCCCGCCAAAGGCTGATACCGGGTCGCAGGCCAGCGCGTCGATCCAGGCCTCTTTTATAAAACTACGCGAAGCGATGCCGCAGGCATTGGTATGCTTCAAAATGGCAATCGTTGGCTCGGTAAATTCGTCGATCAAAGCTACTGCTGCGTCAACATCTACCAGGTTATTGTACGATAGTTCTTTGCCATGTAATTTGGTGAACATGGCATCCAGGTCGCCGTAAAACACACCTTTCTGATGCGGGTTTTCGCCATAGCGTAAAACCTGGCTTGTTTGGATACTTTCTTTAAAAACAGGCAAAGGCTCTTCCTGGTTAAAGTATTGAAATATGGAAGTATCGTAGTGTGATGAAATATTGAAAGCCTTGTGCGCAAATGCGCGTCGCTGGTCGATCGTAGTTTCGCCTTGCTGCGTTTTTAGGATATTTTCCAGCTCGGAATAATCTTTTTTAGATGCGACAATTACGACATCTTTAAAGTTTTTAGCCGCAGCGCGAATAAGCGAAATGCCGCCAATATCAATTTTTTCGACGATCTCATCTTCCTCGGCATTTGACCTTACCGTTTCTTCGAAAGGATAGAGATCAACAATAACCAGGTCGATGTGAGGGATATGGTATTGGGCAAGCTGCTGCTCATCACTTTCAAAGTTCCGGCGTGCTAAAATACCGCCAAACACCTTGGGGTGCAGCGTTTTAACACGCCCGCCCAATATAGAAGGGTACGACGTAAGGTCCTCAACGGCAATGACATCAACCCCCAAATTGCGAATAAATGTTTCGGTACCACCGGTTGAGTATATCGTTACACCAAGGCGGTTTAATTCGTAAATTATGGGCTCTAAATTGTCTTTGTAGTAAACTGAAATTAAAGCGTTTTTTATTTGAACAGGATGGGTCATCGACATCAAAATTTTTGAGCCGCAAAGGTAATGAATGTCATTGGGTCATTAGTCATTGGTCATTAGTTTTTTTGATAATAAATCGCAGCAAATTCAATGACCTAATGACTAATGACCCAATGACCAGTTACTGTGTCCGGGCATTGTCGACAAATGTTGATTTTATATCCGAAGGGTTGTTTATCGTTCTGTAAAAATCATCGAGGTAAGTGGTCATTTCTTTTTTCGAGGCCGAGCTAAACAAACTAAAGTTATTGATGGCAGCATAGATGTTTGCTTTCTGCTTATTAAAAATGGCCATTACCCCGTTTAATTCTTCCATTGATCGTGGGAAACCCCTGTAAAGGCGGTCGCGTACGCTTTCGATACCCAGCCTTTCATCGGGTATAGCATAAGTAGTATTTACAAATCCTGAATAGTCGAAATCATATGGGACTATGTAAGGGCGTGTTAATGAATCGGTTTTGGAGTGAAGTAATTTTATATTATGACATACAGGCACCGACCAATCAGTATTGCCAATCATATACTCGAAAACCGAAACCAGCGTGGTTTGACTGCGATCGGTGGCTTCGGTCGCAAATTTCTTTCCGGTCCAATCAACGCAACCATTTCTTTTCGCCAACTGCTTGATGTCTTCTGTCATAAAAGCGTGTTGTTTTATTGCTTTTTTCTTGCCGCTGCTGTCCTGGTAACTTAAATTCAAAAGCCGCACACGGAAGCTTTTATCGCTGATCATATTATAAATTTTATAGATCATATATTCTTTGAGCAGATTCTGATCGTCCTGCCAGGTAGTCATACAGGTACTTACCAATTTGACAGACTTGAAGGAGTAAAAAGCCGAGGCAGGGTTTTTATCATAAATAAGTTTGAGCGGTGGCAAATAGCAATATCCCCGCCTGAAATGTCCCCGCACTTCCAGCAAAAGATGGTCGTTTATCTCTGAACCATCGTCCAGCTTGCAGCTGAAAGTGGCGGGAAAAACGCGGCCGATCTTATCTTTTTCAGCCATTACCTTTTTTATATTGAACGTAAGCGTCGCATTTATCATGGCTGTGTCCGTGAAAAATTTTACTTTGTCAATAGATTTCTGGGCATAGGTAATGCTACTGTTTGTGATGATCAGAAACAATAATGCTGCAAAAAAAGGTTTCATGGTTTTAAAGTTTAAGGGTGAAAAAGAACATTAAATATAAAAATAATATATCAAAATAAATTCCTTTGCCAGTTTTATTACCGCCTGCTTTAAAAATATTATAAGAAATACGCCATCTATTTTACTGGATTTATGAATGTTGATTTTATTTTAGAAGGATTGTCTATCGTTTTGTAAAACCTATCCAGAAACCCTGTCACATCCTTCTTTGTATCAGGGGTAAGCAGATTAAAGTTATTGATCATGGCGTAAATGGCTGCTTTTTTCTTATTAAAAACATCAAATACTGCTTCTAATTCCTCCTTTGTCGCAAGGGGGCCCATGTACAGGCGTTCCCTAACGCTTTCCAGTTCCAATTTTGCATCTGGCGACGAATAGTTGGTATTTACAAAACCCGAAGAGTCAAAATCATAAGGAACTGCAAAAGGACGGGACAACGAGTCGCTTTTAGAATGTATCACCCGGATGTTATGATCGGAAGTTACCCCCCAGTCGGTATTACCGATCATGTATTCAAAAACAGCAACCTCATTCATTTGAAAGCGATCAATGTCACTAACCCCGATTCTCCTCGCCGTCCAGTCAGAGCAATCATTTCTTTTGGCAACCTCTTTTATATCTTCCAACATGAACGCATGCTCTGTGACGGTTTTCTTTTTGCCGATACTGTCCCGGTAGCTCATGTTTAACAATCGTACACGAAAACTTTTATCCGTGAGCAGGTTATAAATTTTATAAACCAGGAATTCCTTAAGCAAGTTTTGCTCATCGTACGGAGTTGCCATACATGAACTAACCAGTTTAACGGATTTCAGCTTATAAAAAGCATCAGTTGGATCGTTTTTATAAATAAGTTTGAGCGGGAGCAAAGTACAATAAGCCCGCCTTGAATGCCCCCTTAATTCAACAGTGATGTGGTCGTTAACATCCAAACCATCTTCCATTTTGCAGCTGAATGTCGCCGGATAAAGTTCACCGATTTTATCCCTTCCAGCCAGTATTTTTTTTAAGTTCAAAGTAAGCGTCGCATTGATAACGGACGAATCTTTAAAAAACTTTACTTTATCAATAGTTTTCTGGCCATAGGTAGTTGTACCGACAATTAAACACAGCAATGCCGCGAAAAAAGATTTCATGATGTTCAGGGTTAATGTTAATAGTTAATTTTAAAAAATATTTTATTTACGTTCCGCTATTACGGCGCTACTTCTTCAATTACATGCCCTACTGAACCGCTTGGCATCTGTATATGCAGCATGGACGCGATGGTGGGCGCAATGTCCGTCATATACACCTCCCTGTTGGTGTGGCCGGGCTTTACGTTCCATCCATACCAAAGCAGCGGAATATGTGAATCATAAGGGTTCCACTCACCATGCGTAGTGCCGCCCGTTTCAAAACCTTCTATCCATTGCGGTTTAAAAAGGATCTGTATGTCGCCGCTGCGCGGGGGATAATACCCGTTTGTTACCGCTGTTTTTATTGCAGCATTCAGCGTTGTTTCATTTACTTTATCCAAAGCAAATGCCCTGTACACGCCCTCCTGCGCCACTACATAATTCAACACTACTTTATTTACTGAATCCTTATTTAATCCAAGTTGTTTTATAAGGCTGCGGTTAAGGTGCACCTGGTAGTTTGAAACGTCAAGTACCACCTTGTCAGCGCCAAATTTAACCTTCAGTATTTTATTTAATGTATCTGCGTAAGCTGCATCAAGCGCGTTTCCGGCTGGTATTTTGTGCTGGTTAAATAAGAAAAAAGGCACATGCGAGGCGCCATGGTCAGCCGTTAAAAATACAAGGTACTGACCTTTTCCCACTTTGGCATCCAGGAAATCAAGAAGGTGTGCAATATCCTGATCCAGCCGTAAAAAAATATCTTCGGCCTCTACTGAATTCGGGCCGAATGTATGACCGACATAATCAGGGGTCGAAAAACTTATCGTTAACATATCAGTACCCGGCCCCGCGCCCAATTGTTCCCCGTTTACGGCCGCCTTTGCCATATCAACAGTAAAAGTGTTACCATAAGGCGTTACATGTATGGCGTTGTAGTTTTTGCCTATATATTGCTTAAGGTTATAAGGAAAACCCTTTTCGTCTCGTCCAAATGGCCGGTGTTCATACGGTTCAACGTCAGGGGTGCTTTGGGTATAGGTATCAATGGGGTAAAGCGTATTCCAGTCGAGTGCGTAATATTGGTCAACTAATTTTTTTTGGTTCAGGTCCTGGAGCCATTTTGGTAATTCGTTTATATAATACGATGACGATATCCAATTGCCGGTGGCGTCATCAAACCAGTAAGCAGCGTTGGCTGTATGGCCGGCAGGTAAAATGGCAGCGCGGTCTTTAAGCGCTATGCCAATAACTTTGCTGCGGAAGTTGGTCGCCAGCCGCAACTCATCGCCAATGGTGGTTACCAGCAAATTGTGAGGGCTCATTTGGCCGGCCTTTGAGGGGCTGCCAATTGTTGTTACCTGGTTGTCGCCGGTACAATAAGCATCAGCTGCTATATCGTAGTCCCACCATTCATTGCCTGTAATACCATCAATGGCCGGAACGGAACCAGTGTAAATACCGGTATGTCCGCAGGCAGTTACGGTTGGTATGTAGGGGATCATCGTATTATTGCATGAAAACCCGTTGCCGATGAGCCTTTTAAACCCGCCGTTATCCTGGTAACGGTCGTAATATCTGTACAGGTAATCCCAGCGCATCTGGTCAATTACAATACCGACTACAAGTTTTGGCCTTTGGACACCTGTTTGCGAAGCAGCAGGGCTAGCGGCATTGTTTTGTGCACTGGCTTGCAATACAGAACAAAAACAAAAAATTACAAGTAGAAATTTGACCATGCAATTAGGTTTATTAAATTAATAGAAAATTAAAAAGGTGTCTCAGAAAAACTAAGAATTAAAAATACCAAAAAATATTAAACAAAATAGAAAATGAAATAATATCTTAGATAAAATATCAGCAACGGTGAGAGGTAAGAATAAAAAAGCCAGGAACCAAGAGCCGAAAGTCAAGGAATAGGAAAATAGTATCAGCAATCTGTTCAGTAGAAACAAATTAAATAAAACATAAAATCAAAATGCAAAAGGAAGATTTGACGGCAAGCGAAATAGCAGATAATTTAATGACCCCGAAGGCGGTTGAGCATAAGGAACCCAAAGTGGGGTATGCCTCGGAATTCAAAAAGAGCAAGCACCACCTGGCGGGAGTGCAAACCATGTTCAAAAATTCATCATCAAATCACCAGCGATTAAGTATGATGGCAGACAACAAAGCATTCATTATGATAACCGTGAACTCTATCATCATATCAGTAGCTATCGGGCTGTTTATCGGAAAGTTTGTTCAAATCCCTCACATTATCTGGCCAACTATTTTGCTTGTATTGGTGAACATTGCTGCTATTATTTATTCTGTACTTGCTACCAGGCCCAACATCCCCAAAGGTACTTTTACCAGGGAGCAGGTTGATAATAAAACTGTAAACCTTTTGTTTTTTGGAAGCTATTATAAAATGACCCTGCCAGAATACGAATACGGCATAAGGCAGATGATGGACGACAGCGAATTTTTGTACGGTAGCCTCATAAAAGATATTTACTGGCAGGGAAAAACGCTAGGGCGCAAGTTTCGTTTGCTGCGGATATCGTACGATATATTTATGTATGGCATAGCCCTTTCGGTGGCCGGCTACCTGATTGCTTCTTTTACATAGCTCTAACTTCTGGAAGCGCGATGCGTCGCGTCTGGGACCTTAATGTTTGCGGAATTTATCTCAAATCAGGCAATTCATAAAAAGACGCGAAGCATTGCATCTCTGCACTTATTTCTTATGCCCCTTGTGATGATGGTGCTTTTTCTTTTCGTGTCCCTCATGCTGTACGTCGAGAACCAGCTTTTCGGAGCCACCCGTGCCGCGTTGCTCCAGGTCGTAATACAAGCCTTCGTCCGAAAGATCAAGGGTATGGGAGTTTTCCCAGTCGTGGTCGGCGATTTTTTGCAGCCGCTCAATAACATCTACATCATGTATTTCAATAGCCAGTTCACGGCGGTGGTCGAAACTGCCGGGCGTAAGATTAATAGAGCCTATGATAGCCCTGCATCCATCGGCCAGCAACATTTTTCCATGCAATTTCAGGTGTTTCAGCTTATGTATTTTGATGCCAACATCGTCCATTATACGCAGGCCGCCTACGCCTTCCACAATTTTTTCCATTTTAAGGGTATGTGGTGGGGTAGCCATGATGTGTACTTTCACCCCGCGGCTTGCAGCGCGAACCATACGCTCAATGATCACCAAGTCCTGTAAACGCTCATTCTGCACAAACAAAGTATGTTTTGCCTGGTCAATAAACCGGGCTATGCGCTCCCGTCCGTTCAGGCTGCACCAAATAAGGTAAGCCTCATCGCCGGGGTCAAATTCTGTCCGGTGCCAGTCGGCCTCAAAGCATAGCACAATTTCCTTCACTTCGTGTGGGTGCGAGGTTAAGATAGCATAATCCCTTGTTTCGGTAAGATTTTTAGTTTCCCAGTTCAATGATTTTACGAAAGCCAGCCGCTCGTCGATCACCATTGATTTTTCGTGCGTAATAATAAAGCTTGGATTGCTGTCGCGCACTTCTATCCCGGCTGCTTCAAGCAGCTCGCGGGTGTCGCCATTTTCCTCCTCGCCGTTTCGCCTTGATGGGTTAAGCATCACTTTTACCGTAACGCCCCGCGCCTGTGCAGCAATAACCGAATTCAGCAATTCGGGATCTGAAAACAGGAACATTTTTATCAATATGGATTTAGTTGCATTGTTGATAGCGTCAACAATTGACTTTATTGTATCGTCTGGAAAAACAATGATTGAACGTTGATACATGATCCGTATGGGGTTTAAATCAATTCTGTTTGCCGGTTATCCATTAAAAGGTGAAAGCTACGAAATAATTTTGTGAGATGGATGTTTTGCGATCGACTGCATGATAAAAAGTTCGGCATAAACCCCGCCCTTTACCATCAATTCGTCGTGTGTCCCTTCTTCGGCTACACATCCTGCCTGAAGCACAATTATTTTGTCTGCATCGCTAATGGTGCTGAGGCGGTGGGCAATAGTGATAACTGTGCGCCCCTCCATCAATTGTTCCAGTGCTTCCATCACAATTTTTTCGGCTTCCACATCGAGTGATGCGGTAGGTTCATCCAAAATAAGGATAGGAGAATTGCGCACCACTGCCCTTGCAATACCTATCCGCTGCCGCTGCCCGCCCGAAAGCGTAAGGCCCCGTTCTCCTACCATAGTATCATAACCATGGGGCATCCTGCTGATAAATTCATGGGCGTTTGCCAGTTTTGCTGCTTCTATGATCTCTTCCTCGGTCGCGTCGGGCCTGCCATAAGCGATATTTTCCCTTACGGAACCAAAGAAAAGCACGGTATCCTGCAAAACAAAACCTATTTGCGACCGCAGTCCGTCAAGCGTAAAATCAGAAATATCTTTCCCATCTATCAAAACCCTTCCGCCCGTCGGATCATAAAAACGGGCGATCAGGCTCACGATGGTCGACTTGCCGCCGCCCGTGGGCCCGCAGATGCCTATGCGTTCGCCGGTATTGATCTTAATATTAACACACTTTAAAACGGGAGATTCGGGGTTGTAGGCGAAGGACACATTGTCAAAAATGATATTCCCGTTCAGCCTGCCCGGATCTACCGCTTCCGGCTTTTCAGCAACGATGATCTCTGTTTCCAGGATGGCCTGTATCCGTTCCAGCGCAACTGTCGCCTGGGCAATAGTGCTTGCCATTTTAGCAAGGTCCTGGACCGGCGAAAAGAACTTATTCATGTACCACAGAAAAACGGTTAACGAACCCACTGTCATTACACCTTTCAGTACGAGGCTTGTTCCCTGCCACAATACAAGTGCGGTACAAAAAGAAACTGTAATGGTTATAACGGGAGAGAGCACTGACTTTACACGCCTGGCCTTTAACGCCGCGCCCACTGTTTCCATGCTTACTTTTGTTAGCCTGCTTTCTTCCAGTTCCTGCCGGCCGAAAGCATTAACCGCACGGATAGATTCCAGGCCCTGCTGCAATACCGCCAGCATATTGCTTTGATCCATGCGCACTTCATGAGTAGCCTTTTTCATTACCTTTTTAAAGCGTGCCACAAACAAAAGTAAAAATGGGGTAACGCCTATGGCCACCAGCGTAAAGCCGGCATTTAAATAAAACATAAGGCCAAGCATGCCAACAATAGTGAGCGAATCAACAAACATATTCATTAAAGTCGAAGAGGCAAAGTCCTGTATGGTTGAAACATCAGAGGTAATTGTACTAAGCAATTTGCCGGTTTGGTGCGTGTCATAATATTCCAGTGATAGCCTTTGAAGATGATGATATATGCGTCTCCTCAGGTCGTTAGAAACATATTGCGCAACGCTCTCGGTAAAATAGTTGTCGATATAACTGGCAAGCGCACCAATTGAGGCCATCATTATCATGCTGATGCCTGCAACTGCCGCAAATTGTATCCTGTTTTCGGCGGGAAAAACGTCATCCATCCACCTGAGCCAATGTGGCAAATTGCGGTGGCCGATCACGTTATCAATAATTATCTTCAATGGCCATGGCGCAGCAAGGCTCATGGCAGTTTCAACCAGCATTGCAAGTAAAATAATGAGCAGCCACTTTTTATAGGGGCTTACCATTGTCCAAACCAGTTTCGCAAGGCTTTTGGAAGGAATACTATTTCCTGTTGCTAAGTCAGCAGGTGTATTTGAGAATCCGCTTTTCATCAAATAGTTAATTATTTTTTTGCGTTATTTTCCTCTGCTACAAAGGTTATTGAGGTTCGAGGCCAGACAAATACATGGAATGAATGCCTTTTTACCCCCTTTATCAATTCTTATAAAATACGTTCGTGATATGATAAGCGTCATTAAGCCTTGATAATCAATATTCAAATATAACAATTGACACGACTATAACAATAATATTACGGAGGAAAATGCTTACTAAATTATTTTTTTTCTTTAAAAAAGAGTTTTATTACTGGTCCATCTTTATAAAACTATAGTCAAGCATTTATAGCATTAGCACAATGTTGCCCTAATTGGGATTTTTAACCGGTACGCTGCCCGGGGCCGGCGGGTTTAACACTACTTCATCTGCCGGCACATCCCAATAATCAAGGAAATTATAATTAATTATTGCTTTAGTATTTAATACGCCATCAGTTCCCAAAACAACCGCATTTGTTCTTCCGCCTCCTTGCGAAATATCGTAAATAACCCCCCATCTCCTGGCATCATAATATGCCGTGCCGCGAAAAACCAAAGCTACTCTTCTTTCTCTCCGTAATTCTTCTTTTGCCGCATCCAAACTTAAACCGGTTCCTGAAACCGGGGCCAATCCTGCCCCCTGGTAATTTCTTACATTATCCACACTTGCCAGTCCTAAATCAATCTTACCGGTATTTATTAGGGCCTCAGCCTTCATCAATTCATTCTCTTCATAACTTCCTGCTATATATACAACCTGGTTGCCTGGTGTTTTGTCACAGAACACAATGGCATTATTATTATTGACTGTCGTATCTCCCGCATTAAGCAATTCCCACCTCGTGCTGAAAGTGAACCCGCCCACCTGGTTCAAATACTCATTTTGAATAAAATTTTTTGAAAAACGCAGATCACCGGGTGTAAATTCCTGTATCAAACGTTCGCTTACAGTAAAAAGAGTTGTTGCGGGTATACCGGCAGTAAGTGAGCTAACGCAGCCTCCGTTTGCGTTGAAAATATCGTTTATGTCGGATGAGACTGCCTCAAAAACATTATCATTGGCCCCTATCCCGGCGCTGGTTAAGGTGAGCAAGGTCTGCCAGTTAGCGGTCGTCATGTCCGTTAATTTTATATTAGCCAGCAAATTCCGGGCTTCGAGTGTATTAATATTTCGGATAAACATTTGTTGTGTCGGCACCGCGCCATTACCGGTTTGCACGAATGACGGGATCAACTGTCCCATAATTGACATATAGGTTGCGGTATTGTTTATTGAACTTAATATAGCGCTCGCTGTTTGCAGATTTTTGTTCGACTCGGCAATTAAAGCAGCGCTCGTAACGTAGTTGGGGTTTGTACTGCTGGTAACATTATTGATTATGCCCGCATAATAAACCGACCCCAGCCTGGCGTAGGCAAAACCTTTCCACCAATAAGCCCAGGCTTTTATCGTATTTTTCTTAGTATCAACATCCCCTGAAAAACTAATGCCGTCAACCAGGTCCAATAGCTGGTTGCAGGCATTGTTTAATGCGTACATGCTTTGCCATTCAGGGTAAAACATATTAGTCCCTATTCTATCCCTGGCGTTGTTTATCCGCAGGTTCATTTTCTGGGGAGAAGGATTGGATATTTTTGTTCCGTCATCCAAAATCACATAATCGGGTACATTTACATTATTAAGATTGCCATTAGCGATTGTTGAGGCTATATTGTCGGCAAGCAACTCGTGGTAACCGATGACCGTCCCAAAATAACCGTCGCCCAAGCCCCCTGCACCATTGTTAGCGCTGTTATTGTAAACGCTCCCGGACGCGAGCGCTATAATTCCAGATTCGGTTTTTGCCTGGTCAATTGTTGGATAATTAGGGTTCTTTACATCCAATTCTTTTTTACACGACGTTGAAGCGATGATTCCTGTCATGATTATCGACAACAATATGAGTCTGTATTTTTTCATTTTTTTTTAATTGAATGTCAATTAAAACGCAAGATTCATTCCTAACTGGTACGATTTGATGTTTGGCATCGATTGATCATCAACACCGCGATCAAATGTCGAATTTGACGTGCCTGAACTTACTTCGGGATCAAAACCAGTGTATTTGGTAAAAGTTAAGATGTTACGTCCCGACAACGTCAATAACGCCCTCTTGAATACTTTACTATTTAATAATTTCGAAAAATCGTAACCTATGTAAATGTTCCTTAACCTCAGAAACGACGCGTCTTCATAAAAATAATCTTTTGTGCCATTCCTGCCACCGTTCCTCGCGTCAAAAACATCAGCATAGGCACTCCTGTAGTAAGCAGTATACGCTGCGGTTGTACCTGCGATGTCCACCGGTTTATCATAGTCTTCGCTTATTCCATCCCGATATTGCCATTCTTTGGTCTGGTTATACAAATGGCTGCCATACACCCAATCGAACTGAAAACCAAATGATAACGTTTTATAGTCGAATCTGTTAATGAACGACGTATTAAACTTAGGATTAGGGTCACCTAAAGGGTATAACTCATTAGTAAATTGAATACCCTTTGTGGCTATATTTACCACCCGGCCGTCCACCATGGTGTATTGCCCGTAGTTCGCCGGCAAAATATAGGGCACGCCTTCCTGGTTTTTTTCAGACAGACTGGTGAGCGCCTTATAGCCGTAGATTTGGCCAATCTTCCGACCAGCAACCAGTTCTTCCTGCGTGTCGCCCGCCCCCGACGTGAGGATTATAGGCGGCCCGGCTACTTTAGTTATTTCAGAGGTTTCATTGCTGAAATTGGTAGTGAAATTCCAGTTAAAATCCTTTGCTCTGTACACTGTTATGGTTGCAGACGCCTGCACGCCATGCGAGGCAAGGTCAATCGCATTGGTTTTAATAGTTGTCCCGCCAGTGGAAGGTGCCACGCTGATTCCAAAGATCACATTACTGCTTTTGCGGGTCCAATAGGTGCCGCTTAAGTTAATATCCGTGAGCCAACTGCCTGACCATCCTTTTATTTCGATGTCAGTACCGGCTTCAAATTCCTTTGAAACTTCCACATTTAAATTGGCGTTGTTCTCAGCCGGGGGCAACGAAAAGACCAGGGATGAGCCCACATTAGACGGTATAAGGGTTGGATACCGGTCAAACGCACCCGGCTGAATTCCGGCCTCGCCGTACGCCGCCCGCAGTTTAAATTCCGGGATTATATTAGTTAATTTTTGTTTGCTCCAAAAATTGAACGACGAGGGCCTGATATAAGCGTTGATATCCGGAAAGGTAAATGGTTTTGAGCCTTCACCAAATGCCGAGGAGTAATCGCTCCTGAAACCGCCTGCCAGGCCGCCGTATTCGCCGAAATCAATTTTTTGGTTCACCACATACCCATATGTTACAAAGGGGATCTTTTGATCACTGAATACACTTTGCGACGTTGTTTGCTGAAAATTGTAGATGGGGTATATGGGCAAACCAATCCCATAAGCAAAAAGCTGGGTATCATAGGACTTCCGGTGATCAAATTCAATTAGCGTACTGGTCATAATGGGCGCGTTAAGATGAAAATCTTTCTTAAAGTCGGTTTTTATTACAGCCGATGCAATAAAATTTTGAAAGGTGTTATTAAAATTATAGTTATCAATTTCGCCGGTGGCATCGTTGCCGTTGTAGAAGGCTATCCAGCTGGAATACTGGGTGGTATTAATATTTTCGGTTTGATTTTGAAAAATAACAGTTTCCTCGCCTTTGCCATAACTAATTCCATACTTCGCATTCAGGTCAATGAATTTATTAATACGATAATCAGCCTGAATATTTTCAAGAATGGTCACCCTATTGACTATCGCGTTGGAATACTCGGTTACATAATTTGGATTAAACCCTGCGTCAGCTCCCGGTAAAGCGCCCAATACGCCAGGATAGGTGCCGTCAGGAAGCTTTTGATCGAAATTATCAAAAGGCGCACTCATTATTGCCGCGCCTATATTATTGCGTCCCTGTGTAAAAAATGGGTTGATCGTGCTTTTTGTGTATACTAACTGTGTTATCGACCGTACAGTAAAGCCTTTAAACAATTCAATACCCAGGTTGGTGGTCAAATTTGTTCTGTCAGTATATCCATTGTTCCTGATATTACTTTCCTGGTGATTATTGCTGATATCGAAACTATAGTCTGAACTGTTATTAGCACCTGAAATGGCCACGCTATTATTATAATTATCGGCTGTTTTAAACAGTTGGGCAAAGTGATCATAATATTTTAAATTGGTGCCGTATTGCTGGTGAGCAATATTCAACGGGTTGGACATAGCAGTTGGATTATTTGCGTCAGCGCCGTACGCCCAGTTTACGCCCTGGTAAGTACCATAAGGGTCGAGGGTAATCACATCACCGTTGCTATTGATAAATTTCCCGTTGGCATTTGTTGCATAACTGCTGAGGTGCGCTTCATGCACATCACTGATATTTAAGTAGGTGCTCGCACTTACGCTCGATGCGATATCGACTTTGGTCTTCCCAAGTTGCCCTTTTTTTGTAAATATCTGTATAACACCGTTGGCTCCCTGCGCACCGTAAATGGTTGAGGCAGCCGCCCCCTGCACCACTTCGATGTGATCAACTGCGGCCGGATCCAGCGAGCCAATATCTAAACTGCCTGATTCGACCCCGTCTACCAGTATCATGGGCGACGTTGACCCTTGCACGGTGTTAATGCCCCTTAAAACAATATTGGTTGTAGCGCCCGGTGTACCGTCAACAGACGATATTTGCGCCCCCGGGATTTTACCTATCAGGCCTTCGTCAATAGTGCCCTGCGGCGTTTCAGCAAGGTCCGTTCCACTAACAGTTTCTACCGATATTCCAAGGCGTGCTTTTCGGGTAGCAACACCTGTTCCGGTTACCACCACATCAATTAGCTGTTTTAACTCGGGTATTAATATGATATGGATGTTATTGCCGGTATCAACAGGAAATTCAACGGTCTGGTAACCGATATAACTAAAAACCAAGGTGTTTGCCCCTGCTGTAAGTCTTAATAAAAATTTCCCTTGTTCCGATGTTTCAGTTCCGAAAGAGGTCCCTTTCACTACCACGCTAACCCCGGGCATAGGCTCGCCGTTATCCTTTGAAGTAACAATGCCTCTTACAATTCTTGTTTGAGCGCAAACAAAACTACCCGCCAATAAAAGCAACAGAAAAAAAATACTTCTACGTAAGTTTTTTTTCATTTGTTAGTTTGAGCTGAGTCAGTTAATAGCGTAGTATATGATACTACAAATTGTTATTATTATTATTATTATAAGGTATTGCGTTGTAACGATAAAAATAATAAAAAATAAATAAATAAAATTTAATAGGTTAATAATCAGAGGAAATTATCAAATTTCCGACTATATGTACTTGTTGAAAAATAAATAATTATAATTAAATTTCAGCATTTATTGCTTGTTACGGTTATGGGGCAAAAAAACAATTTCATGAAAAAGTTCTTGCTGCTTGTTTTATTGCTTTTGGGTGGTAAACATGTCCATTCGCAGCCGAACCATTTAAAATTTGATCATTTTGGCATAAAAGACGGCTTACCCGAAAGCGCAATTCAATTTATAAAGCAGGATAGCCGGGGATATATCTGGATGGGTACGCAAAACGGCTTGCTGCGTTATGATGGTTACAAGCCCGAAGTTTATCATTTTAACCTGGGAAAAAACCCGATATCTTCAAGTCGTTCAGTGGAGAGTATGATCGAAGATAATAACCACATTTTGTGGTTCAGCATTGTGGCAAATGGAATATTTAAATATAACGGCCCAACAAACAGCTTCACTCAATACAAATACCCCCAAATGCGGGCAAAGGATTGTTTTATTACGCAAGATTTTGCTGTGGCGGATAAAGAAAATAATTTGTGGGCTTATACCACTTTCTCGAACACCGGGCTAACTGAAGCAGTAAAATTTAATCCCAAAACCGGGAAATACCAATTTTTCAATAAAAAACAAAAGGGGGCAAATTATTTAAACGTCGATAACGTAAACTGCATCATAAAATCATCCGATAACACGATATGGCTGGGTACTAATAACGGGCTCTATAGTTACGACTATAAAGACAAGCGTTTTAATGCTTACCTACCAACAACCGATACCAGCCGTCAACAAAATGTAACCCGCGTTTACGAAGCTCCTTCGCAACCGGGATTATTATGGATAAATATACTGCCTGTTGATATGGGGACAAATATAGCGAGGAAAAATTTTAGTGCCTTTTCCTTGGAAAGATTTGACAGCCGCAATAAAACATTCAAGGTTTTTCACCCTGACCATTTCCCGCAGCTAAATTTCTTTAATAATATTGTAAATAACATTTACGAAGATAAACAGCATATGCTTTGGTTTGCTACAGCGCACGGATTAATGTCCTTTAGCCCTAAAACCGAAGTGTTTACTGGATACTTACCTGTTGATACCGGTAAGAAAGGTTATAAAAATCCCAATTTTGGCATAGCTGCCGCCAAAAATGGTTCCTTTTGGCTCTCCACCGATGGAGAAGGCCTGTTAAATTTTGATCCGGTGACACATCGGTTTACCCGGTATACAGCCAATCCGGATGATCCGGATGCAGTTAGCGGGAACGCAATGGACCTGTCGGAATTTGACCTTAATAATAAGTTTATAGTAGATAACGCCGATATTTTGTGGGCCGCTTTTTCTCACCGTGGAGTGGATAAAGTTAACCCCCTGGTCAGCGCCTTCCGGGCATTTAATAAAACACCTGATCCCGATAGCTATCCCGGCGGCAATGCCATTCAAATGGTAAGGGCACCAGGCGGATATGCCTGGTTCGCCACGGCCAATGGTATTTACAAGTGGTTACCCGGCAGCAGCGAATTTAAACAAATATATAAGACAACAAGGGAAAACGGCATTGTAACAAGATTTGTTATTGGCGCCAATGGGTTCATTTACTTTACCACTAATAAAAACTTTAATGTTTATAATATTAATGCACATCGCCTGCGCAGTTACGCATATATCCCAAATGATTCAACTTCAATTAGCAGTATGGCAGTACTTTCAATGCTCCGGGACCATACAGGGAAAATATGGATTGCCACGGATGATAAGGGTATTTGTGTATTTGACCCTGTAAGCAATAAATTTAAGCAGTATCCATTTATTCAGAACAATGGGTTAACGGGTGGTAACGGTAAACTCGACGATGCTTCAGTAACCGCTCTTTACGAAGACAGCCAGGGTACGATTTGGACTGGTACAGATTGGGGCGGTTTATCCCGGTTTGACCGCAGTACAGGGAAGTTTATATCCTATTTATTTGATGGAAAAACAACGGTAGCGCATATTTATGCCATCCTCGAAGACAGAAATCATCGGTTATGGGTAGGCACCTACCTTGATGGATTGTATGAATTTGACAGGAAAACCGGCCGTTATACCCGGCATATTAACGAAGAAAATGGTTTGTCATTTAATGGTGTTGAAAATCTTTGTGAGGATAATAGCGGTTTTTTATGGATATGCAGTCCGCGGGGCCTCGAACGGGTAAATCCAAAGGATGTGTCTGTCAAAACATTTCCATTGAATACGGTGCTACCCGGAAAAAAACTATCCGGGTATAGTTTAACAGCAATAAACGACCATATTGTTATGAAGACTGAAAATGGCGTTACCCTATTTAAGCCGGATGAACTGGCGGGGAATCCTTATCCGCCGATTGTCGGTATTGAAAAAATAAGTTATAGTAATCCAAATTCAACAGACACGCCAAATATTGTACGAAAAACGTTTGGCTTAAATAGAGTAGAGCTCGCGTGGAATCAAAACAGGATCACTTTTAATTACATCGCTGCACATTTTGTTAATCCATCCCAAAATAAGTACGCTTATTATTTAAAGGGCTACGACCACCAATGGTTACAAGCCGGCACTCAGCGAAGTGCTACTTATACCAATCTTTCACCCGGAACTTATACATTTCATGTTAAAGCTTGCAACAGCGATGGCGTTTGGAGTGAAAAGGATGATAGTTTTATAGTGATCATTAATTCGCCCTTGTGGTTCAGGTGGTGGGCCTGGACGCTGTATATAATTTTATTTGCATCATCTGTTTACGCCTTTGTGGCCTACCGCTCACGTAAACTGATACAGGATAACCGGGTACTTGAACACAAAGTAGAGGAACGCACGGCAGAGGTATTGGAGCAAAAAGAAGAAATTGCCAGTCAGCGCGATAGTTTGAAACACGCATTTAATGAATTAAAAAGCACACAGGCCCAATTGATACATAGTGAAAAAATGGCCTCTATGGGAGAGCTCACAGCCGGCATTGCCCATGAGATACAAAACCCGTTAAACTTTGTAAACAATTTCTCGGAAGTAAGCAAGGAGCTGATGGAAGAGTTGACAGAAGAATTGGACAAAGGTGATACTGAAGAAGTCAGGGCTATTTCCCTTGACGTTATCCAAAACCTGGAAAAAATAAACCAGCACGGCAAACGCGCCGATGGCATAGTAAAAGCCATGCTCGAACATTCGCGAAGCCGCGGTGGTTCAAAAGAACCAAAAAACATCAATAACCTCGCGGATGAATACCTGCGGCTTGCCTATCACGGGATGCGCGCTAAAGATAACACATTTGGCGCTGTCATGAATACTGATTTTGACGACAGCATTGGCGAAATAAATATTATAGGGCAGGATATCGGGAGGGTATTGCTAAACCTTTTTAACAATGCTTTTTATGCTGTTGCAGAAAAAGCTAAAACTGCAGGCAACGGTTACCAGCCAACTGTTACTATTAATACAAAAAGGACAGAGGATAAAGTTATCATCACGGTTTCAGATAATGGTAACGGCATTCCCAAAAACATAATAGACAAAATATTTCTGCCATTTTTTACCACTAAACCCACCGGCCATGGAAGCACCGGATTGGGATTGAGTTTAAGTTATGATATAATTAAAGCGCACGAAGGTGAGATAAAAGTAGAGAGTATAGAAGGA
>Ga0206978_1021_pt1 | contig 36229 bp, 34 predicted proteins | sample Alteio_BWMinCont_21_FD_153477 | JGI IMG/M metagenome (GOLD analysis project Ga0206978, IMG submission 153477) | Enriched cells from forest soil in Barre Woods Harvard Forest LTER site, Petersham, Massachusetts, United States -... | ecosystem: Environmental > Terrestrial > Soil > Temperate forest >...
AATTTATTTGCGGCGTTTTTCGCCCTGCTGCTGCCTTTTATGGCGGCGGCCCAATTTTCCATTTCCGGGAAGGTAACCGACCTGCAAACCGGCGAAGTACTGCCCGGCGCTACCATTAGTTTAATTAGCCCGCCGGTTAAACTAATTGCCGATGTTAAGGGTACGTATCGCATAGAAAACCTCCCGGCAGGGTCTTATACGCTGCAGGTTTCGTACATCGGGTATCAAACCATTACAAAAAACCTGGTTCTAAATGCAGATGCGGTAAATGATTTCGCGCTTATTGCCGGTACTATATTAACTGATGAGGTAACCGTTAATGGTACAAGGGCTCAAAAAAACGCGGCCACAACTTTTACCAATTTAAGCAAGCACGACATTGCAAAAAACAACCTTGGACAAGATTTACCTTTTTTGCTTGATCAAACACCGTCCCTGGTTACCCAATCTGATGCAGGTGCGGGTGTGGGCTATACCTATATCCATATACGGGGATCTGATGGCACAAGGATCAATGTAACCATTAACGGCATCCCTTATAATGATTCGGAAGAACAGGCTACTTTTTTTGTTGATGTGCCTGATTTTGCGTCATCAGTTGATAATATACAAATACAGCGCGGGGTGGGCACTTCCACCAATGGCGCAGGGGCTTTTGGCGCAAGCATCAACATCCAAACCACTACCCGCCAGGATACCGCTTATGCAGAACTGAATAACTCGGTGGGATCGTATGGTACGGTAAAAAATACTGTCAACCTCGGCACAGGCCTGCTGGACGGTAAATTTAGTTTTGACGGAAGGTTATCAAGAATTTACTCAAACGGTTATATCGACAGGGCTTTCTCAAACCTGCAATCCTATTTTTTTACCGGGGCGTATTACGGTAAAAACACGCTGATTAGGTTTAATACTTTTGGAGGTACGGAACATACCTACCAGGCCTGGGACGGCGAACCTGAAGATAGCCTGAGGGCCGGTAACCGGCGGTATAATCCGCTGGGGCTGGAATCAAACGGTACCTACTATAATAATCAAACCGATAATTATACGCAGGATCATTACCAATTGCTGGTCGATCAAAAAATATCCGATAAGCTTTCCTTTAGCGGCGCCCTGCACTATACGCATGGATTTGGCTATTATGAAGAGTACCAGCCCGCGCAGAATTTGGCAGATTATGGCATTACCCCGGTAATTGTTGGCGGCGATACCATTAAAACCACTGATCTTACCCGTCGTTTATGGCTCAACAATAAATTTTACGGCGCTACCTACAATTTAAAATATACGCCTCAAAAGAACCTGAATTTAATGCTTGGCGGGGCATATAATGAATACAAAGGCGCACATTACGACAATATTGAATGGACCCAGCAAAGCACCGATATTCCGTCGGATTACCAGTATGCACGGAATGATGCCGATAAAACCGACTTCAACATTTTTGGAAAAGCCGATTATCATGCAGGGAAATTTACACTGTTTGCCGATATGCAATACCGGCATGTCTACTACTCATTTTTAGGGTTCAATGACCAGTTACAAAATGTGCAGGAACGGGTTTTCCTTGATTTTTTTAATCCGAAAGCAGGGGTCACTTACCAGTTTGATCCCAATAGTGATCTATATGCCTCCTTTGCGGTGGGCAACCACGAGCCTGACCGGGACGATTACACGCAATCGACACCAGAAAGCCGCCCGAAACCCGAAAATCTGAAAGATTTTGAATTAGGTTACCGAACGCACCTGGGCATATTTACCGGTGGGATAAACGCTTTTTACATGCTGTATGATAACCAGCTTGTTTTAACCGGGGCCCTGAACGATGTTGGCGACCAGGTACGCAGCAATGTAAAAAATAGCTATCGCGAAGGGTTGGAGTATGACGGAAGTTTAAGGATAAACAATTGGCTAACGTGGTCGGCAACAGCATCATTGAGCAGTAACAAGGTTAAAGGCTTCCAGCAATATTTGTTTGATTATGATAACAATACCACGGTTGAATATACCTACAACAAAACAGACATAGCCTTTTCGCCGGATTTTATCGGATCCAGCACCGTCAGTTTCAGGCCGGTAAAAGGTGGTGAAATAGCTTTGATCAGCAAGTATGTAAGCAAGCAATACCTGGATAATACATCAAATATAAATCCCCCTGGATACCTGCCATCCGATCCAACATCAAACCGTTATTTGAACAGCTATTTTTTAAATGCCCTGCGGTTTAGCTATAATTTTAAAACCGAATGGGCAAAAAATATCGGGTTAACCTTATTGATCAATAATATATTCAGCGAAAAATATGAATCGAATGGGGCGACATATCCTGATATTGAAAACGGGAAAGTAGTTAACTACAATTACTTTTTCCCGCAGGCGCCTGCAAATTTTTTGCTGGGGCTGAACCTGCGGTTCTGATTTCACAGATTATTTTTTGATTTCACCGATCGAAGGGATAATCGGTGAAATCATACTCAAATCGGTGCAATCCCATAATGTTAACTTAAATATTACATTGACTTTTAATTGCATTGCCCATCTTTACCCAACTTAATTTCTTTCCAATGAGGGTCAAAAACCTGTTACTTGTCATATTCGCCTTTGCCGCTGTTTCTGTATCGGCACAACCAAAAAAGAAAAAATCAATTACTGCCACTGCAACTACTACTGCCACTGTCGTTACCCCAGATCTCCCCCGCCCAAAATTAGTAGTCGGAATTGTGGTTGACCAGATGCGCTGGGATTACCTCTATCGTTATTATGACCGTTACCAAAGCAATGGCTTTAAGCGTTTATTAAACGAGGGTTTCAGCTGCGAAAATACCCAGGTTGATTATATACCAACTTTTACCGCTCCGGGCCATTCCTGTATCTATACGGGTTCGGTACCGGCTATAAATGGCATGGCGGGCAATGATTTTACCATACAGGCCACGGGGAAAATCATGTATTGCACACAAGATACTACCGTCCAAACTGTTGGAAGTACCGGGCCGGTTGGGCAAATGTCGCCGCGCAATTTGCTGACTACTACGGTTACCGATGAGTTAAAATTGGCTACCAATTTCCGGTCGAAAGTAATCGGTATCGCTTTAAAGGACAGGGGTGGTATTTTACCCGCCGGCCATACCGCCGATGCTGCTTACTGGTTTGATGACAAAACCGGCAACTGGATAACCAGTACCTACTATATGAAGGAACTGCCGCAATGGGTAAAAGAGTTTAATGACCAGAAACTGGCGGAAACTTACTTAAAAACGGATTGGACGCCGCTTTATCCCATCGACACCTATGTACAAAGCACACCGGATGACAGTAAATACGAAGGCAAATTTAAAGGCATGGATGCGCCAACGCTGCCGGTTAAAACGTCTGCTTTATATAAAGGGAATTTGGGACTGATCCGCTCAACGCCTTACGGGAATACTATCACATTTGACCTGGCCGTCGCGGCTATTAATGCCGAGCAATTAGGGCAGCACAATGTAACCGATTTTTTAGCGGTGAGCTTATCAACCCCCGACTATATCGGTCACCAGTTTGGCATAAATGCCGTTGAGATTGAAGATAGCTACCTGCGCCTTGACCGCGAGCTGGCATCATTTTTAACCTATCTTGATGCTAAAGTTGGTAAGGGAAATTACACCGTTTTTTTAACTGCGGATCATGGCGCCGCGCATAATACCGCTTTCTTAAATGACCATAACATCCCGGCCGGTGTATGGGATGATGCAGCAACTTTGAAGGACCTGAATACATATCTCGAAGGTAAGTACAACGAAAAAAGAGTTGTGCTCAACCTCGGAAACTACCAGGTTAATTTAAATTATGCAGCAATCAGGAGTGAAAAGCTGAATGAAGAAGCTATTAAGCAGGATTGTATCGACTTTCTTCAAAAGTTGCCTTATGTTGCCTTTGCTGTTGATATGAGCAAGGCGCAAACCACTAACATTCCCGAACAATTGCGGAGCCGGATCATCAACGGGTATAACATTAAAAACAGCGGCGTTATACAAATTATTTTGGAGCCTGCCTGGTTTACCGGCCATGCAACAGCCGGTATAGGCCCTACAGGCACCACACATGGCACCTGGAACCCCTACGACAACCATATCCCGCTGGTATTTATGGGATGGGGCATTCAGCATGGCAGCGCGACCCGCGAAACACACATGACCGACATTGCGCCAACCGTTGCCGCCCTGTTGCACATACAAGCGCCAAATGGAAGTATCGGCCAGCCGATCAGCGAGGTGTTGAAAAAGTAAGCTGAACCGGGATTAAGCAGATTTTACGGATTTTTAGGATTACGCGCTAAAAAGTCAGTTAAATCACTTAAATATGCTTAATGGCAAAGCCATCTTGAACGCCGGTTAAAAACAAATAAATAAGTGAAAAATCCCGGTTCAGACAATAGGACTTATATTATGAAAAAATACATCTCGAAATTCCATTATCTTACGCAGGACCTGCCAAACCGGAGCCATGTTGAACAGGTTAGTATTGCCTGTGAAGCAGGGGCTAACTGGATACAGTACCGTTGTTTAACAAAACCCGATGATGAGTTGATTGATGAGATCGATGAAATTGCTGCGATCTGTGACGATTGGGGGGCAACGCTGATCCTTACCAATCATTACCATTTGCTCGACAGGGTCGATGCGCAGGGCGTGCATATTGAAGACTTTGACGCGGACTTTGAGGCTATCCGCGTTAACATCGGCGATGACAAGACGCTTGGCGCATCTGCTACCAATATAAACCGGCTATTACATGTTCAAAACTCAGGTGTTGTTGACTATTGCGGCTACGGCCCTTTTGCGCATACAGATACCAAACCTAATAACGAGCCATTGCTTGGTTTTGAGGGTTACCGCAAATTGCAAAAACATCCTGAAATTGAAATCCCCGTGATTGCCGTAGGCGGCATACAACTGGCCGACGTTGAGCTCCTTTTAGAAACCGGGATTTATGGCATAGCGGTATCTGCGGCAGTTAACCTTGCCATTGATCCTTCGAGGGCGTTTAAGGAGTTTTATCAAAAGATATATTGATATATTTGTCTGAACCTGGATTAAGGGATTTTACAGATTTCGCTGATTAGCAATATAAGGCCGCATAAAAATCAACAAAATCTTTTAATCATTAAAATCAACGGTTCAGACAATTATCCCGGCTATGTCATCCCACCACGTCGTACGCGAAAAACAGGAACCTGCGCTGCTCGTGCTGGGGCTTGATACTTTTCCGCAGGAATTGCTGGGGCAACTGCTGGAATGGAGCCCGACCGTTATTGCCACCCCTAAAACGGCCGAAAAACTGATTGTAAACGGGATCAAGGTTGACTGGATAATTACAAACGGTACAGAAGATATTTTGCAGGCGGACGTCAAGCTGATGTCGGCCGGCGACGATAATTTAACCGACGCCGCTTTAGAATACCTCATAAGCGATGAATACCCAGCAGTAAATATCGTCACCGATGAATTAAACCTGGGCAACTATCTGCATTTTGCAGATAAGATCAACCTGGTTATTTTTCATGATCACAAAAAAATCTATGCAGTTAGCCCGGGTTTCAGCAAATGGAAACCCGGCGGCGAAACCATCGAATTGTTAAGCCGCGCCAGCAGCCTTGAATTCACCGGGTTGGAAAAGATCAGCGATCAGCAATACGAAATAATTAAGGATGGCTTCTTCAGCCTCCGCTTTGAAGAACCGTTTTTATTTATAGCCGAAACCCCCTAACCCCCGAAGGGGGAAATAATGGCTTCCCTTTTGGGGGGCCGGGGGCGGTAGCTATATACCAAACCTTTGCCTCAACATTTCTCCGTTTGAACGGCTTGATGTAAGCCTGGTATTTTCAGTATTATTCATCACAAATACAAATGCGCCATTAAAGCTTTTCCTGATCTCTTTGATATGATCGGTGTTAATGATATAACTTCGATGAATACGGGTAAAATTTTCAGGCAGCTTTTCTTCAAGGGAGTTTATGGTAAAATCAGTCAGATGTTTTTTACCGTCGGCAGTGTGCAGGAATACATATTTTTCTTCCGCTTCGATATAGATAATGCTGTCCAGTTTTATCAGCAATATCTTATCGCCAATTTTAACGGTTAACGTTTTGATCTCTTTTTTTAGCTGCATCTGCTTGATCAATGCATCCAGTGTTAAATTGGGCATCGGCTGATGCTGCATCTTTTGCAGCTTTTTCAGCGTTTTTTCAAGCCGTTCGGTCTCCACCGGTTTTAATAAATAATCAATGGAATCCTCTTCAAAAGCTTTAATAGCATACTGATCGTAGGCTGTTGTAAAAATAACTTTAGGCTGATGTTTTAATTGGCGCAGCATTTCAAAGCCGTTAAATAGCGGCATTTCAATATCTAAAAATATTAGGTCGGGCAACAACATTTCAATTTTTTCAAGTCCATCCTGCCCGTTTGCTGCTTCACCAATAATATCAATCTCATCATAGGGCTTTAACAAACGCATAAGGCGTTGACGCGCCAATTGTTCATCATCAATAATTAGCGATTTCCATATTTTATTCATGTCCTTGCGGGAATTAAAATTTTAACCTGTTTTTTTGGCGAGTTGAGAATTTGCACCTGGTAATTTTCGTCATACAGTAAAGTTAATTTATCATAGGTGCTTTGGAGCCCATAACCCATATTTAGTTCAGCAGGAAAGGGTTTACCGTTGTCTGCGATAACTATAGCGATATTTTCGCCGTCACGGCTTATACTAATCTCCAGTTCCCCATTATTTGCCAGTTGATTAAGCCCATGTTTCAACGCATTTTCAACTAAGGGCTGTATTAAAAAACGTGGTATTTGAACGGCGTTGAGCGCCTCATCAATATGTGTAATAAAACTTAACCGGTCGCCGAACCTCACTTTTTCAATTTCAAGATAGGTATTTACAATTTCCATTTCCTCGGTCACCGAGGCCATGTTTTCCCCGGGAGAATTTATGCTGTACCTGAATAATCGGGACAGTTTAATGGTCATATCTTCGGCTTTGGCAGCATCCTGCGGAATCAGGCTGGCAATAGAATTGAGCGCATTATATAAAAAATGCGGGTTTATTTTTGATTGAAGTGTTTGCAATTCGGCCTGTGATATTAATTGTTTTGCTTTCACCAGGTCGAGTTCCCGTTCCCTGAGCTTTGCCTTCATAGCGCCTTGCTGAGACATGTAAAAATAAATGATAGTGCTCACAACCACTACTATCAAAAGATTGAAGCGGTAATCGCTGAAATGGCTTAAAAAATGGTACGGAATATGAAAAATAAATGATATTGCCAGGTATGACACTTCAACGCCTACCAGCATTCCCAATATACTGCAGCCATAAAATATCAATATAAACTGCCACAAAGGAAATTTTTTCGACCGCCATAAACAGGTAACCAGGTAAATGGAATTGGTGATGCTTAACGTAATAATGGCACTAAAGAGCAGGCTTGCCAGGAACTGCTTTAAAGGAATTAATTTATCATTTATTGCTGACTCAAATATGCAGATGAGCAGCCCAACTGTCAGGCCAACCAAACCATAGACCAAATTGGTTTTGGCCAGCGGCCACTTGAAATATTTATTTTCGGGAGATTGCATGTCAGCAAAACTGGCTTAACTTATTTAAATATCAGCATAATACCGGATGAGTTGTCGTTTTACCGGGTTAAATTGCAAATTCAGGGCACAGGTCAGCGTTATCCACGCGGATTATTTGATTCAAATGATACAATGTTGCAATAAATTCGTTATTTTTACGCTAAATAACCATTATAAACTTAAACGGACAGTAAGCCACTTTGTAACAATCCGCAGTTTATCAGAAAACTGAACTTTTTATATTTATATTTATAAATATTTTATTTAGCGTTAAACTGTTTGACAGAACATTAGTCAGTAGTTTATACCCCAAATTCAACCTAAACGGCAACTGATAATTTAACAATCAAAGATCATGAAAATGACATATAAAAATTTACTTTACGCTGTATCAGGCGCACTTTTGTGCTTGTTTTTAGCTTTTCCCGCAAGTGCCCAGCGCCCTGCCAGTGGCGGAGGCAGCAGCGGCGGCGGTGGTGGGACAAAATCATCGGGCAGTAGTGGCGGCGGCGGCGGCAGCGTCGTTTCAAGCGCCCGTCCGTCGGGCGGCGGCAGTGTTGGCGTCAGCAGGCCCTCAATGGGAAATGCAGGTGTTTCAAGGCCTTCGGGGGGCGTTCAGCGTACAGGGGCAGCTCCGCAAAGATATTCGGGACAGGGTTACAGTAACCGCCAGGGTGTAGGTTATGCGCCACGCCAGGGCGTTGTTTACGCACCCCGCCAGGGTGCCGTGGCAGGTAACTATGGCTATCCGGCCCGGACAGGCGTCCCATCAGGGGGTAGTTATACTACGGCCTACCGCACCGCGCCGCAAATTGGCTACGGCAGGGGCGGCTATTGGGGAAACCATAGTTATTATTATCACAATACTGGGTACTATAGCTCACATTATTTGCCAAATTTAGGGTACACCTGCGGGTATTTACCTTTTGGATATTATCCGTTTTTTTGGGGGGATTATCAATATTTTTATAGCAATGGTTTATTTTATCAATATGAAAATAGCGAGTATACCGTTGTTGAACCTCCTATCGGGGCCGAAATAGCTACCCTGTCTGACAAAGCACAGTCTATTGTGATCAATGGCGTGCAATATTACGAAGAGGACGGGGTTTATTACATGCCCGTTAAAAAAGATGACGGCACCGTTGTTTACGAGGTTGTAGGAAAGGACGGCGAATTAAACACTAAAGGTGCGACCGTACAGGACGAGCAGCCACAAGGCCCGCAAATGGGCGACATTGTTAGCCAGCTGCCGCCTGATTGCAGGAAAATAAAAGTTAGCGGTCAAAAACTATGGGTATCGCCTGATGGAATTTATTACCAGGAACAGGTTGACGCCAGTGGTGCTAAAACTTATAAAATTGTTGGGTTACCATCCGATGAACCCCAACAAAACTAAAACATTCTTCCTGCCCGCAGCAGGCAGTTAAATATATAATAAGGCGACCCGTTTATTGGATCGCCTTTTTTATTTGACAGCGTTACCTGTAGATAAATGACACTATTGGCCGATGTTGATTTTAAAAAATATTTTGGTATTTTTATAGAAAAAGAATCAGCTTAATATCCTTTACCTTTAATTAATTACTCCAATGAAAATTTCCTCATTTAGTAAAGCAGCTTTATTAGCTGCCGTTTTTTGTGCAAGTTTTCTTGTCTCATGTAAAAAATCGCCACAAAAACCTACCGCCCCTGCAATCGACAGCTTAAAAGTTGGGCTTATAGCTTACTACACATTTGATAATACCGGGGCTGATTCCTCTGGTAATAAAAACGATGGCACTGTTTACGATATTAATTCTGCAACCGACAGATTTGGAAATACTAACGGCGCATATTATTTTAACGGAACGAGCAGCTACATTTCCGTACCCGATAACCAGAGCCTAAGGTTAAACAATACCGATTTTACTTTAAATGCCTGGATTAAAACAAACGCTTACGGAAGTTTGTATGCAGAAAATATACTGGGCAAACGTTTGACCGGCGCGAATAACGGCTGGATATTTGGTATTTTGGGTGATGCAGTTAGTCCGACGGGTGTTATAGATTTTGGACCGGGTGGAGGCGCGATAAATTCCTTTGGAACAACAGTTGTAACGCTCAACCAGTGGCATATGCTTACTATCGTTTATACGCTATCCAAATTGCAAATGGATATGTACATCGATGGAGCGAAAATTGGTACGGTTACAGGCTCCTATAATAGTGGAGTTTTCAGCAGCTCAAGCACTGGCGTAATTTCGCCCAAGGCTTCAGAAACCGCATTGATGTATATTGGCAGGGATGATCCAAGTCAGCCTGAAGGCTATTTTTTTAATGGCTCGATGGACGATATACGTATGTACAGCAGGGCGATCAGTAAAGACCAAATACAGCAACTATTTACGGCAAAGAATTAACACCATTCCGTCGTATTAAAATCAATAGAGCAAAACAGACAAAAAGAGCCTCTTATAACAGGGGCTCTTTTCTTTTTATACATTTGTGCAAAATATGCGTTTCCCAACTATCCCAGGTTTTGACCAGCAGGCATTTGAAAAGTATTTTAAAAATACCGGCGCGCTGTTTATTGGCCGTGTGGGGAGTTTGGTGATAAAAACGATCGTCAGTATTTTACTGGCAAGATACCTTGGCAGATTATATAACGGTATTTTAACCGGGGGCATAGTTTACATTTACTTTTTCTCGGCGATTGCCACACTTGGTTTAGACCAGTTTATTGTAAAAGAGCTCCACCAGTTCCCCGATAACCGCGACCAGATATTAGGCACGTCTTTCTGGATGAAAGTATTCGCAGGCTTTTGCTGTATCCCCTTAATCTATCTCGCCTATACTATTTTACCCGCCAAACAAACACCGTATAGCTACGTGTTTATTTTTTCGTTTATTGGTGTAATACAGGCTTTTACGGTAATTGACGCCTACTTCCAGTCGCAGGTGCAGTCAAAATATATTATGCAGGTGCAAATTGCCGGTAACCTGGTATCAGCAGCTATAAAACTGGTGCTGATATTTAATAAAATGCCGGTTGTTTGGTTTGTATATGCCTACACTTTTGATTTCATCTTAATATCTATCGGGTATTATTTCACCTACCAGCGCAAACAACGGAGCATATTGAAATGGTCGTTCAATTTTGATCTTTCCAAAAAACTATTCAAATATTCGTGGCCCTTAATGTTATCGGGCATAATGGTTGCGTTATACATGAAGATAGACCAATTTATGCTGCAAAATATGTACAGCGTTAAGGAAGCGGGGGCCTACGCCACGGTCGCTAATTTTAGCGAAGCCTGGAATTTTATACCTGCTGTAATTGTAACCTCGTTATTTCCCGCCATTTTAAATGCCAAACGCGACGACGCAGCACGGTATAAAAAACGCGTACAACACTTGTACGACCTGATGGTTTACCTGAGTTTGCCGGTAGCCATAATAGTTACTTTTGCCGCGCCATTGATATACAAAATATTAACCCCAGAATACGCATATGCTGCGCCGACATTATCAGTGCATATTTGGTCGGGGGTATTTGTGTTTTTAGGGGCGGCAAGCAGTCAGTATTTAATTGCGGAGAATTTCAATAAGCTTACTTTTATACGTACCGGGTTTGGCGCAATTGTAAATATTGTGCTCAACCTGATACTGATCCCGCACATGGGGATGATGGGCGCGGCCATTGCTACGCTGGTTGCTTATGCAAGCGCCACATTCTTTATTATATTTATCCCGAAAGTTAACGAACAGGCGGTGATGATGTTTAAATCATTATTTTTAATTTCGCTGGTTCAAAAAATCATCAAACGTTGAATAAAGTTTCATCCGTACTCCAGGTATTGACCAGTCCGCGAAGGCTGAAGATGTTATTATCCTTTAACCATAAAGGGTATCTTAATGATATTGGCTGGTTCAAGGGCTTTGACAGTAGGTCGCCAGTTGATGGCGACGGGAACCCAATTCCATGGGTAACTTATTCATTTATTGATTTTATAAAGACGCGCTTAAAAAAGGCGCATACCGTTTTTGAGTTCGGCTCCGGCAATTCCACCTTTTTTTATGCCAAATATGCCGGGATAGTAATTTCGGTAGAGCATGACAAGGAATGGTTTGATAAAATTGCGAGCGCAAAACCTGAAAATGCCGAGCTGATATTTTGCGAACTGGTGCGCGACGGCGATTATTGCCGGGTGCCTTTAAAACTGGAAGAAACCTTTGACATTATTATTGTAGATGGCCGCGACCGTGTAAACTGCTGCAGGCAGTCGGTTAAGGCGTTATCCGAAACAGGGGTAATTGTTTTAGATGATTCGGAAAGGGAAGCGTACAGGGAAGCGATAACTTTTTTAGTAAGCAAGGGATTTAAAGAACTGTCGTTCACCGGGATCTCGCCGGGGTTATTTTACAGGAAAGCAACATCAGTATTTTACAGGCCGGAGAACTGTTTAAATATATAATATGGCTGAACAAACCATCAGCGGCAATGTTAAAACCGCGTACGACGAATTTTACCAAAAGCACGATGAGGCCTGGCGTATGCTTGGCGCGAAGTATAAAGCACAGCATATTATTGATGTTTGCAAGGGCCATACTTTTAAAAAAGTGCTTGAAGTTGGCGCTGGGGATGGCAGCATATTGAAATTCCTGGCTGATGCCAGTTTCGCGCCCGAATACCATGCGGTTGAAATTTCGGAGAGCGGGGTGGGGCATATTCTTTCGAGGAATATTAACAACCTGCTATCAGTTCAACTATTTGATGGTTACCGATTGCCGTTTGAGGATGATAGTGTAGACCTGATCATTCTTTCGCATGTGCTTGAGCATGTAGAGCATGAACGCATGCTGCTAAGAGAAATAAAACGGGTGGCAGGTCATTGTATCATTGAGGTCCCGCTGGACTATAGGGCCGGTGTGGATAAAAGGATAAAACATTTTTTGGCTTACGGGCATATTAATGTATATACGCCAACCTCGCTGCGTTATTTGTTGCGCACCGAAGGTTTCGAAATAGAAAACGACCTTACATCGCTTATTGAGCCGGAAGTAACAAAGTTTAATACCTATATTAATCAAAAGAAGCCTAAAAGCTTCATAACAAATTTGAAAATAGGGGCTGAGTTTATGGTTAAGAATAGCCTCGGAAAAATTTTCGGAAAAAAGAAGAAAGAACAATTAGCCAACGCTTATACCGTTCTCTGTAAAAAAACTGTAGACCAGGTGAATATATTCTAAATCACGATCTAACTATGAAGAATTATCGGGAACGAATTAATGATAAAGTTTTTGTAGAGACGCAATACTTTGCGTCTCGAAACGAAATGCCGGCATTTGGGGTAAATCTCGCAATTAGGGTCCGAGACGCAAAATATTGCGTCTCTACATACCATAATTCGCTATAATACTGGTTTCCGCCATTTCTTAAAATTGCAATTCTAAAAATTAGTATTTTAATTCATGCAAAGCCTTGCACCAATCGCCTTATTCGTTTATAACCGTCCCGAGCATACCCGGCGCACGCTTACTTATTTGGAAAAAAATGTGTTAGCCGATGAATCGCGTTTATTTATTTTTTCAGATGCGGCAAAAACTGAAGAGGATAAAGCTAAGGTTGAGCAGGTAAGGGCTTTAATAAAAGAGGTTACCGGCTTCAAATCGGTAAAAGTGATAACCCGGAAAGAAAACCTGGGGCTGGCAAATTCTATTATCAGCGGCGTTACGCAAGTGGTTAATGAATACGGCAAAGTGATCGTATTTGAGGACGACCTGCTTTCATCGCCATTTACACTGCAATATTTTAACGAGGCGCTTACCCGATACGCTGATGAGGAAAAGGTAATGCACATCGGCGCTTATATGTACAATATTGCCAATAAAAACCTGCATCAAACCTTTTTCTTCCGCGCGGCTACCAGCTGGGGCTGGGCAACCTGGGCAAGGGCCTGGAAAAATTTTGAACCTGATGTCGATACCTTGCTGAAACAATTCGATAAAAAGAAAACCGACCAGTTTTCGATAAACGGCACCATGAATTTCTGGAAACAGCTGGAAGGTTTTAAAGCCGGAAAAAATGATTCATGGGCAATACGCTGGTATGCTTCTATTTTTTTAAAAGGAGGATTAACATTAAATCCTTCCAAATCGCTTGTGCATAATATTGGCAATGACGGCAGCGGTGTACATTCCAAAAAGGAGGATATGTACCATGTGCAAACAGCCAAAAAACCAGTTAAACAATTTCCTACAGAAATAAAAGAGGACCCCCAGGCGTACCAGGCTATCAAAAATTTCCTTAAAAACCGGAAGGGCAGCCTTTTACAGCGTGGATTGCGTTTTGTAAAACAATTGCAGGTTAAATATCTTACAAAAAAACCGTAGAGACACAATACTTGTGTCTCCGAACGTTGGTTCTTTTGGAAATATTCGGAGACGCAAGTATTGCGTCTCTACCAATTTAATCATTTATAGGGTGTCATGTCCAATCGCATCATCAATAAATTAAAAAAAAAGTTGCGGAATATCTCCGGGAAAGGCCTTACGCTTAACAAAAGTGCCGGGTCTTCATTTGTCAAAGGCGCCAATGTTGAGATCAATAAAACAAGCATTGTCTTAACAGGTAAATCCGAATTAATTATACATGATAATGTAAAGCTTGATGGCTATGATATTAACATCAACGATGGTTATCTTGAAATCGGCGATCATTCACAATTAATAAAAGGCAGGCAAGCCCTCACCCCGATCATTTCTATCAACAAAGGCAAACTGTATATCGGCCCGTACAATGCTATTAAGGCTGATTTAAAAATACGTTTTGGCGGTATTTGCACTATCGGCACCTACAATTCAATTAACGAGGGAACAGAAATAAGGTGCGATCAGTCGGTAACCATTGGCGATTATAATATGATCTCGTACGAATGCATGATCTATGATACCAATACCCATTGCATTTATCCGCCGGCAATACGACGGCAAAGAACAAGAGGAGATTTCCCGACCATAGGTATTGAAACAGAGAAACCGGAGACAAAGGAAGTGATTATCGGCAATGATAATTGGTTGGGCAAAAGGTGTGTTATTCTAAAAGGCTGCGTACTGGGCAACCAGGTAATTGTGGGTACAAATGCCATGGCTTCGAATATTAGAGTGGATAAAGGGATTGTTGTTGGTAATCCGGCGTATATTGTTGGTAGGTAGAGACTTACGAAGTTTTTAAAACTTCGTAAGTCTGTCATTGAAATATTTTCATCCAAATATAAGTTACAAGTTTTAACAGGCCTTTGAATAAAAAGTAGCTAAAAATTGTAAAACTCGCAATGATAATCGTGAGATATAGATCGCCCCCAAACGGGTGAATGGTAGTATGCCATCCCGGCTCAAGCGAAACAGTAAAATCATTAAAAAAGATTAAGCCGATGCATTCATATATTACGAAAAAGGTTATGATACCTGCTATCAACTTAAGCAATAGTTTGTGCCAGTTCTTCATATTGAATTTTTTTTATAAACTTCGATTTCATCGGTTGGTCGAGGTAGAACAGAGTAAAATTTACTTATCGATAAATTCGTTTTTGTTTTTTCTGATAAATTCAATCTGTAATTTTTGTAACTCTTCGTTTTTATTAAGCTCATAAAACTCATCAAACAAATCGTTTAGCGGATTGTCATCATATGATTTACTAAATCCTTCAAGCGTGCCATCCTGGTATTTTATGATTTTTTCATAATCAGTTTCAAATATATTATTTGTTTTAGTCAACAAATCGGCAAATTCGTTTGCATTTACCAGCCTCAACGCCTCCGGTATAAGCTTTGCATATTGTCCGCGTGAATTGTAATAATATTGATTGAACCCGCCATTGTTTACTTCAGCTTCAAGGCACCAGATCATATAAATGGCCTGCTGCCCTTTAGAGAATCGAGCAACGGTCTCGTATTCTTTTTGATAATCTTTAGGAAATTTTTCCATTAGATTGTCAAAAACCGTTTGCAGTAATTCATCGTCTGGCGTTTTGTCTATAATATCTTCGGTCAGCTCTTTATAAATTGGCCTATTCATGAAGGCCGCTATCGAAAGGGATATTTTTTTATCAATATCGCTTTGTGAAGATTCGTTATTCGACACCGCCTGTTTTTTGAAGCCAAAAAAATTCAAAAGAGATTTAAACATCATTCTTAGATAAATAGTTCGAAAATTACTTCACCCCCTTCAGCACTATATAAGGCGATAGGGCCTTACTTTCCACCGAAACAATTTTAGTAAAAACCTTACCGGCCAGCCAGATAGTTTTAACCAGGGCCTTAACCAATGCTCCACGCTCACCCTTATTCTCCAGCCAAACGGTGAACCTGCCATGGAAATAGCTTTCCACTTCAGTAAGGCCCAACTCACGACAATATTCAGCCAGTAATTTAGGGTTCATGCTGTCGATATTATGCTTGTCATAATTGTCCCTGTCGAATTCGCGCTGTATCCAGCCATTAACTCCTTTGAAATTAGGCAGCGTGATAAACAATACGCCGCCGGGTTTTAAAAATTGCAGGTGGGTTGCGATGATGGCTTTGGTATCATTAAAATGCTCTATCAAACCGAAAGATAATACCAGGTCGTAAAGTTTTTTAGCTTTGTAAGCAAAAAGGTCGGCCTCAATGATGTTTATATCGCCGGGCTTAAGACCGTTTTTTTCCAATAGCTGGTTAATCAGGCCCTCGTGGATAAAATAATCGAACAGGGTAGTATCGAGGTGCTGGTATTTTTTTAAATAAGCCGCATAATACCCGGGGAAACCGCCAAGCTCAATCGCTGTTTTGATGTTTTTTTCCGCGATCAGCTTAGCCACTATATCGCCAAAAACATAATTGGGCTTCAGGAAAAAAATAAGGTTTTTTCTCGATTCCCAAAAGGATTTCCAGAAAGCACGATCGGTTAAATTTTGTTCCATTGATATGAGTACGGTTTTACCCCCTCTCCAAAGGAGTTCTTCGAACTGTCTCCTTCGTCGACATCTCCCCCTAAAGTTAGGGGGAGAAAGGGGATTTAATGTTATTATTTCTTTTCCAGTATCCGGGCAGGATTACCTACCACTACACAATCGGCGGGCACATCTTTAATTACAACACTCCCCGCGCCGATGATGACGTTATCACCGATAGTTACATCGCCGATGATGCAAACGTTTGCGCCAATATCAACATTATTTCCAATGCGCGGGCAGCCGCTAAAGGTGCCGTCGGCTAATTTTTTATGGCCGATGGTGGTCGAGTTTCTAAGCACACAATTTTCGCCTATGACAGTGCCTTTATTTATTACCAGCGCCTGCCCGTGATACAGCGACAGACCTTTGCCAACGGTTAATTTGCGCGGCAGCTCGATGCCCAAAACCCATTCCACAAAATAGCGGTAAAGCATTAAATACGGATAAAATATAATTTTTGTAATGGTGTTGCGGTTAAAAACCTGCACCAGCCTGAATAAAAACAAAACCAATTGTGCTTTAAAATTTTGCCGGTTGGCGCTCCAATCCTGGAATAAATAAGCAAAAAAGTTCATCGTTTTAATTACCCGGTTTTTCGTTGCTGAAAATGGCCTTCATTACAGCCTCTCCAAAAGTAAAGTTTTCATTTAAGATTTGTTATAATTGCCGGGATAAATAGCACCACCCAATGAAAGTAACATTGATCAATACATCTGATGCCGGGGGTGGTGCGCCCGCAGCCTGTATGCGCCTGCTGAAAGCGCTGGAATTAAAGCAGGTTGATGTGCACATGGAGGTGCAGGACAAAAAGACAAATGAGCCCCGCGTTAACAGTATTAGCAATAGTTCTATCAGCAGGTTAAGAATAAAATTTAACTTTTTATATGAGCGGCTGCCGTTTATCTGGTTTAAAGCCAGAGACAGGTCGTTAAGGTTCGCATTTTCAACAGCCGATGCCGGTACGGACATCAGCAGCCAGCCGGATATTTTAAACTCCGATATTTTACACCTGCACTGGACAAACAGCGGGTACCTTTCCACGGACAATTTAAAAAAGCTATTTGAAACGGGCAAACCGGTGGTGTGGACCCTGCATGATATGTGGGCCTTTACGGGCGGCTGTCATTATTCGGGAGATTGCAACCATTTTGTTAACCAGTGCGGTGATTGCTGGATGCTGCGGGACCGCGACAGCAACGATATATCACAGAAAGGCTGGACTCGTAAGAACGATATGCTGAATGTCGCAAAAAATATTGTTTTTGTAACCTGCAGCCATTGGCTCGCTGATGTCGCACGAACCAGCTCCCTTTTGAAAGATTTCCGCATTGAAACTATACCTAACCCGATTGATATGGAAATTTTTTCGCCAAAAGACAGGATCGCCGCAAGGGCAAAATGGAATATCGATCCAAAATCAAAAATAATATTGTTCGGGGCGGCTAATATTCTCGACAGGCGCAAAGGCATCACTTATTTGGTTGATGCGCTCAACGAACTGGAAAATAATTATCAGGATATCGGGGATGTGGAGATCGTTATATTCGGGAAGAACAAGTCTTTCGATGTAAGCCAGTTGCCTTTCAAGGTCCATGAACTTAATATAATTACCTCGCAGCATGACCTTGCAGAGATTTACAGCCTCGCCGATGTATTTGTTACGCCCGCGATAGAAGATAACCTGCCCAACACCGTTATGGAGGCACTGGCTTGCGGAACGCCGGTGGTGGCCTTTAACACAGGCGGCATCCCTGACATGGTGGAGCATACAAAAAATGGCTATCTTGCTGAATTTAAATCATCTGCGGATTTTGCGGCTGGGATATATTATATTTTGAACGCTGCAAGCAAAGGTGACCTGGCAGCAAATGCCCGGAAGAAAGTATTGGATAATTTTACCAACGAGATCGTCGCCTCGAAATATATGGCCGTTTACCAATCAATTTTAAACAAATGACGGACTTTAAGCTCACCCTGTCGGTAATTACTGTTGTTTATAATAACGTAAAGGATATTGAGCGGACGATGCTTTCGGTATTGAACCAAACCTGGCCAAATATTGAATATATCGTGGTAGACGGGCTGTCGACAGATGGTACGGCCAAAATTGTCAATAGTTATAAAATCAAGATCGCAAAACTCATCAGCGAAAAGGACGAAGGTATTTATGATGCGATGAACAAAGGACTTGCTGCGGCAACCGGGGATTATGTAATATTTATGAACTCGGGCGACGAGTTTTATGATACCGATACGGTAGAAAAAGTTTTTAATTCTTCAAAAAGCGCCGATATTTATTATGGTGAGACCGAAATGATTGACGCTGATGGCAAAAGCCTCGGCCAGCGCCGCCACAAAGCGCCGGGAGAATTTACCTGGCGAAGTTTTAAATATGGTATGAGTATCAGCCACCAGGCCATTTATATCCGAAGGTCATTAACCGGACCTTTCGACCGCCGGTATCAACTCAGCGCCGATATTGACTGGATCATCCGGGCAGCAAAAAAAGCCAAAAAAATAGTGAATGTAAACCAATATGTGGCCAAATACCAGGTGGGTGGGATATCAAAAGCCAGGCATCGCCAAAGTTTAATGGAGCGTTTTGATATTATGCGGCGGCATTATGGCTTGTTGCCGACTCTGCTTAACCATGGGGTGATAGCCATTAATTTAGGCTTGTACCGGATGAGGCATAAAAATACGAATGATTGAGGTTGGTCTGAACCCGGATTAAGCAGATTTTAAGGATTTTTTGGATGTTTGCTTCGTCCTCGCTTCCATATAAACAGCCCCGGCCAAAGCAAGTACCAGTAAAACAGACCCTGCCAGGGAAATTTTTTCACCCGTATAATACGATGCCGGGTGGAAAACAAACTCAACCTTATGGTTACCAACCGGGATTTGCGCCGCACGCAAAACGTAATCGGCACGGAAGTAGGGTTTTTCTACGCCATCGATCAGCATTTTCCAGCCCTTATCGTAATAGATCTCCGAAAACACCGCAGTTTGCGGCGTTTTTGAGCTTGTTTGATAAGTTAGATCATCAGGGGTGTATTTTGTTAATTTGATGGTAGCGGTTGAATCAACCTGCGCTTGTTTTTCGTTGATGATGTTTTTATAGCGCCGGTCAACAATGGCTTCATTTTTTGGATCGAAACTGTTTAAGGCTTCCATTTCCTTGTCGGCATTAGCCGCATACTTAATACTTTTTACAAACCAGACATGCCCACTGGCCGTTGGGTTGGCAATAGATGTTAAGTTTTTTGTTGAATCGGCATTAATAATATATTTTGTGTTCAGCATATCCAGCACGTTTTTATTAATACGTTTGGTAAACTGGTTTTCAACCAACTCATTATAACGTTTTAGGCGTGCTGCCGAATAACCGCCGATGGATTTATAAAAATATGGTGTGGTTGCATCCTGTAATAAAGTTTGTGTAAGGTCGATTACGCGGAAATCGGGGTCCTTGTCCAATAAAATTTGCTGATCAACCGGCCGTGACTGGGCTTGCGGGGCATCCTGTTTATCCACAAACTCTTCGTCTTTAAGGTATCGTTTATCAATTGTCCACAGGTCGGCCAGCATCAGGACAAGGAAAGCGATGGATAGCATAGTTACGCTTACTTTTTGCTTAAGAAACGCCCAGATCAAACCAAAACTGATAATTACAAAAAGCAATGAGCGTATGGCATCGGCACGTGCGGCGGCGATCCTGTCCTGCACCAATGCATTGGCCATCGCATTAGCCATCGCAGCATCCCCACGGGCAAAGCTCGTCAGCTGGCTGATCAGTGCCTGGTGGCTGCTTGATTTGAAAGCGAGAAGAACATCGGGTACCAGGATTAATAATAAAGCAACGCCGCCGGTAATATAAAGCGCGAGCTTAGCTTTTTTAAACAGCTCTTTTTTATCGGGATCATTGATTACCTCGTTGACCGCCAGGATGGCCAGTACAGGGAAACAGAGCATGGCCACGGCCAGGATTGACTCCACCGCCCTGAATTTGTTATACAGGGGGAAGTGATCAAAGAAGATGTCGGATACAAACGGGAAGTTTCTGCCGAATGACAGGAGCATCGTTAAAACCACCGTTATCAGCAGCCACCATTTGATATGATCTTTTACGACAAATAATCCCAGCACAAACAGGTAACAAACCACCGCACCGAAATACCAGGGCCCTTCGGTAAATGTTTTTTCGCCCCAGTAGAGTGGCAGGCTTTGCGCGATATTTTGCGCCTGTGCTGCATCTACGCCTTTATCGGTAAGCACTTTGGCGATGTTTGAATCATCCCCCGAGGGGCCGTTCATCGTACCTCCATAGGCATTGGGTACTAAAAATGTAAAGGTTTCGCCAACACCCTCGCTAAATTCGTAGGCATAATCACGCTGCAGACCGTCACTGGCTTCGGTGGTACTTTGGGTAAGGTTTGATTTGCCGCGGATGGAATCTTTGCTATATTCGTATGTGCTCCATAATAAAGAAGCGTTTATCAGCACAGCCAGCAAGGTTGCACCTGCGATATATGCAGTTGATTTAAAAAAGTTTGCGGTGGTTTTTGTTTTAATGGCCTGGTAAAGCTCTATTCCCAGCCAGATCAACAAGGCGATGAGCAGGTAATAGGTCATTTGTATGTGATTGGCCTTTATTTCAACCGAAAGGAATAAAGCCAGTAATGATGCCCCGAGCAGCTTTTTATCCCGCATGATCAAAATCACCGATGCGATGATCGGTGCAAATAAAGCAATGGCAAATTCCTGGTTGGCATGGCCGGCAGCGATGTAGATAATATTGTACGATGAAAAAGTAAAAGCAAGCGCCCCGGCCGCCGATAGCCAGGGATTGATCTTTAAAACGCGGAATAAAAAATAAGCGCCGAACAGCAGTATAAAAACGATATAAATCGGCGCCGGAAAAGCAGTATCTAAAAAATTGACGATGTGGGTCGCAATGCTGCCGGGATATGGCGCCCATACCTGGTAAGCGGGCATACCACCCAATATTTGGTCTGTCCATAAAATGGTAGTATCCCTTGTGCGGTAATCATTAATTTCTTTTTGAGTGGATTGGGCGCGGGTAACATCATTTACCCCTAACTTTTTACCTTCGAACGCCGGGGTAAAGTAAGCGAAGGCAGCCAGCAAAAATATTCCCGCAATTAAAAAGTGGATGCCGTTGCGCTTAAACCAGGTATTCATGTGAGGGTTTTAAATGTAATAGAAAGATTTGATAATTGTTAAAACTTGCGCTTTGTGGGCCTAAAATAGTAAATAGAGGCGTAGCCTCGAAAAATATTGAAGCAACGGATTTTAATCCGTTGAAAAGAGACAACAAAATAATAAAGAGCCGTAGGTTCGGCCAATATATTAAGCGTTGTCCCATTTGATATTCAGTAACCGGTGGACATCAAATTTAGCAGTATAATATGGGCCGTGCCGACGGCACTTAACATTATTGCCGGATATGCAACGGGTTGAAACCCGTTGTTACAATATTGGTCGAGCCTACGGCTCTTAGAAATCGAACGCCGTCCAAACAAATTAATATCTACTCATTTCGTCGGGAGGACCAAGGGAGTTATCAACTCTAAATCAGGCCTTTTTAGTTTTTTCAATTACTGGAACCGGTTTCTTATTCCTTGTTTCCATATAAACGGCACCACCTAAGGCCAGCACCAGCAGGATTGAACCTGCCAATGAAATTTTCTCACCTGTATAATACGAGTTCGGGTGGAAAACAAACTCAACCTTGTGGTTCCCCAAGGGGATTTGTGCGGCACGTAAAACGTAATCGGCGCGGAAATAGGGTGCCTCAGCGCCGTCTATCAGCATTGTCCAGCCTTTATCATAGTAGATCTCCGAAAAAACTGCGATCTGTGTTGCTGTTGAGCCGATTTGATAGGTTAAATGGTCGGGGTTATAGCTTACTAATTTAATGGTGGCGTTAGGGTCGGCCCGCAGTTGGTCCTTATCGAACATTTTTTTGTACCGCTGATCAACAATGGCTTCATCCTTGGGGGCAAAAGCGCTCAGGGCTTGCATTTCCTTGTCGGCATCAGCCACCAGCCTTACGCTTTTCACAAACCATGCATGCCCGCAGGCCGTTTGGTTTGCGACCATCGAATAGTTCCGCGATGTATCCTGTGTGATCAGGTATTTGGTGTTCAGCATATCCAGCACATCATGGTTTGGCGGATTTTGGGCCAACTGGCCGTCCATCAGCTCGTCATATCTTTTTAAACGCGCAGCAGAATAACCGCTGATAGATTTATGAAAGAAAGGGTTTATCTCATCATTTTTTATTTCGGCCGTTACGTCAAATACCCTGAAATCCGGATCGGGGTCCCTCGCAATAAACAAATCCACCTCGCGCGGCTTAACTACCTGGGCTACATCCTGCTTATCCTGGAAACTCGATTCTTTAAGGTAACGCTTGTCAACCTGCCACATATCAACCAGTACAAGTACAAATAACACGAGTGAAAATACGGTTAAATTGATCTTTTGCTTTATAAATGCCCAGATCAGGCCAAAAGCTATCACAACAAATATCAGGGACCTGATAGCGTCTGCCCGTTCCAGGTCTATCCTGTCGCTGACTACAGCATTGGCGATATTATTTGCTGTCGTGCTGTCGCCCCGAAGAGCGCGTGTAAGATAGGTAATACCGGTTTGTACTTCGTTCGATTTAAAGCTTAAAATAAGCTGCGGCAATGCAATTAATAATAAAATAAGGCCGCCGGTAATGTAAAAAGCAAGCTTTAGTTTCTTAAACATAGCTGCCTTGTCGGTTGAAATGATGATCTCCTGTACCGCCAGCAAAGCAAGTATCGGGAAACAGATACTGGCAACAGCAAGTATCGATTCCACAGCGCGGAATTTATTATAAAGCGGGAAATAGTTAAAAAACAGATCGGATACATAAGGCCAGTTCTGGCCGAACGATAACAGCATGGTTAATACCACCGTTGCCAGCAGCCACCATTTGATGCGGTCATTTACAACCATTAAGCCAAATAAAAACAGGAAGCAGATCACAGCGCCGAAGTAAAACGGCCCCGCAGTGCCCGGCTTTTTTCCCCAATACATGGAGAGCCCCGGAATCCCCGCCATTTGCTGTGCATAGGTAGCAGCCTGGTCTGCAGCCACCCCTTTACCGATAAATACCTTTGCTGTCGCTGAATTCTGATCAAGGTCAGAAAGGCCTGAGCCGCCTCCATAAGCATTCGGAATTAAAAAGGTAAGGCATTCGCCAACGCCCTGGCTCCATTGATAGGCATATTCCTTACTCAACCCGTTGCTGGGTTCTTTCGTATTTTGAGTTAGGTTTGATTTGCCCCTGTAGCTGTCTTTGCTGTACTCGTAAGTACTCCAAAGCAGCGACGCATTTACCAGCAGTGCTAACAAAACAGCGGCGACAAGGTAAGCTATGGATTTTAAAAACGCAGGTGTAGTTTTTGTTTTTATGGCATGATAAAGCTCAATGCCGATCAATATCAATAAACCCATTAGCAGGTAATAGGTCATCTGGATATGGTTTGCTTTAAACTCCAGCGCCATAAATAAAGCGGTTAAGGCGCCCCCCAATAAGTACCTGCCCCGCAGGGTTAAAAGGACGCTTGCGATGATCGGCGCAAAAAATGAGATGGCCAACGCCTGGTTTGAATGCCCCGCGACAAGCAGGATAATATTATAGGATGAAAATGTAAAGGCCACCGCCCCCGCAGCTGCAAGCCAGGGATTTAGCTTTAATACGATAAATAAAAAGTAGGTGCCGAACAGGAACAGCAACACATCATAAATTGGATTTGGAAAAGTTGCTACCAATACGTTAACAATGGTGGATGCGATGTTATTGGAGTATGGCGCCCATATCTGGAAAGCCGGCATACCGCCAAAAATTTGATTGGTCCACAAAATGGTGGTATCCTTTGCACGGTAATCGTTGATCTCTTTTTGGGTGGACTGGGCGCCCATTACGTCAACCTGCCCTAATGTTTTACCCTGGAACGCAGGTGTAAAATAAACAAAGCATATCACCAATAAAATTGCTGCAATTAAAAAGTGAATGCCATTCCGCTTGAACCAGTTATTCATTGAAGTTTTTTAAAAGGGATTATATATTCTTCAAAAATAGAAATTTGCGGGAGAATAGGAATTATAAGTTTTTTTTAGAGTTGGATTGGGTTGGATTAAGTTGATTGAGTTGGATTAAGTTGGATTGCGTCGATCATTTGGTATTTTACAACAAAATCAACAACTCACTTAATCAACTTAACCAACCATTTAACTACCCTCTCCTGGTATATAGAAAAAACACCCCAACGAGTGTGGCGATGCTTATAACGTAGGCAATAATGGCGGCTTTTGTAAAAAATTCTTCGCGGTTTTTGCGGATGGTAAAAAAGTTGTAAACGGCAAGAAGGCCAATAATTACCCAAAAAAACCAACTGACATGGTCTTTACTGGCGAATAACGAAGTTGCGATCGCTACGACAATAAAATTAGCGATGATCAAAAGTGTCGATTCGGGCGTATTGTTATGTTGCCGCCGACGTTTAAATACTTCTTCGGGTATCATCATGGCCGGTTATTTTATCTCTTCATAGTCGATAAATTCGCCTTCTGAATCAGGAACTGAACCTTTAGTCGACTTGGGTATATAATCAACTTTTATTTTGTCTGTTTGGGTATTGCTGTTATAATTTTGCTGGTAGTTGTGTTGCTGTTGTGCTTTATTCACCACCTTTTGAAATAACACAGGCAATACAATGCGCAAAACGGCCCGGATAATATAATATGTTATTATAGCAAAAAACAGGAAATCTAAAAATTCCATCTTTTAAAAATTTAGCTTACAAATATAAGATTATAACGACAAAAATGTTTGCGTATGATTTTACATTGTTTTTTGACACTGGGTTGATGGTTTTTGTTACAAAGCTATTGAATTTGAAGATTTGGCAATTTGAAAAGGGAACGGATTTAAAATACGCCACTACCGTCATGGCGAGGAACGAAGCCATCTCTGAACTATGCAAGTCAATGGACCTGTGTGTATATGGGACGCTCGTTCCGCGTTCAGGCCGTCAAGTAATACGTTCGTTTATTTCTCCATTAATTTGTTGTACAAATCTTCCCATGTTGGGTTCATTGAGTTTATCAGTTTTATTTTATTTTTCCTGCTACCGTTTTTGAGCGTCTTTTCAACACCGATTGTTTCTTCAATACGCGAATAGAAAAAATAATAAACCAAAATATCGCAATTGTATTTTGCAGTGAAACTATTGGGATATGTTTTGTTTTTGTGATCCCAAACCCTACCAGTTAAGTCGGAAGTAACGCCTACGTATAACATTGTGTGCATTTTATTGGTAGTGATATAAACACAGCCTCCTTGTTGAAAAACCATAATGCAAATTAAAAAAAATTATGTTTTGTTTAAGTAGATGCTTGGTTACTCCGGGATTGCAGACAGCGGACGGGCATGGTTGCGCAAGGGTTCCGTATAAATAAGGGTTCAATGAATAGCATGTGCAGAGATGGCTTCGTTCCTCGCCATGACGGGTGGTTAAGGCATGGTTGGAGGGGGGTACCGCATAAACGAGGGTTCGGTGAATAGTATGTGCAGAGATGGCTTCGTTCCTCGCCATGACGAGTTGGGCACATCAAAACTTCTCTTCCATCATTTTTTCAAGGGCGAACATTTCATCACGAAGCTTGGCGGCTAATAAAAAATCCATGTTTTTGGCGGCTGCAAGCATGTCTTTTTTGGTGTTCTCGATGGATTTTTTTAGGTCGGGCTTGGTCATGTACTGAACAATGGGGTCTGCGGCAAGTGAGGCCATATCGGTTTCCACGTACGCCCTTTGCACACCGCCTTTAAAATCCATTACCGAAGTTTGCTCCATGATCTCGCTGCGTGTTTTACCAATCGTTATTGGTGTAATGCCATGCTCTGTATTATATTTTACCTGTATATCGCGACGGCGGTCGGTTTCGTCCATGGTCATCTGCATGGAATCGGTAATTTTATCGGCATACATAATAACCCGGCCACGGTCGTTTCGCGCCGCGCGGCCTATAGTTTGTATCAATGACCGTTCCGAACGCAGGAAACCTTCTTTATCAGCATCTAAAATGGCTACTAACGATACCTCGGGCAGGTCCAAACCTTCGCGCAGCAGGTTAATGCCTATCAGCACATCAAACTCACCCAGGCGCAGCCCCCTTAATATCTCAACCCGTTCCAATGTTTTAACTTCGGAATGTATGTAGCGGCACTTTATACCCAGCCTGTCCATATACTTTGCCAGTTCCTCGGCCATGCGTTTGGTGAGGGTGGTTACAAGTACACGGTCGCCCATTTTTACGGTTTTATCCACTTCTTCCAACAAGTCATCTACCTGGTTAATGGCGGGCCTGATATCTATCACCGGGTCAAGCAGGCCGGTTGGGCGTATCACCTGTTCAACCACCACACCGCCCGACTTTTCCAGCTCGAAATCGCCGGGGGTTGCGCTTACATAAATGGTTTGCGGCGCGAGGCGTTCAAATTCCTGGAAATTTAGCGGGCGGTTATCCAATGCAGCCGGCAGCCGGAAACCATATTCAACCAGTGATATTTTACGGGAGCGGTCGCCGCCATACATGGCCCTGATCTGCGGTACTGTAGCATGACTCTCGTCGATCACCATCAAATAATCATCGGGGAAATAGTCCAGCAAACAGAATGGCCTTGCGCCGGGTTGGCGGCCATCGAAAAAGCGTGAGTAATTTTCAATACCCGAGCAATAGCCCAGCTCGCGGATCATTTCAAGGTCGTAATTCACCCTTTCTTCCAGTCGTTTTGCTTCCAGGAAACGGCCATCATTTATAAATTGCTTTTTGCGCGTTTCCAGTTCTTCCTGTATCGCCCAGATGGATTGCGTAAACCGTTCCCTCGGCGCCACGTATAAATTGGCGGGGAACAGCACCATGTGGGTCATTTTTTCGATGGTTTTGCCGGTATCTACGTCAAATGTGCTGAGTTCTTCAATGTCATCGCCAAAAAATGAAATACGATAGGCCACATCCATATAGGCAGGGAAAATATCAACTACATCGCCTTTTACCCTAAATGTGCCGCGTTTAAAATCGGCGGTGGTGCGTGAATATAATATCTCCACCAGCCGGTGTAAAAAAGCGTTACGACTAATGCGTGTACCCACCGCGAACCGGAAAACCGAATCCATAAAATCTTCGGGGTTGCCCATACCATAAATACAGGAAATGGACGAAACCACGATCACATCCCGCCGCCCCGACATTAATGCGGAAGTGGTACGCAGCCGCAGTTTTTCGATCTCCTCGTTTATCTGCAAATCTTTTTCAATATAGGTGTTGGTGGTTGGGATAAATGCTTCCGGCTGGTAGTAGTCGTAATAGGATACAAAATAGTTTACCGCGTTTTCCGGGAAGAACTGCTTAAACTCACCATACAGTTGGGCGGCAAGCGTTTTATTATGACTTAATATCAACGTAGGCTTTTGCGTTTGCGAAATAACATTGGCAATAGTAAATGTTTTACCCGAACCCGTTACCCCAAGTAAGGTCTGGAACGGGTCCTGGTTATTTACACCTTCAACCAGCTGCTTTATAGCTTCGGGCTGGTCTCCGGTGGGGGAATATTGGGATGTTAGTTTGAAATCCATAGAATTTGCAAAAATACGTAATAGTGATTAGAGATTGGAGGTTAGAGGTTAGATTTGAAAAGCATAACCCCAATCCTTACAATTTCATTACAAGGTCAAAATTAAAAGGCTGTGATGACAACGGTATGTCAGCAGGAAAGTTTGATTTTTGAATTTCGTAGGTGCGATTTAGGATTTATGGCATGTTAAGTCATGACCAAGTTAAACTTCAGCATGAAAAATGGGACATCTTACTCCCCTAAATACTTACTGTTCTCAAACCCATATACCATTGCACCGCTTCTTTCCTGGTCTGAGTTTCCACCATAAATGAGGTTTACTTTTGCCTGTGCGTCAAGCTCCTTATAGTAGTGCAGTGTTTTAAAAAAATCCTGGTTTACCGTTTGCGACATCTTTATCTCATAAGCGTTTCTTTCCAAACCTTTGTCGATAATCAGATCAATTTCGCGTTGCGAACTATCGCGCCAGAAATAATATTGTAACCACTCCCCTTTGTTTAGCCCGTCTTTCAGGAATTCATTGATAACCAGGTTTTCGAACAAAGCGCCCTGGGCAAAATGAATTTGAATATCCGACACCTTTCTGATCCCTAATAAATATGAAGCAAGCCCTGTATCATAAAAATACAGCTTCGGGGTTTTAATCAACCGTTTATTGAAATTTTTATGGTAGGGCTGTAAACGAAATACAATAAACGAAGCCTCCAAAACCGAGATCCAGGATTCAATTGTTTTATTGGATAGGCCCAATTCATTCGCCAGGTTATTTTGGTTGAGTAACTGGCCAACGCGCCCGGCCAGTAATTGAATAAATTTTTGAAATGTTGCCAGGTCGTGTACGTTGAGCATTTGCCTTACATCACGTTCAATGTACGTTTGCAGGTAATTGGGATAAAAATCTATGGGTTCTATTTGTTGTTCATAAATACGCGGATAGCCCCCCTTATACAAATACTCCATCCAATTATTGGGTTTATAAACGGAGGTATTTAACTCAATAAAGGAAAAAGGCAATAAAGTAAGCAGGGCCACCCTGCCCGCCAACGATTGGGCGATGTGATGCGATAAAAGAAAATTTTGAGAACCGGTGAGTAGATATTCCCCGTTATTTTTACGATGATCGGTTACGGCCTGCAAGTACGAAAATAATTCAGGTACATATTGAGCTTCGTCAATGATCACGCCATCCCGGTAGTTGTTTAAAAAACCTTTCGGGTCTTCCCTTGCAAATTGGCGCTCATCAGGCAGTTCCAGGTTTACATATTTATAATCTGGGCAAAGGGCCTGGGCAAAGGTGGTTTTACCTGATTGCCTGGGACCAGTGACGGCCACAACCGGGAATTTTGACAGGAGTTGTTTTGCCTTATTATATAATTGGCGATCAATCATTGTGCAATTTAGGAATTCAATTCCTAAATTGCACAATTTATTTCGAATTTCGGATGTTCAATTTCGGATTTAGAAGTGAAATGGTTTAGTTTTGAATTTTTAATAAATGATGCAGCTAAACAAATCCGAAATCGTAACTCGTAAATCTAAAATAAAATACAAACACATCTTTTTCGATCTTGATCATACCATCTGGGATTTTGATAAAAATGCTGAAGAAACATTGTACGAGCTTTATGACGTGTATAGGTTAAATGAGATCGGACTGCCACCTGCGGCTATATTTATTGAAACCTATACCCGCAATAACCATCGGCTTTGGGCAGATTATCATACCGGGAAGATCAGCAAAACCGAACTGCGCGAAACCCGTTTTAAAAAAACATTTTTGGACCTTGGCGTTCGCCCCGACAGTATTCCATTGAAATTTGAGGATGATTATGTAATGATTTGTCCCACCAAAACTAACCTTTTTCCGCATGCGCATGAAACGCTGCGATATCTTAAAGACAAGTATACGCTGCACTTGATATCAAACGGGTTTAAGGAATCATCCGAGTTAAAAGTTGGTAATGCCAATATCGGGGGATATTTTCAACATTTTATCATTTCCGAAATAGTTGGCGTAAACAAACCCGACCCGGCAATTTTTGAGCATGCCCTTAATTTGGCCGGGGCTGAAAAACACGAAAGCCTGATGATCGGCGACAGCCTGGAGGCCGATGTTTACGGCGCCATAAATTTTGGTATGGACGCTATTTATTTTAACCCCTTTAACGCACCAAAACCAGATGACGTTCCTTTACAGGTAAACCATTTAAAAGAGCTGACTTTAATATTGTAGATAAAAATAAGGGTCAAACTTTTAGTGACCATCCCTTACATGAACATTATTTTTTAACATAAAAAAAGACAATTCAGCCACAAAAGAAGCCATTTGTGTATATGTTGAAAGTTTGGAGGAAGGCGACCGGTCGTTTTCTGTTTAAAACCTCTACCTTTATTACAATGAACATTGCCAAAGAGCGCGAAGCGATTGATGACGCCTTAGATAATTACCGCGCCCAACTGGATACGATTCCCGACGAACAGTTTACGGAAACGCCGCGGGGCGGGGGATGGTCATATGCGGAAGTTTATTCCCATATTTTACAGGCTACCTTGGGCTCTTTTATCGGTTTGGAACGCAGCGCGAACGACAATTGCCCGCCAACCAAAAAGGGCCTGAATTTTGTAGGTAAGCTGGTAATGTTTACCGGAAGTTTCCCTCCCGTTAGGATGAAGGTGCCGAAGGTTGTTGCAGCAAAAATGCCGGTAAGCAAGATCAGTAAGGAAGAAGCGAAAAACTTACTGGTGAAATGCCGTAAGCGTGTTGATGATATTATGCCGGTATTAAAAGATTCAGCCCCGGATTCGCGTTATAAACATCCGCGGCTGGGGATGCTTAATGCAAAACAATGGTTTAAATTTATACGTATACATGCCCAACATCATTTAAAACAGTTGGACCGGATTAAAAAAAAATTTCAAAAAGGGTGAAACCTTTTACATTTAACAGAGTCTTAACAATAGAATAACCTGGTTATAGGATATTTGTAAAAATTGTATATATGCATTTTGAGTTCGCTTATCTGGTTGTGGTTGGATTGTTATTCCTGGTAGGAGTATTTTATCTGAGCCCCTTTGAACTAAAAGTTAATGATGACGACGACGACGAATAATCGTTGCACCTGTAATCCTCACCTTTATTTCCGGTATAATTTACCGGGCGGAAAAATACCCCCTCAATTTTAATGGCAAAGCGCGAAGTTGATATTGTTGTTATATCCGACGTGCATTTAGGCACTTATGGTTGCCACGCCAAAGAATTGCTGAAATACCTGAAAAGCATCAAACCAAAAATCCTCATCTTAAACGGCGATATTATTGATATATGGCAGTTCAGTAAATCGTACTGGCCCGAGCCGCACATGAAGGTGGTGCGTCGTATATTAAAGTTTGTTACCGATGGCGTGCCTGTTTATTATTTAACCGGCAACCATGACGAGATGCTGCGTAAATTCGCTGATTTTAACCTGGGGTCGTTTCAGCTGCTTAATAAGATCGTATTGAATATCGATGGCAAAAAAGCCTGGATATTTCACGGAGATGTTTTTGACGTAACGATGCAGTATTCAAAATGGCTGGCAAAATTAGGAGCAGTTGGTTATGATACGCTTATTTTGATCAACAGCCTTAGCAATTGGTTCCTGACCGCTATAGGGCGGCAAAAAATGAGCTTTTCGCAAAAAATAAAAGCGCGCTTCAAGGAAGCCGTAAAATTTATTAACGCGTTTGAACAAACCGCTGCCGACCTTGCTGTTGGTAAAAACTACAAATATGTTATTTGCGGCCATATCCACCATGCCGAGATCAGGGAAATAGAATCGACCGAAAAAACCGGGTCTGTTTTATATTTAAATTCGGGCGATTGGGTAGAAAGCCTTACCTCGCTTGAATATAACAACAAAAATTGGACAATATTCAAATACGATCCCGCCGATTTCAACACCGACGCCGATGAAGATGATAAAACCGACGCCGAAGACCTGGACGCCAAAATGGATGTGAGAATTTTGCTCGAAAGATTTAAACAGGAACCCGGGTAATCGTTAAAAAAGTTGTAATCGTTGTAATGAGTTGTAAGGGTTGCAAGAGTCGTAAAAATGTTGTAATGATCTTTAGCCTTCAAACTTTCACCTGTTTAAATGGTTCGGTATCTTTACAAACAGAAAATTTTAATGTTTCTTTGGAAGGTTAGCTGTGAAGCCCGGTCTTTCTTTTAACCTTTACAACCACTACAACTTTTACAACCTCTGCAACCCCAAATGAAAATACTCTTCGCTATCCAGGGAACAGGCAATGGCCATATCAGCCGTGCACGCGAAATTGTACCCCTGTTACAGCAATATGGCGAGCTTGACCTGCTGATCAGCGGTACCGAGGCCGAAGTTAGCTTGTCACAGCCGGTTAAGTACCGCTTTCATGGTTTTAGTTTTGTTTTTGGTACAAAGGGCGGCGTTGACAACTGGGCCACCTTTAAGCTGATGAATTTACCCCGGTTATGGCGCGATGTACGGAGCCTGCCCTTAAAACAATACGATCTCATCGTCAATGATTTCGAGCCGGTCAGCGCCTGGGCATGCAGACTCCAGAAAGTGCCTTCTGTATCTTTAAGTCACCAATGTTCATTTGTTTCGCCAAATACGCCGAGGCCCCCAAAACGGAGCTGGGCCGAATGGCTGTTTAAATATTATTCCCCAACAACCCACCATATTGGCTTTCATTTCGAACGGTATGATGATTTTATCCATACCCCGGTAATACGGAGCGAGATCCGTAACTTGAAAACCTCCAATTTGGGGCACTATACGGTTTACCTGCCTGCTTATGATGATAAGATACTCACCAAACTGTTGACGAAAACAGATGTGCAATGGCATATTTTTTCGAAACGGCAAAAATCGGCTTACCAAAAGGATAATGTGCAGATATTCCCGGTAAATAATGAAGCGTTTAACGATAGCCTGGCGTCATGCGCAGGTTTATTAACCGGCGGTGGCTTTGAAGGGCCCGCCGAGGCGCTCTTTTTACAAAAAAAGGTATTGATGATTCCGATGAGAGGCCAGTACGAACAGCAATGTAATGCCCTGGCGGCCTCAAAGCTTGGTGTGCCTGTTATTAATGAAATTGATGACGAGTTTGTTGCGCATATTAAAAACTGGGTAAGCGATGGTAAGAAGATAGTGGTTAACTTCCCCGATGAAACGGCGCAAATTGTGGATGATATGGTAAAACGGTTTGCGAAAAAATAGTCGGTGTAATGCCATTTCCTGCCTTTTCCATATTGATCGCCATGGCATTTCAGGAAAGAATATCCCCCAACCAAATCTTATCTAAAATATATTGAAGGCAATACTCCGCAGTTTTAAACTTTTCCGTAACTTTTTTGATTCCTGCTCCGTTAAACATATTGATTTACTTAGCTGCTTAAGCATGCTTCATAAGCACCTGGTTATCTATTGTTTAACCATAAATAAATGCTTGCGAAATAAATGCAATTCTATTTTAAAATTTATTTTATATTTATACTTAAATACCTCTCTGTTAAATATCTATCTGTGACTCATTAATTATCACCTCTGTAATTAATTATCACATTCGTAACTCGTTAATTATCACCTCTGTAATTCATTAATTATTAAATCCCTAATTCATTAATTATCAAATCTCTAACTAATTAACTATTACGATTATGAAACAAACAATTTTAATTTTATTATTGCTGCTAATTTTTGCAGCCTGTAAAAAGGATGCAGAAAATGTAAGCCCTACCGATTTAAGCCCCGCCGAAAATCTAAAAAAACCAGGAATGGGTGAAATGAACCTTAGAGTAACACCAACCCGTACGCTTTCTTTTTCTGGCTATACCTGGACAATAACAGATAGCGGCACCGGTACGCAAGGGCCGGGTCCAAATCATTGGTCAAGTTCAAATGCCTACTTGGATGCAAACGGGTATTTACATCTTGAGCTTACTAAAAACACTTCGACAAGGACCTGGCAATGTTCCCAGGTTGTTCTAAACCAAAGTCTTGGCTATGGAACGTACCAATGGCAAGTTGAAGGACGTATTGACCAATTAGACCCGAATGTGGTTTTCGCGATGTTCAATTATTCCGGTAACGATGGCTATGACGAAATGGACATTGAATATTCAAAATGGGGGAACGCTAAAAATAAGACTAACCTGGACTTTAATCTTTATCCTGCTACCGGCAGCAACCAGACCAACATGGAAACAACAGCATCTGTTACTTTAACGGGAACTTACACAACACACCGTATTATCCGGTCTGGTAACGAAGTAGATTTTCAAAGTTTAGCAGGCTTCCAGGACGACAATACGAACCTTTATGCTGCTAAATCATTTTACAACCCTCCGACATCAATTAGTACGCTGAATATGCCGGTTTATATGAATCTTTGGTTATATCAAGGTAAAGCACCTTCAAACGGAAAAAATGTAGAGGTTATCATACACAATTTTAAATTCACTCCTTCAACTAATAATTCACGTCTTTGATTCAAAATTCATGGTTTCTGAATTGGATATATAACTTTCGCAATGGGGTTTCCGCATAAGCCGTTTTTCTGCTAATTTCGCCAGCAAATAACGTTTGATGATCAATTTTTTCAAAACGCTCAATCCGCTTGGTGTTTTATGGCTGGCAATTATATTATTTGCTTTACGCGCCGGTTATATATTTCATGCGCCCGATAAAATTGATTTTGCTTTTACCAGGTTATTCAGCCGGTTATTGATCCCTGTTTCGTGGCAGTACCAGATATCGCCGTTTTCCAATATCATGCTGGCAGGCATATTAATATTTATCCAGGCCTTATTGTTAAACTATTTGGTTAACCGTTACAATTTATTGGGTAAGCCCACTTTCTTGCCCGCTTTAATGTTCATCACGGTTTCGGGTTTGTTTACGCCATTTTTGGTATTAAGCCCGTCGCTGGTTTGTAATTTTTTATTGATATGGATGCTTTTTAAATTGTTTAGTTTCTACAAAAGCAACGATTGCGGATCGACAGCTTTCGATTTGGGGATGATCGTAGCAGTTGGCTCTTTAATATACTTGCCCTTTATTTATTTATTTTTAGCGATATGGATCGCGCTGATAATTTTTAAGCCGTTCAACTGGCGAGAGTGGGTGGCCGGTATAATTGGTTATATCACCATCTTTTTCTTTTTAGCGGTTTACTATTACCTTAATAACAGCTTAGAACAGTTTTACAGCTTATGGCGGTCGTTGGCTGCAAAGTTTCCGGACAGCATCGATATTAACTACTATAATTACGTCGTACTTATACCGGTCATCGTAATTCTGGTGCTTTGTTTTTTTACGATACGGCAAAATTTTTTCAGAAGCTATGTTCAAATACGGAAATCGTTCCAGCTGCTGTTTATTATCTTTATAATTGCGGGACTTTCATTTTATATTAATGTACCGTTTCAATTAAGCCACTTTTTGTTGTGCGCGGTGCCTGCGGCAGTGTTTTTTTCCTATTATTTTTTGTATGCAACGCGTAAATGGTTCTATGAACTGCTGTTTGGTTTATTGCTGATCAGTATTGTATATTTTCAGTTTAACACTTTTTAACTTTTACTTTCGTTCAATTTACAGCTGTTATATTAGTTTTGTGCTATGAAATTTGGAGTAGTTATATTTCCCGGGTCAAATTGCGATGAAGATATCATCTATGTACTGGAAAAAATACTTGGCCAGCAGGTAGCTCGCTTATGGCATAAAGACCATGACCTGCAGGATGTTGATTTTATCGTGTTGCCGGGCGGCTTTTCATTCGGCGATTACCTTCGCTCGGGAGCGATAGCCCGCTTTTCGCCCATCATGGTCGAAGTAATCCGGTTTGCTGCCAGCGGCGGTTATGTATTGGGTATATGCAACGGCTTCCAGATATTGACCGAAGCCGGCCTTTTA
>Ga0206978_1022_pt1 | contig 36191 bp, 18 predicted proteins | sample Alteio_BWMinCont_21_FD_153477 | JGI IMG/M metagenome (GOLD analysis project Ga0206978, IMG submission 153477) | Enriched cells from forest soil in Barre Woods Harvard Forest LTER site, Petersham, Massachusetts, United States -... | ecosystem: Environmental > Terrestrial > Soil > Temperate forest >...
ATAACCACGTAATTGTCGAAATATTTGATGGTTTTGGTATACGGCTTGGTCCTGTCGTAATATAAACGTGGCAGCCCGCTTACGTCGCTGGCTTTGTAACCGGCAGTAAAGCCTTTAAACGTGAGGCTGTCATAGTGTTCCTTATCTACGTCCCAGTTAAGCGCAAAGGTTTTTTGCCGGCTTACCTGTTCATCGGCTTTGTGTTTTAAGTCGCCTATCAGTTTGGCATCCCGCTCATAAATATCGATAAGGTTTTGCTCAAAATCGTAAGTGGCGTACACCCTTTTATCAAAAGGCTTCAGCATGTGCGTTTCGGTAATATAGCTGATGATATTATGCTGGGCGGTGTAGCCAGTTGCAAAGCGGGGCGTCTCCAAAAAACTCACAATGCCGCTGTCGGGGCTTTTTTCTTCACTCTCCACGTAAGGGGTCATTTCGTAACCGCTTTTTATCATCCTTTTATACAGCTCCGGCGAAAGTGTTTTCGAAGTATAATCAGCAAGGATAGGGTTTTGTTTATCTTTTTGGGTTTCTATCAGCGTCATTACATATTGGTAGTCGGCGCCGTCACTGGTGTGGTTATCCAAAAAAACTTCAGGGTTCCAGGTGTTTAATATCTGCTCAAAAGCAAGGGCATTTTTGCTGTCGGCCTTTATAAAATCACGATTCAGGTCGAGGTTGCGGTAATTGCCCCTGAAACCGTACGCACGCGGGCCGTTCTGGTTAATACGGCTTAGGCCACGGTTCAGGCAGCCGTCGATATTATAAACAGCAATGATACAGATCACCACATCTTTTGGCAGCGCGGTTTTTTTGAGCAGGTCGCGGGTAAGCATCATGCTGGCGTCAATGCCTTCGGGTTCACCCGGATGGATGCCGTTGTTGATGAGCAGTACCCTTTTATTTTGCTGTTTAATCAATTTAGGATCAAAAACCCTGTCGCGCGATAAAACAACCAAAGTCAAGGGTTTGCCAACATCAGTTATGCCGTAATTGATCAGCTTCATCTGCGGGTTATGCAGGCTTAGTTTTTGATAATAAGCGATTATTTCGCTGTAAGTTGCGGTATAGTTTTTATCCTTACTTAACTCAAAAGGGGTAAGTTGTGCCTGTGCCCGGCAAAAAACAAGGCAGATAAGCAATGCCGTTAATATGGTTTTCATTAAACAGGTTTTGGCAAATATAATTGTTAGTTGGTTGATTGGGTGAGTTGTTGATTAAGTTGAATGGATTATAATGGCTGAACAACTGATTTGTTACAATGATTTAATCTTTTCTAAACTTAATCAACCCGATCCAACTTAATTAAACCCAATCAACTGATCTTTATTTCCTCCTGAACCTTGAACGACACGCCTGGGCAGGCTGTTGCAAATCAATAATTATATTATCTCATTTTCTTATTAATATTACATCCTGAAGATGACAAGATAAAACAGCGATATTTTTCTCATATCTCACATCTCAATACTCATATCTAATACAAAATGAATCACTACGGTTTGATCGGTTACCCCCTTTCGCATTCTTTTTCAAAAAAGTTCTTTACGGAAAAATTCGAGAAGGAACATATCACCGATTCGGAGTACCACCTTTTCCCGATAGAACATATCAGCGAGCTACCCGCTTTATTAAAAGCACACCCCCATCTTTGCGGGCTCAATGTCACCATTCCGCACAAGTTATCTGTTTTAAAATACCTGGATTGGATCGAGCATAATGCCCATACAGCCGGTGCGGTAAACTGCATCCGTATCAGCGCTGAAAGTTCCATTGAAGCGGTATTTTCGGGCGAAGTGGGTATAAAGGGGCATGATTTCAGGCTGGAGGGCTATAATACGGATATTTATGGTTTCGAAGTATCGTTAAGGCCATTCCTTAAAGACCACCACGACCAGGCCCTGGTGCTGGGCGATGGCGGCGCGGCAAGGGCGGTTAAATGCGTGCTGGAAGGCCTGGGAATCAATTTCAAAGTGGTTACCCGGAGGCCGTACCCCGGTAATTTACTATTTAAAGATCTTACAACAAGGGATATCAAAAAACATACACTCATTATTAATACTACCCCACTGGGTACGTCACCAAAGGTTGATGAGTATCCGCCGATACCTTACGAGGCGATCACGGATGATCATTTGTTGTACGACCTGGTCTATAACCCCGAAAAAACGCTATTTTTAAAAAAAGGCGAAGAACACGGGGCTGCTATAAAAAACGGGTACGAAATGTTAGTATTGCAGGCGGAGAAGTCCTGGGAAATATGGACCAACAAAGAAAAGCATCCATGAAACAATTTTTAATACTGGCCATAACCGCGTTGTTTTTCGCTTCCTGCAACGGTAATCACGATTATTCACCGAAACCACGAGGTTATCACCGGATAATTTTCCCAAAAAAGGCGTACCAGCAGTATAGCGGTGGTTGTCCTATTGATTTTGTGTATCCTAAATACGCAGTGATCGAGCCGGATAAACTCGCCGGGGCAAAACCCTGCTGGTTGAATATGCAGTTCCCGCAATTTAATGGCACTTTGCATTTGAGCTATGAACCCGTCAATTCGAAAAAAGAATTTAATGAGCTGGTGGAAGATGCCTATAAATTAAGCTATAAACATACGGTTAAGGCAACTTCTATCGACCAGGGGACGATCAGCTACCCCGACCGTAAAGTCTATGGTATTTACTATACCATTGAGGGCAACGCGGCATCATCCGTACAATTTTACCTCACCGACAGCACAAAACACTATATCCGCTGCGCCCTGTATTTTAACACCGAACCCCGGCTTGATTCGATACAGCCCGTGCTTACATTTGTAAAGCAGGATGTTGACCTGATGATAAAAAGTTTCCGGTGGAAATGAGGTTAGTGATTAGTCGAAGGACTCCTTCGGAGAGGTTAGAGACCAGAGATTAGTTGAAAAGTGTTGAAGTCCGAGGTCAGAAATCGGAAGTCAGAATTATTTTAAGTAGGATGATAAACAAGATCAGCGAAATCCACAAATCAGTTAAATCAGCGGTTCTGATGTTATTTTGCTGCTTATCCGCGAAAGCGCAGGTCCCTTTCTCATCAATTGATGTGCAGCATTATAATTTCATCATACAGCTAAACGATTCAAACGATACCATAAAAGGGCAGGCCACCATTAAAATAAAATTTTTGAAGGATGTAAATGCATTTCAGCTAAACCTGGTTAAAACCAAAAGCGACGGCAAGGGGATGCTGGTCTCGGCGGTGACGGAAGCAGGTAAAAACATCGCATTTGCGCAGGACAGCGATGTTGTGAATATAAACGCGATTGCAAAAAATAACAGCCTGCATAGCTACACCATTACGTACCATGGCGTCCCGGCCGACGGCCTTATCATTTCAAAAAATAAATTCGGCCATCGTACTTTTTTCGGCGATAACTGGCCAAACCGCGCGCATAACTGGCTCCCCTGCGCTGATTACCCCGCCGATAAAGCCACCGTTGATTTTATAGTTACCGCACCTGACCATTACCAGGTAGTTGCCAATGGCCTAAAAACAGCGGAAACCTTATTGCCAAACCATTTAAAACTAACGCACTGGAAAGAAACCGCGCAGCTGCCAACCAAAGTAATGGTAATTGGCGTAGCTGATTTTACTATTGACCATACCGGCAATATTGGCAATATCCCGGTTTATACTTATGTGTTTCCCGAAAGCGAAGCCGTTGGGTTTAAGAGCTATGCTGTGGCGAAAGAGATCTTGCCTTTCTATATAAAGAAAATCGGGCCGTATGCTTATGAGAAGTTGGCTAACGTGCAATCGAAAACCATATTTGGCGGGATGGAGAATGCCAGCGCGATATTTTATTTTGAAAATTCGGTAAGCAGCAAAGGCATTGAAGAGTTGATGGCGCACGAAATTGCCCACCAATGGTTTGGCGATGCCGCCAGCGAAAAAAGCTTCGCCCATTTATGGCTTAGCGAGGGCTTTGCCACTTTTATGACCAATGTTTACCTCGAAAATAAATATGGAGCAGATACTTTAAAAAAGCGCCTCGCAACTGACAGGAAAAAAGTGTTAAAATTTGAAAAAAACAGGTTTACCCCGGTTGTTGACACTACTGTTAAAACTGATTTTATGCCTTTGCTGAATGCCAACAGTTACGAAAAAGGCAGCTGGGTATTGCACATGCTGAGGCGCAAGTTAGGAGAAGAGGCTTTTTGGCACGGCATCCGCAGCTATTACGCGCAGTACGATGGAGGCGACGCCAATACCGATGACCTGCGCCATGTTATGGAACAAGCCAGCGAACAAAACCTGGAACCATTTTTTAAGCAATGGCTGTTCACTGCCGGCAACCCGCAATTGGGTATTACATGGAAATACGATGCAACTATGGGTATTATTGATGTGCATATCGAACAAAAGCAAAATACTTTGTTTGCTTTTCCATTGGAGGTTTCTGTTGGTGGCAAACTGCATACCATCAATATCGAGGATAAAAATACCGCGGTCCAGTTTCCTGTAACAGGGAAGCCTTCAGCGCTCATCGTTGACCCCAATGTTAATTTACTGGCGCATTTTGAGGTTACCGAAGGCTTGTAGAGACGCGATACTTCGCGTCTGGACCTGTATTTCAGACGCGAAGTATCGCGTCTCTACATCATGCCGGACGTTTATTTGTCCACCAATCCCCTGTTCATCAGCATTGGATGAATATCAGGATCATGCCCGCGAAAAGCTTTAAACAATTTGCCGTAATTTTCGGTATTGCCACGCGAAAGGATCATATCCCTGAAGCGCTGCCCGTTCTCCCTGGTTAAGCCGCCATGTTCCTGGAACCACGAGAAGGCATCGTCATCCAGCATTTCTGTCCAGGCGTAGGCATAGTAGCCCGCGGCATAGCCATTGGCCCAGATATGTAAAAAATAACTGGAGCGGTAGCGCGGCGGCACCTGCGGCAGGTCGAGTTTGGTTTTGTGCAGGGCTTCGGTTTCAAATTTATCAACGTCTAACAGCGGGGCATCCGCGCCGAGCGTATGCCATTGCAGGTCGAGGTCGGCGGCAGCCAGTGCTTCGGTTAAAGCATAGCCCTGGTTAAAGGTAGCGGCCTTTTTAATTTTGTCAACCAAAACCTGCGGCATGGCTGCACCGGTTTTGTAATGGACGGCATAATTGGAAAAAACTTTAGGGTCAAGCGACCAGTGCTCATTAAACTGCGAAGGGAACTCCACAAAATCGCGGGCCGTATTTGCACCCGAAAGGCTTGGATATTGCTGGTTGGCAAAGAACCCGTGCAATGCATGCCCAAATTCGTGGAACATGGTTTTGGCATCGTCGTAGCTGATCAAAGCCGGTTGGCCGGGGGCCGGTTTGGTGAAATTGCACACGTTATAAATTACCGGCTTCGTACCCAGCAGTTTTGATTGTACTATCATATTATCCATCCATGCCCCGCCCGATTTATTGTCGCGCTTAAAATAATCGCAATAAAACAGGCCGATCTGGCTGCCATCTTTATCCATCACATCAAAAACGCGCACATCTTCCTGGTAAACCGGCAGGTCGTGCCGCTCTTTAAAGGTGAGCCCGTATAACTGGTTTGCCGCGTAAAACACGCCGTTTTCCAGCACTTTATTAATTTCGAAATAAGGTTTTACCTCGTTCTCGTCCAGGTTGTATTTGGCTTTACGTACCTGTTCGGCATAAAAGTTCCAGTCCCAGGGCTGCAATTTAAAGCCGCCCTTTTGCTGGTCTATCAGCGTTTGGATGGTTGCCGCTTCTTCCTTCGCCTTTGCAGTAGCAGCAGGCACTAATTGCTCCATAAATTTTTCAACGGCTTCGGGCGTTTGCGCCATTTGGTCTTGCAATTTCCACTCGGCATAATTTTTAAAATGCAGCAAGGCCGCCTTTTGCGCCCTGATCTGCGCTATACGGCCAATCACTCTACGGGTATCATTCGTATCCCCCTTTTCGGTGCGCGTCCATGAGGCTTCAAATAATTTCTGGCGTGCTGCCCGGTTGGACAGCGATTGCAAACTGGGCTGCTGCGTAGTATTTTGCAATGACAGCATCCATTTTCCATCCAGCTTTTTGGCTTTAGCATTTTGAGCGGCCGCCTGCAAAGCGCCGTCAGACAGGCCGGCAAGTTCAGCCTTTTCGCTTGCAACCAGGGCGGCTGCCTTAGTGCCAGCCAATAAAAGGTTTGTAAACTTGGCGCTCAGCGTGGCTTCTTCCTTATTCAATTGCTTCAATTTTTCCTTATCCGCATCTGATAAATTGGCCCCTGCCAGCTCAAATTCCTGGTGATAATATTCCAGCAAATGCATCGATTCGGGGTCAAGTTTCAATTTATCCCGTTGCTCATAAACCACCTTTATCCTGTTAAAAAGCTTCGTATTCAAATAGATGGCATCCCGGTTGGCGGCCAGTTTTGGGGCTTCCTCTTCCTGTAACTTTTGCAGCGTGGGGTTGGTATTTGCCCCGGTAAGCAGGAAAAAAACGCCGTTAACCCGTTTTAGCAGCTGCCCGCTTTTTTCGAGCGCAACCAGTGTGTTTTCAAAAGTAGGCGCGGCTGTGCTGTCTGCTATCTTTTGCACTTCGGCCAGCTGCTGTTTCATGCCTTCTTCTATAGCAGGCTTAAAATCGCTGTCCCTGATGTTTGTAAAATCGGGGGCGTGGAGGGGCAGCTTGCTTGGTTCAAAAAACGGGTTGCCGGCAGATGCCGGTTGGTGCTTATTTCCGCAGGACGCGGCAATAACTAAAATTACCAGTAATGGTACGCAGGTATTTTTTTTCATAGTTAGCGGGAGGTTTAACAAAGGCAAGTTATGGATATTCTTTAAAAAAAAGCAAAGCAAAATAAGGTATAGACCTAACGCGGAGCGCAGGTTCAAAAACAAGGGCATTAAACAAGCAAATCTTGGTTCCCATGGTTCCCATAATTCAGGCTTTTTTAGGTTTATACTATTGATAATCAATATCTTAACAAAAAAAGATGGGAACCATGTTTTTTGCCCTCGTTGGGTGTTATGCGCCAAAGGGCCCCAGGTTACATTGGGGCATGTGATACTAATCTCTGATCTCTAACCGCTGATCTCTACACCCGTTCACTTCGCAACAGCACACGTATTTTCATTATCGTTAATTTCTGAAAATCAATTGGTTAATTTTGGGGGAAATGTAAAAATGCAAAAATCAGCTATCCCGTCATGGCGAGGAACGAAGCCATCTCTACGCTTGCAAGTCAATGACCCGGAGTGCATAGTTTCCGGCGTGCCGCCGACAGGTAACCGGGAGATACAGGTCCGTTGAATAGCATGTGCAGTGATTGCTTCGTTCCTCGCAACGGTCGGCGGGGTGGGGTGGCGCACCGCCAACCGATGGTTCGAACAAAAAAAGCGTTCGCGTTCACTTCGCACACGCACACGTCATTAAAATATCGTTAACGACTGGAAATCAGTTAGTTGATTTTTTGACATTTCAAAATTAGTGCGAAATGAACGCTCTATAGCAATTGCTAACACAACTCAATGTAGTCACAGACTACAAGCATAGCCGTCCGAAGTCACAGACATTCGGACAGCGTTCCGGGTAAACTACGCACATCGGGTTCAATGTAGTCACAGACTACAAGCATAGCCGTCCGAAGTCACAGACATTCGGACAGCGTTCCGGGTAAACTACGCACATCAGGAGAGGTACAGGTCCGTTGAAAAGCATGTGCAGTGATTGCTTCGTTCCTCGCAACGGTCGGCGGGGTGGGGTGGACAGCGGTGAGTAATGCAAATGAAATTATTAAAAATAATACTCAATCATACTATTTGTGTACTGCAGGCATATTTAAAACCAAAACAGCACAAGGTAAACCAAACGAAACAAGCAATACAACACAAGCTATTATAATACATATGTTATCGCTCAAATTAAAAAAATTGAATCCTGATGCCCTAAGTAGGTCAAGACGCTTTCTGTCCATATAGATATAATTATAAATCCGCATTAATCCAAGAGCTACAATTACATTTAAGAGCAGGTAATCGGAATTAATGTTTCTAAAAAACAACATGAAGAAACAAAATTCCAACGCCATCAGCCAGGACGTAGTTATTAAACTTAACCCATAAATTGCCCGCTGTTCCGGGGAACTCCAACTGAGCGCTTGTGGTCTTTTTACAAAATAAAGAGTCAAATAGTACATAAGAAAATCCAATAATTTCATAGTTCAATTCGTTTTATTTTTTTTCAAAAAGATCGTCTAAAAATGTTCCAGCATACCACCCTCATCGCTGCTTCCGCCGCCTAACCAGCCACAGTATCCCTATGCTCGCTGAATATCCCTTTTTTTTCATAGTAAGCGGAAGGTTTAATACCGGCAAGTTATAAATATTCCCTAAAATAAATAAAGCAATACAAGCCATAAACCTACCCCCTGCCCGTATCCGTTTTGTTACCTGTTAAATGGTATAATTTAAATGCAAAGTATTACCTTACCTGCTGTAAATAACAATTTATTATTTGCACCATGCGGTACTATATAAAAATCCTAACCCTTTTAATCCTGCTGCTGCCAATCGGTTGTTTCGCTCAATTTACCATTACGGGCAGGGTTTTAAACCAGGCTGATACAAAACCCGTGGCCGATGCCAGCGTATTTATAAGTAACACACCTATAGGCGATAAAACCGCCAGTGATGGTACTTTCATTTTAGAAAATGCAAAGCCGGGCACATATACGCTGGCAATATCCATTGTTGGTTTTGAAACTTATAGCGCAACTGTAATAGTAGGCAATAGCAATATTAATTTGCATGATATTACTATATTCCCCAAAACAATAGGCTTAAAGGAAGTAACGATAAGGGTGAACCGTGACCGGGATAAGTATTTTAATATGTTTTATGACCGGTTTAAAACAGAATTCCTGGGGGCATCGGAGGCGGCAAATGATTGTAATATCCTTAATCCTAAAGTACTTGATTTTGATTATGATGCCGAAATAAATACGCTCACGGTTTCGTCGGAAGGCTTTTTAGAAATTGAGAACCAGCACCTGGGCTATAAAATAAATTACCTGTTAACAAGTTTCAGGCTGAACGTTTATACCAACGAGCTCCACTATCACGGCCCGGTTTTATTTACAGAGATGAAGGGCACGCCCGGGCAGGAACGCCGCTGGCAGCAAAACAGAAGAGAAGCGTATGAAGGCTCAACGATGCACTTTTTACGTTCGGTAATGAATGACCGGTTAGAGGAGGAGGGTTTCAGGGCGTACCAGCTGGCCGTTTATGCTAACCCGGCCCGGCCGCCTGACAGTGTAATCAAAACCAAAATAGAAAAGTTTTCGAACCCGTTTTATTTAAGCCACCCGCTTGAGCAACCGCCGGGAAGTTTCAGTTCTGTCGGTCGAAAAACAAATGGTTACATTGATTCACTGAATCTTTATAAAAGAAAAGCGAAGCTGCCAAAATCCTTGGAAACATTGATGCATTTCCCTTTAGATAAAGGGGACATCATAAGCAATACCGGCCAGCCGGGAATATTTGCACTGGGGTGCGACAGTGATAAGCTGCTAATAATGTATGATAAAAACCGTCATTTCACCCAAATTACACAGTTAACGAATTTAAATAACCTTAACTATACTTTAAGTAAGCGCTATAATAAAGAATTAACGCTGTTAAATTTTAATTTACCATATGCCCTTTTCGATGTTAATGGCTGGCTTACGGTCCCGAATAGCCTGACGCGCTACGGGGCCTGGAGCGCCGACCGGGTTGCCGAATTGTTGCCCGTAAATGATGAGGCGTCGCAAACTAAACGTTCGGTTGCTGACGACATGGTGCAAAACATTGAAAATAAGCTGGATGTGTTCGCAGCAAATCATACGAGTGAAAAAGTACACCTTCATTTAGACCGGCCGTGGTATGGGCTGGGCGATACGATATGGTTTAAAGCTTATTTAACAATCGGTCCTGTACATCAGCCATCCGACTTGAGTAGCATCATCTATGTGGATGTGATCAGTCCCCAGGATTCTATCGTAAAATCGTTGAAATTGCCAACCGTAAATGGTGTGGGCTTTGGTGATGTAACGCTTTCGCCTAAATTTTTCAGCGAGGGAAATTATCATATAAGAGCGTACACAAACTGGATGCGGAATTTTGGTCCCGACTATTTTTTTAATAAAACGATAACCATAGGAGACGTTTATAATAACTCCGGCGCTCCTAAAATTTCGTTTACAAAAACCAAAAAAAGCAAAGACCTGGTAATTAACGCCAGGTTGCTTTTTAAGAACCGCGATGGGAATGCCAATGCTGAAAAGAAAGTTAGCTGGACAGTTCAAAATAATGGTGAGACGACGGCTAAAGGCAAGGGAACAACCGATAAGAGCGGCGCATTAATGATCAGTTTCCCTGGAGATCAATTAAATGCTTCGGACGATGTAAGCCTGGTAACCGTTATTGAGCCAGACGATAAAAATGCAATTACAAACACATTTCCGTTAAAATCATTATTTGCAACAACAGATGTACAGTTTTTCCCTGAAGGCGGTGAGCTGATTAGGGGTGTCCGGTCGAAGGTTGCCTTTAAAGCGGTTAACCCTGTTGGATTAGGGGTTAATGTTACCGGCTCGGTTGTGGATAATGCAGGTAATGAAGTTGCGACTTTTGAATCGAAGCATGCAGGGATGGGCATATTCCCCTTATTGCCCGACAGTGATAAGACATACAAGGCTATCGTGACTTTTCCGGATGGATCAAAAAGCACTTACGACCTACCCAATGTGAGGCCGGATGGGATAAACCTGGCTGTTAATAATAACAGCCCGGATAGCCTGAAAATTAAAGTGGCCACAAACACAGTGTACTTTAAAGAATACCGTAATAAAGGGTTTTATATTGTAGCGCAAAGCGGCGGCACCATCTGGTACACCGGTGCCGCTACCTTACAGGGGCTTGTTTATACCGGATTGATCCCCAAAAGTAAATTCCCGACAGGGGTTTTGCAGGTGACCCTTTTTGCAGCCAACGGCGAACCATTGAGCGAACGCATCGTTTTTATACAGCATAACGATGCTTTAGATCTCTCATTAAATGCCGATCAGTCGGTAAACAAAACAAGGCAGCTTGTAAAAATGACCGTTACTGCAAAAAGCAAAGCATTGCCTGTGCATGGTAGTTTTTCGGTAGCCGTAATTGATGAGACAAAAGTGCCGGTTGAAGAAGATGCTGAAACCACTATACTCAGCTACCTGCTGCTTACATCCGACTTGCACGGCTATATCGAGCAGCCTAATTATTATTTTAATCATTCGGACGGTAAAAAACTTGCCGATCTGGATGTATTGATGCTTACACAAGGGTATAGACGGTTTTCGTACACCAACATACTTGCCGACAAATATCCGCCGCTCACATTTTTGCCTGAAAAAGGGATAGATATTTCGGGGACGCTGCGCACAAGTACCGGGGTGCCTGTTTTCAGGGGAAATGTGAACCTGCGTATGCCAATAAAAAATTCATCAGAAAATGCTACGACCGATGCGAACGGGCAATTTAAGTTTTCAAATATCTTTATTCCTGATTCCACTAAAGTAATACTGACAGGCAAAAGTATTTCGGGCAATAACGACCTGATGATATTACCCGATGCGGCAACTTTTCAGCCGCTTGCTAAAAGTTATAACAATACCGGCGAGGTCACTAATATCGACAGCGCGCTTAGTGTTTACCTGGAAAACAGCAAAAAACAGCTGGAAAGCTCGCATGTGCTGAAGGAGGTGGTGATCAGGAGTACGGCGAAGCCTAAAATAGTGCATGTAAGTTATAGCTCGTTAGCAGGGTTAAGCCCAGTACCCGACCAGGTTTTAGGCCCTGAAACGTTAAAGGAATGCGGGATTGATTTTGAAGGTTGTGTATTACCTAAAGTGTTTGGCTTATGGCATGTTAATAATAAATATTACATTAAAAAGGATTACGATGCTGGAAACCAAACGCCTCTTATGGTTTTTGTAGATGGCCGGGCGATTGATGATTATTCGGTATCACAACTAAGACCGGCCGACATAGCATCAATTGAAGTGTATTTAAAGGACGGTGTTAGCGGGACGATGCGTTTTTACGATTGCAATGGCATCATATCAGTCACCACCAAAAGCGATAAGCCAGATCCCAAAGATATGCAGGCGGTTGATGTGAATACTTTAATATCACAAAGCAGCTCAGTCACCCTTATGCCAAAGGGCTTTTACAAAGCCAGGATGTTTTATACACCAAAGTACAACCAGCAAAATATTTCAGAACAGGGAAGCGATCTCCGCAGTACCATCCATTGGGAGCCCAATATCCTTACCGACAAAAATGGCAATGCCTCATTCGACTATTACAATGCCGATGGCAAAGGCACCTACCGCGCTGTGATAGAAGGTATTGACGGCGATGGAAATATCGGGAGGTTTGTTTTGCGGTACCAGGTGAGGTAGAGATCAGAGATTAGAGACTGGAGATTAGAGATTAGTTAAGAATGGAGATTAGAGGCTGGAGATTAGATTACTTGAACTCTACGTTTTAAGGTCAAGATATTTTCCCAATCTCTAACCTCCAGTCTCTAATCTATGATTACTATTTTGCATTTGAATAAATATCAGCTACATTTATTCAAACTTAAATTCTTAAACCAATGGATTTTTCACACATCAATTGGCTGGCAGCGGTAGCGGCCGGCTTATCTGCATTTTTGGTAGGCGGTATCTGGTACTCAAAAGCTTTATTTGGCAATGCCTGGATGACCGACAGCAACCTGACAACAAAACAAATACAAGCCGGTAACAAGGGAAAGATATTTGGCTTTACCGCTGTTTTCTCTTTAATAATGGCAGCAAACCTGGCAATTTTCCTTTCAGATGCAAAAACCGACGTTGCCTGGGGCGCCGAGGCAGGTTTCCTGGCCGGTATCTGGACATTTAGCGCCATTGCTATCCACAGCCTGTTTGAACTTAAAAGCTGGAGGCTGATTTTTATCAATGGAGGCTACAGCATCGTTTCATTAACCTTAATGGGCGCTATTATTGGGTTGTGGCGGTAGGGAAGGAGTTTGCAATGGGCAGTTAGCAGTTTGCAGTGGGTAGCCTCAACTGCAAACTGCCAGGGAGAATTTAGAGGAAAGGCCAAAAGAGACGAAATGACACTGGAATTTTTCTTGTAGCCGTGAAGCCTTTGCGCACAAGCCATGCGCCTCAATCTCGCTCCAAAAAAGGAGAAAAAGCGTTCACTTCGCAATAGCACACGCATTTATTTTATCGTGGACGCCTGAAAATCAATAGTTTTAATTTTACGAATATTAAAAATTTGCATAAATCTGCATTTCGCAATTTTTTGTCATTTCCTTCCGCGAGTGCGCCATGCAAAGGCCTGAAGAGGTAGCGTGAAACTTGAATTTTCTGTTGGTTGCGAGAAGCAGTTGCGAACAAGCCATACGCGTCATTCGCGCCAGAAAATGGATATTATCTTAGCTCTTGCATCAACCCCCCTACGCCCTATGATGATCCGCCTTCCAGTTCCTGATGGCTTTTTTTATTTCAACCGGGGAAAGGTTCTCATTTACGGTGCGGTCAACCAGCTCCAGGAACTCTTCATCGGGTGCGAAGCGTAAAGCAATGATCTGGGCCATGGTGATCTTGCGGTCGAGCGGTTTGCTGGTGAGAATAAAATACCTGAGATTTTCTTCGGCGCGTATGGCCCTGTCCTGCGCCTTAATGGCGAACTGGCGCGAATACCAGAAAAGCTGCAGGCCGCAGATAAAGAGCAGGGTCATTAATACAGCGCTAAAAATTTCTTTATTCGCAGACCACTGCACCCAAACGTTCACAAAAGAACAGATGATCCCAATAATTAAAAGCGACCCCAGCAGGAAGTGAAACCCCCTTACGTAACGGGCATGATTGGCATAATTTTGTTCGTTCATAATCCGTTTAAATTTAAGCCAATATACCATTATTTGAAATATTGCAAGTGTTTAAAAGTAATATTAAAAAGAAAGTAAAAGAACAATTTTTTAAAAATGGCGTTAATAATTTAATCAAAAAGAAAATTACTATGAACAACACAGCAATTTCAATCGAGAAAACGTTAACGCTGGGAGGTGACCTTACCGTTAACCGGTTAGGTTATGGAGCGATGCGGATAACAGGCAAAGGTATATGGGGCCCGCCTAAAGATGAAGGCGAGGCCATAGGCGTTTTACGAAGGGCTGTTGAGCTTGGCGTAAATTTTATTGATACGGCGGATAGTTACGGGCCGCATGTTTCGGAAGAATTAATTGCCGAAGCGCTATACCCTTATCCGGAAGACCTGGTGATTGCCACCAAAGGCGGCTTACTGCGCACCGGCCCCGATCAATGGCCGGTAAATGCACATCCCGATCACCTGCAAAAAGCGTTGGAAGGCAGCTTAAAACGTTTAAAGTTGGACCGGATAAACCTTTACCAATTGCACCGGGTTGACCCGATAGTACCTGCGGAACAAAGTTTTGAGTTTTTACAGCAGGCACAGCAGGAAGGGTTGATCAAACATATCGGCCTTTCAGAAGTGGATGTCGATATGATAAAAAAGGCGCAGGAATTTTTTGAAGTGGCATCGGTGCAAAATGTGTACAGCGTTGATAACCGTAAATGGGAACATGTACTTCAATACTGCAAAGCGCATAATATTGCATTTATACCCTGGTTTCCCCTAAATGCCGGCAATGTGGCCAGCCAGGATAAGTTAAAGCAAATAGCCGAAAAATACGATGCGACTGTTCACCAGGTGGCATTAAACTGGCTGCTTAACCATTCAGATAATATTTTATTGATACCGGGTACCTCAAGTATCGCACACCTCGAAGAAAATATGGAGTCCGTTTCGCTTGAACTGAGCGAAGAAGATATACGCGAATTGAATAGCATATCGCCGCAGTAATGTTGCAGATAAGTTGAAAGGAGTTGCAGAGGTTGTAATAAGTTGCAAGGGTTAAAAATGGTAACCTTCCGGGACTAAAACTTTTATAGCCATTAGAACTTCTTGCAACAAATATTTACTACTCCATTAAACCATTTGGAATTTAAATCATCAAAGCAACATCGTCCCCTATTAAAAATCAATATATTATGAAAAAAATTCAATTATCCTTTATTGCTATGTTACTGCTTGGAGCGGTGGCATGTAAAAAGAACGGCAGCTCGCCGTCTATGTCGTCAAATGTTTCAAACGCCGAGGCTGCCGATATGGTAGCGGGTTCCATATCCCGTAATTCAAATGGGGTAGCCAATGTTTCTGATGACGCTACTGCTAATGCGACCGTTGTAGTATCAACTCATGTTGCATGCGGAACTATAAGATCTGATACCATTTCGAGGAAAAGCCCTGCAGGGTCACCGGTTACCTTCAGCTATAACTTAACTTATAATTTTACTGTAAATTGCAGCAACAATGTGCCCGACAATCTTGCAAGCAGCCTGATATATAGTGGCAGTTTTAGCGGACCTCACATTTCATCATCAAATTCCGGAAGTTCTATTTTTACTGTCACCGGCTTATTGCCCGCAGCAACCACGTTTGTTTTAAATGGCGAATACAAACGCGCCGGCACGTTTCAGTCGAAAATTGATACTACCAATCACGGTAACAGTAATGTTGATATCGTAGTTACTGCACTTACAGTTACAAAATCTACGCGTACAATTGCCAGCGGTAATGCATCAATTTCTGTAACCGGCAGTGTACCTAAAAAAGGAAGTTTCAGTTATACCGGCACATTGGTGTTTAATGGCGATGGCACAGCCACTTTAACCCTCAACGGAACTGTATACACCATAAACCTGGCCGATGGTACAAGGATAAGAGTGTAGTGTCAAGTCCAAAGTCTTAGGCAAATAAAAACACAACAGCGACTTAAGACTTTCGACTTAAATATTAAATACCTGTAAAAACAAAGTAGCCCGGTTAAATCCTTAGCCGGGTTTTTTTGTGTGGTTATCTTTTCTTATCTAAAATTAAAGGTGCCTTTGTATCCTTGAAAGCAGCTGATGCGGCTGGAACGGCTTTACTATGCAATCATTAAAACCACTGGCCAGCAGGTCTTCAAACATTTGCTGATCGACCAGCGAGGCTGTTAAGGCAATAACCGGTATTTGGGGATATAATTTTTTCATTTCATAAATGGCAGTATAGCCATTCATCCCGGGCATTTCAAGGTCCAGTAAAACCACCTGGAAATCGGGGTTAATGGCCATGTTATCGAGCGCCTCTTTTCCATCATATGCGCAGTCGACGATGGCCTTAAAACCGATTAGTATTTTTTTGGCCACTATCATATTGATCTTATTATCCTCTACCAGCAATACCCTGATATCGGTCAGATCGCCGGCGGTCCTGATGTCAATATCGGGAGTGAGCACAGGTTTTCCGGAGTAATCCAGCGTCAGGTCAAAACTGAACTTGCTTCCTTTTCCTTTTTCACTCTCCAGTGTAAGCGCGCTGCCCATTAAATGTAACAAGCTGGTACAAATAGTAAGGCCCAGGCCGGTGCCGGTTAATTGTTTGGTACTTTCGTCATATACCTGCCAAAAACTTTCAAATATCATTTCCTGGTCGGCCTTATCAATACCTATCCCGCTGTCTTCAACGCTAAAAGTGACTGTAATGTAGCGCTTGTACCTTTTTTTGCAGACGGCCTTTATTTTTATAAAACCCTCGGTGGTAAATTTCAGCGCATTTGACAAAAGGTTGTTAAATACCTGTACCAACCGCATATCATCCACAAAAACCCAGGCGTCGACTTCGGGGCCCAATTCAACCAGCAGATCAAGGTTTTTTCCCTTGCATAAAGCGATAAAAGGCTTGCTGGTATTTGTAAGTAAGGCCCGAAGGTTGAATTCCACCAGGTGGAGCTCAAGTTTGCCGGCTTCCATCTTATTAAAATCGAGTATGTCATTTACCTGTTGGAGCATGTGGTCCGAACAGTATTTGATGATTTGTACATACTCCTCCTGTTTGGCAGCGTCTGGTTCATCTTTTATCAGGTTAACAACACCGATGATACCGTTTAGCGGCGTACGCAGTTCGTGGCCCATGGTTGCAAGGAATTGTGTTTTTGCATTGATAACGCTATTGCTTTGTTCTACTAATTCTTCGATGTATTTCTTTTCAAAGAAAGTGTACAGCGCCGCGAAAACAATGGTTGAACAAATAGCGATTATCCTGTTTGCCAGCGCCAGCCTGGTGATCTGGGTAATGGTAAAGTCCTCCATCGGCCTTATATACCTGCCTATTAAAATGCAGATAATAAAGGAAAAAATAATAATAGAAACGAAGATAAATGATCTCCGGTATTTTGTTTGCTTAAGGTCGACCAGCAAAGGCACCGCTATCAGTAAGGGGAAGAAATATAAATACTGTTCGGATTGCAGGCCTTCAAGGCAGGCGGAGAAAATCAGTAATGAGCAGACCATACAAATGATTGACATGGTGAGGTCTTTGATATTCCCAAAATATTTTAGCAGCATGAACATCAGAACAGAAAAACAAAAACACGCTACCAGGAAAGAAGATACATAAAGCCCTATAGCGACATCATAAACGGAAAGGCCGATACCGGTGAACAGGGCCGCAATACCGAGCTGGTAGGTCCTTTTAGGAATTTCTTTTATATCAAAAAGCGGGCTTTGGTACCTTCGGTCTTGCTGGATCGGCTTGTGATATTTATCAGTAATCTTTTCCATGCCGTAGTAAGTGTTTCGAACGTTTTTTATCCCTAAAACTACCGGGGTTAAGTGTGCAAATATATAAATAACTTAATACCAACAAACCTATCACTACAAGCACATCAAACGCATAAGCCGATTTAACGGAAGCCAGGGCATTTATGTTAGGTTTGAACCTGGAATTAGCAAATTTGAATGATCAATATCAAAATAAATATTGTTTGTTTGCGAAATATTATACAGGTAAAAAAATAATAAACTCCGTAAACCCACCCTCATTTGTATTCAATTCTATTTCCCCCCATGCCCCTTTACCACCATATCATAAGTTAAACTCAAACCTAACCCCGTCCCTTCGCCTGCAGGCTTAGTAGTAAAAAATGGCTGCATAATTTTTTCTTTAACGATACTCATTTTTGTTTCATTTGATCGATTGACATTTTTTTTAAGGGCCATCGGCCCGATCAATTTTGTTTAAACAGGTTTCAACCCGTTGAAACAAAAACCAAACCTCATTGTGAGTGCCATAGGCACGACCCATATTATTGGTAATTTGATATTTGTATGTGCCGAACCTATGGTTCTCATTCATTATTTCTCACACCTTCAACGGATTAAAATCCGTTGTTACAATATCGTTCGAGGCTACGCCTCTGCCAATTGTGCTTAACTAACTGGTAAATTAATAATAAACTCCGATCCCTCCCCCTCAACACTATTAACCTGTATACTTCCCCCATGCCCCTTCACCACCATATCATAAGTTAAAGATAACCCTAATCCTGTGCCTTCGCCCGTAGGTTTGGTAGTAAAAAATGGCTGCATAATTTTTTCCTTAATAGCATCGGGAATGCCAATCCCGTTATCTTTTATTTTGATAACAACTTGCCTGTTTTCCGTCGATGTTGTTATGGCCACTTCTGGTTTATAATCAGTACCAGCCATTTTCTTCTTTTGATTTATTGCATAAAAAGCATTGTTAAATAAATTGAGCAGTATCCGCCCCATATCCTGCTGTACAACTGCTATTTTTGGCAAATTGGGGTCAAAACGGGTGATAAGTTCCGAATTGAATAATTTATCTTTCGCCCTTAACCCCTGGTAGCTGAGGCGCATATATTCATCAGCCATGGCATTAATATCAGTTAGCTCCTTTTGCCCGCTGCGGCTTCGTGAGTGCTCCAGCATGCCTTTTACAATACTATCGGCACGTTTGCCATGCATGTTTATTTTTTGTTCATTTTCTTTTATGTCATCAGCAATTGCCAGTACTTCGTCAACGTTCCCTTTGGTCATTTCTTCTTTCAGTTCGTCGATCAGCTCTGTATTTACCTCCGAAAAGTTATTGACGAAGTTCAGCGGGTTTTGTATCTCATGGGCTATGCCGGCGGTTAACTCACCAAGCGAGGCCATCTTTTCTGATTGGATGAGCTGTGTTTGGGTGGCCTTTAGGTTGGTAACCGTTTCCGATAGCCTGTCCCTTTGGGTGATGATCTCTTCCTGCTGTTCGCTTAATTCCTGGTTTGCTTTGCTTAATTGTTTGGTTCGTAAATTAATCTTTTCTTCCAATAGCAGGTTTTCTCTGCGCAGCTGGCGTGATCTGTAAGTCACAAAGGTATAAATAGCCGATGCAAATAATACCGCATAAGTCACCCATGCCCACCAGGTTTGCCACCAGGGCGGGTTAATGATGATGGTAAAACTGTCGCCTCTTTCGTTCCACACGCCATCGCTGTTAGCGGCTTTTACGTGGAAAGTGTAGGTGCCGGGCGAGAGGTTAGTATAGATGGCGCTGCGCTGGGTACCGGCCTGTATCCAACGATTATCATAACCATCTAACCGGTATGCATAGATGTTTCGTGAAGGGTTTGTGTAGTGAAGTGCAACATAATTGAAGATAATGTGGTTTTGATTATAAGGCAGCTCCAGCTGATGAGTGCCGAAGGCCGGCTTAGTGCTCACATTATCAGAAGTTGAAGCCGGATTACCGTGCCCCACCTGTTCAATATGTACAATTGGCGCGTAAGGGTTACCGTCGAGTTGCCCAGGGTTGAAAGCAGCTATGCCATTGGTTAAAATAAATAATACCCGGTCACCTGTTTGTACCATATTCCTGTCTATCAGGAGCGACCTGCCCGGCAGAATTTTATTCAATGGAAAGGTTTTCATCATTAGCGTACCGGGGTTTATCCGTGTTAAACCACGCACCGAACTGATCAATAAAAATCCTTCCTTGTCCTGGCCTATCCCGTTGATAGTATTGATGAGTAACCCATTATCTTCAGTAAAATGCTGGGTGTAATGACCTGTTTTCCGATCGAACTCAAATAACCCCAATGCAAAAGTACCGACCCAGAACCTGCCTTGCTTATCCTCAAAAAGGTGATTAACCGTATGTACATTTAGTGAGCCGTCAAAAAGATAAGACTTAAACTTTCCTGTTTTGCGGTCAAAACGATTGAGTCCGCCCGAGAGGGTAGCGATCCATAACGTTCCGGACCTATCCTCGTAAATATCATTTATCGTGGCATCATCAAGTTTATCCCCGCTTTTCAGCGTTCCATCGTTAACAATGTATGGATACCGTTTGAACCTATGGGTTAGCGGATCAAAGGAACATAATCCATGGCGCACGGTTCCAATCCATATCAGTCCTGAATGGTCCTCGAGCATTACATCAATTCTATTTGCGCTGATTGAAGCAGTGTCATTTTTTTGGTACGAGTAGCTTTGAATTGTGCGCTTAACGGGATCATACATTTGCAACCCGTTCCCGTTACAGAAATAAAGCTTGCCATCACTGGCTACAAGTATTGCATCCAGCCCATTGTCCGATTTTTTTTTCTTGTAAACTTCTTCAGATGCGCCGGCCCCTGGTTTCCACTTAAAAATTCCCTCGTCATTTGTGAACCAGCAGGCGCCATCTGCCGCGATGGTAATATTATTAGTATCGCCCGGGGTAAATGCTGTACCGTCCCTAACGGTTATTGGGTAGTTTTGGAAAATGCTGGTAACAGGATTCAGTTTGTCGATGCCGTATTGTGTGCTCCCGGCCCATAGCACACCTGTAATGTCTATCAAAAGCATACTGATATCATTCGAGCTTAGCCCGGTCGGGTCATCCGGCTTCGAGCTATAGCGTTTAAAAATCTGTTTTTCGGGATCGAAATTTAGCAGGCCTTTGCCAGTCTGATCAGTTAAAATCCGGTCCGTCGGAGCAGTGCTAAGCCATAACGAACCATCTTTAGCTTCCGCAATTTTTTGGATATTATTTTTACCGGGGCCTTTATCTGTATCCGCAGGAATAAAAGGGGTAAATGTTTCGGTAACGGCATTATAGCGCACAAGCCCGCCATTAGTTGCCAGCCAAATTCTGTGCTTTATGTCTTCATAAAGGTCATTCACAGTATCGTTTGCTATCGTTAATCCCTGATTTGGTGCGTGGCTGTAATATTTAAAAGTTTTACTGCGGGTATCCAGTCGTTCTAAAATCATTCCTTTTGACGAATGATCGAACGCGTTTAACCATAATATCCCCGGTTCAGCGGGCGTTGAAAATATCCTATATATTGTTTTTTGCATGCCTGTGTCGCCTTCCGGCATGAATAGATGAAATGTTTTATCATGGTAATTATATTGATGTAAACCGGTATTGTCACCCATCCATACTGTTGTGCCTGGTTTACCTGTTGAATAAATAACAGGGACGCGCCCACCTTCTATATAAGTTTGTTTTGCGAAAAAAGCATATTGTTTGGTACCGGTATCAAACTTCACTATCTGCAACGTGTAATCAGAAAAGTTGTACCGGTAACCCCAAATGTTCCCTTCACCGTCTGCACAAATTAAATTTTGGAAATACCGGTGTTTGTTATTTGGTGCCGGGTAATCATAAACAGTGAAATTGTCGTTTTCGCGATCAAACCTGGCAAATCCTCCTAAGGCACCCCCGATCCAAAGACTATGATTTGCATCAATTACCATCGTGGTGAGGAAAGCATCGGGATATTTTTTATCAACAACATAACGCTTTAGGTTGTATCCATCATATCGCACAAGACCGGTAATGGTGCCTATCCAGATATAGCCAAGGCCATCCTGTTTAATAAATTCGATTTGTGGATCGGGGAGGCCTTCTTTTTCTGTAAAATGATCAAACCTTAATTGCGCAGTTTGCGCCAGGCTGTATTGCAGGGTGCTAATGAGTAACAGCAGGACCGTAAGTACTTTTTTCATCCCCATCAGTTTAGTGGTAGTGAAACAATAAACTCAGTAAACTCACCTTCTTTGGTATTTACTTCTATTTCCCCCCCATGCTCCTTCACCACCATATCATAAGTTAAAGATAAACCTAATCCTGTACGTTTACCCTTTGGTTTGGTGGTAAAAAACGGTTGCTTGTACTTCATTTTTTATGTTTTCATTAAAGAGCCATAGGCTCGAAACATTTTGTAACAACGGGCTTTAACCCGTTGCAGGCAAACAAAACTAAGTCAGAGTGCTGTAGGTACGACCTATGTTCTTTACCGCTTCCAGGTATATGTGCCGAACCTACGGTTCTCATTCATTATTCCTTACAATTTCAACGGATTAAAACCCGTTGTTACTATATTTGCCGAGGCTATGCCTCTTTAAAGGGTGTTTCCTACTGGCAATTTTGCTTAATTTATAGGCAATGAAATTATAAACTCCGAACCCTCACCCTCAACGCTATTCACCTGTATACTCCCCCCATGCCCCCGCACCACCATATCATAAGTTAAACTCAAGCCCAAACCCGTCCCTTCACCCGTAGGTTTGGTAGTGAAGAATGGCTGCATGATCTTCTCTTTAATGCCATCGGAAATCCCTGGACCGTTATCTTTCACTTTGACAATCACCTGTCCGTTTTCTGCAAAAGTGGCGACGGATACTTCCGGCTTGTAGTCCGCTCCCGCCGTTTTCTTCTTCTGGTTTACCGCGTAAAAAGCATTGTTAAACAAGTTAAGCAGTATCCGTCCCATATCCTGCGGTACTACTTCTATTTTTGGTAAACCGGGGTCAAAACGAGTAATAAGCTCCGAGTTGAATGATTTATCTTTTGCTCTTAATCCGTGATAGCTTAGGCGCATATATTCATCGGCCATGGCATTAATATCCGTTAACTCTTTTTGCCCGGTGCTGCTTCGTGAGTGCTCCAGCATGCCTTTTACAATACTATCAGCACGTTTGCCGTGGTGGTTTATTTTTTCTTCATTTGCTATCAAGTCATTTATCAGTTCAGTTTCCAGTTGCTCGTCTCTTTTGGCTTTCGGCTTTTCACTTTCAGCTTTCAGCTCCTCAAGCATTTCCTTATTCACTTCCGAAAAGTTATTGACGAAATTCAGCGGGTTTTGTATCTCGTGGGCTATGCCGGCGGTAAGTTCACCCAATGAAGCCATTTTTTCGGATTGAATAAGTTGAGTTTGGGCGGCTTTGAGTTCACCGAGCGTTTGTTCAACTTTGGCTTTTTGAAGGTCTGTTTCCTGTTTTTGTTTTTGAAGCAGGGTGTAAGCTTTTCGCCTTTGCCTGTTCGCAAGCCAAAAAAATATCGCCAATACTAAAAGTACGATAATCCCCGCGATCAAAGCATACATCCTGATATTGTTACGGACCTGCACCTGCGCAGCTTCAATATCGCGTTGCCTTTGTTTTTCGTCAAAATCCATCGACAATAACTGCTTCACTTTGTCCTGACTGAAAAGACTATCCTTTGCGGCTGTTATAATTTTCAAATATTTATAGGCATGTGGTAAATCTTGCACCTCATCGTAATAGGAATATAATACCAACCCGGCATTCAGAACGTCCTGTAAGTATTTTTGGGAACCGGCGGTTTCAAGCGCTTTTTGCGCATAATATTCAGCTGAATCCTGCTGCTTGTATTTATGGTATAGTTTGGCTGTGCTGAGGTAGGTCATGCTCAACATTTCAACATCTTCTATCCCTCCGGCGATAGCAGCAGCGTCCCTGAGATCTTTAAGCGCCGCAGCTTTATTCCCTCTCGCGATTTCCACTTCGCCCAGGTCACGTTCAATATTATCTAATAATTCCGGAAAGCCATTTTTCTTCGCGTCAGGGTAACATATCTGGAGGTAGTGGTCGGCCGAATCAATTTGCTGCGTGTACAGAAATACTTCGGCAATGTTGAGGAAAAGGAGCGCTTTTGTGCTCCTTTCAGCATAGTCTTTTAGTCGATGTGAGGAAGAATACAAATTCCATTTTTTCATTCCCGTTTGCAAATAAGGGAGTGCTTTTAAATAGTCTTGTTTAGAGACATAGGCGGAACCAATATTGTTATATTCCTTTACAACATTGGGCACGTCATCGATTTTTTCATTGAGCCTTATTGCTTTGAATAGTAAAGGGACACCCTTGGCATAGTCGCCTAATGTGGTATATGCAACAGCTATGGTATTTATTGCATAAGCCTGGTCTGCTAACCTGTTAAGTTTTACTGCGAGGTCGTAACCCTCCTGGCCAATCAAAAGGCACGAATCGGGTTTGGAAATAAAATAACTATGAGAAAGCTGCAGTAAAATTTTTAACCTGACTGTGTCAGGTGCAGTAGCCTTGCTTAAAGCAAGCCTTAGGGTATCTGCCTTTTTGTTCTGTGCGGTAGTTACTAAGGTGGTGAAAAGGAATAACAGTATTATAGAGAGTTTTCTCATTTGTGTTTATTTAATAGACAGTGTTATAATAAATTCTGTGCCTTGCCCTTCAGTGCTATTAACCAGTATACTTCCCCCATGCCCCTTCACCACCATATCATAAGTTAAAGATAAGCCCAAACCAGTCCCTTCGCCGGTCGGCTTGGTGGTAAAGAATGGCTGCATAATTTTTTCTTTAATTGCATCAGGGATGCCAACGCCGTTATCTTTTACTTTTATGATCACCTGTCCATTTTCGGAGGCGGTAGTTACTGACACTTCCGGCTTGTAGCTATCGCCAGAGGTTTTCTGCTTTTGGTTTACCGCATAAAAAGCGTTGTTAAACAGGTTGAGCATAACCCTAACTATGTCCTGCGGTATCACATTTGACAGGGGCAGCGTTTCATCCAGGTGGGTGACTAACTCTGCGTTAAATGATTTATCCTTTGACCGTAAGCCATGATAGGCCAGCCGCATACATTCGTCAGCCAGGGCGTTAAGATTAGTTGCCTCTTTTGCGCCGGCGCCAACCTGGCTATGCTGCAGCATTCCCTTTACAATGGCGTCGGCGCGTTTGCCGTGCATGCTGATCTTTTTGGAGTTTTCTTTGATGTCGAGTGCAATGGCCTTTATCTCGGTTAAATCGCCTTTGTCTATCTCCTGCTCCATTTCATCAACCAGTTCGGTATTTACTTCGGAGAAGTTATTGACGAAATTCAATGGGTTTTGTATCTCGTGAGCGATACCGGCGGTGAGTTCACCCAGCGAGGCCATTTTTTCGGATTGGATGAGCTGGGTTTGTGTAGTTTTCAGGTTATTGAGGGTGCTTTCCAATACTTTGTTTGCTTTTTGTTTTTGCAGGTTGTTGCGGTAAAGTATTAAAGCAATGACCAGGAACACCCCCAGCCCGGCAAGTAAAGTGTACGTCCTGATCTTGCTTTGATAAATTACTTTTTCTTTCTCCAAATCCTGCAAGCGAAGCTGCTCACGGAAAGACAGGCTTTGAAACCGGGCTAAACTTGCAATTCGCTCTTTATTTATGCTGTCTTTAGCAGTCAGGGCAACGCCGGCGTATTTAAATGCACTATCCAATTGTTTTCTTAATTTGTAACTATTGTAAAGGTTCTGATAAGCTATCCCAATATTAAGTTGCTGGCCGGTTGTCGGGCCCAAAGTTCTAAAGGTTTCCAGCATTTTTTTGGCAAAATAGAGGCTTGAATCCTTTTGTTTTTCCACCAGGTAAAAGTTTGTGATCCTGAGATAAACCCGGGTTAAGCTAACCATGTTATTTTGCTCCTTGCTCGACTGAATGCCTTCATAATAGAATTGCTCTGCTTTAGCTTTATTTCCTTTTTTAAGGGCAATATCTCCTAAACAGGTTAAAATGTAGCCGAGGTATCTCCTTTGGCCCGTTTTAATAGCAAGGTTTCGCGCCGCTGTTTCAAAAATTAATGCAGAATCGATCCGGTTAAGGTTTATATACTCGTTCCCCAGGTTCATATCGGCAAGCAGTACGCGTAACGGGTTATCTATTTTCTGTGCAATTCTTTTGGCTTCTTTGAAATGATATATCTCTTGTTGTGTATTTTGTGTACGTTCCATCAGTATAGCAAACATGTGATGTATTAATGATAGCATTAAAAGCCTGTGTTTTTCAGGTGTAGATTGTGGCGTTATCATCCAGCTGTTACTTGCATTTTTTGGCTCTTCGACAATAGCAAAAGCCTGCAGCAAATTTTTCAGTGCTTCGGCGTATTGTCCTGTATTTGTTAACTGGTAGCCTTTATTAGCGAAGGCCCTGGCGACCAGCAGTTGCTTATTATTTTTTGTGGCCAGTAATAAGGTTTGATTGGCATAATAAAGTGCACTATCCCTGTTTGTTTCTTCAAAATAAAAATAAGCCTGCATTTTTGCCCGGTAGCGCAGGGAGTCGTTGGATGCATTTTTTAATGCCAGGATGATACTGTCAGGCAGGTGCTGCTGTGCAACAGCCAATGCCGGTATCAGCAGGATTAATAATATTTTGATAACGCTTTTCATTCCAATAAAATTAATTAATTGGTAACTGAATAATAAACTCCGAACCCTCCCCCTCCACACTATTCACCTGTATACTCCCTCCATGCCCCTTCACCACCATATCATAAGTTAAGCTCAAACCCAAGCCGGTACCCTCACCCGTAGGTTTGGTGGTAAAAAATGGCTGCATTATCTTTTCTTTTATCGCATCGGGGATACCGATACCATTATCCTTTACTTTGATAACTACCTTTCCATTTTCAACAAAAGTGGCGACGGACACTTCCGGTTTATAATCCGCACCGGCTGTCTTCTTTTTTTGGTTTACCGCGTAAAATGCATTATTAAATAAATTGAGTATTACCCGGCCCATATCCTGCCCCACCACGTTTATTTTGGGCAGGTCAGGGTCAAAATTGGTCACCATTTCGGCATTGAACACTTTATCCTTTGCCCTTAAACCATGATACGACAAGCGCATAAATTCATCTGCAAGCGCGTTCATATTAATAGGCATCTTTTCGCCGCCGCCGGTGCGCGAATGTTCAAGCATGCCTTTTACTATACCGTCTGCCCGCTTGCCATGGTGGTTTATCTTTTCCTCATTTTGTTTTATGTCGGCGATGATGGCTAAAGCTTCCTCGATATTGCCCGCGTTGAGTTCTTCCTCCAGCTCTTCGATCATCTCCTGGTTCACTTCCGAGAAATTGTTCACAAAGTTGAGCGGGTTTTGTATCTCGTGCGCAATACCGGCAGTCAGTTCACCCAGCGAGGCCATTTTTTCGGACTGGACGAGCTTCGTTTGCGCCAATTTCAGATCGGATAAAGTATTTTCCACCTGCAGTTTAGCTAATTCAAGCCGGTTAAAATCCTCGAAACGTGCGTAGGCTGTTGAAAAGGCATCGGCCAGGGCTTGTACCAAATCCTTGTCATCATCCGAGAGTGGTTCTGTATTCCCGGCATACAGCATGCCCTGCAAAAAGGGGAAGAAATGCAGGTCAAGGCCGCTGGGCGGATGTTCCGTTAGGTAACCTTCCTCCGATGCAATTTCGCCCTGCTCCACCAGGCTGTGCGAGAAGGTCCTGAATTCTTGTTCGGTCCAATGAAGGGTGACCGCCTGTTTTTGCCGCCAGCCTTGCAGGGCGACCCCGTTAACCCCATTGCCGGCATCGGCGTTAAAATGGAGTTGAAATGCGGCGATGGCCTTGCCATCCGGCGTGGAAAGATAGGTGTGGATAAGTTGCAGCGGTTCGTCCATAATAAACACCCCGCAGCGTATAAATGGCACGCCTAAGGTGGTCAGCTCATTCCATATTAATGGGGTGATCCTGTCCAGGTCGCCGGTGGTGCGCATGGAAGCGATTTCCGCACGTACGCGGTCGAGCGAGGATTGCCTGATAGCCTCGCGGGCGTTAGCTTCCGATTTCTGCAATTCGATGTACCGCCTGAAAGTAAGGTCGATAATACTTTTGAAGCGGTTCAGGATATTGATTTCGATCTCAGAAAATGGCTTCTCCGCCCATGAAAATAAAAATCCCTCCGAGAACGCCAGGTAATAGCCAAACTCCTCGTGGTAGGTATGGTCGTACGGAACCGGCAGCATGGAGTAAATTAATTCTTTATAGGATTTTAGCTCCCCGCCCTTCAGCACCGTAAAATAATCTTCATTCTTTAACCACGATTCATATTGTTTTTCAAGCGACGGGTGACCTGAAAGCTCGATAGCGCCGACCAGGTCGAGCGAATCCGTATCTAAGGTAGTGGTGGCGACATACAATTGTGTATGCCGGGAATTTTTAGAAAGCAGGGCCACACCGCAGCGTTTTGAATTGACACCCAGTTTTCGCAACTCTGTAAATACCAGGCTGGCTGTGGATGAGAGGTCTTTACTATTGTACATAGCCAGCGCCTTTCCGCGCACCCGTTCAAGCGAGGCTTCGATCTGTGACTCCCTGGCCTGTGTTTCAGCTTTTTGAAGGTCGAGATAGCGGCGATAGGTTTGGCCGAACACCCCGGCGAAACGTTTGAATATTTGTATGGCGCTATCGGCTAATGGTTTATCAGTAAAAGCAAAAACGGCGCCATCAGTAAAAAAGAAATCTGTGTGGACTTGTTTTAGCGGTAAGGAATCAATATCAAATTGAACCGGGTAGTAATTGGAATTATTTATAGCGCGATAGTAGTCTTTCAGGTCATCGCCGGTCATTTTGTATTCGAAAGTCGGCTCCTTGTTTTTCCAGGCACTATATACGCCCTGCAGTAAGGGATGGATCGTGATGTCCAGCCGGCCGATAATTAGGGTAGCTACCCCGTCAGGGTTCGACTTTGCGGTCCACACCTCCATTTCATTGGTGCCATCCCCGATCAGTATTCCGCAGCGAATTGTTTCAATGCCAAGTTTCACAAACTCGCTGAACATCGCAGCAATAGTGTCACCTACGTCGTGGCTATTATGCATGGCCATTGTTTTGCTGCGCACCCGTTCTAACGACGCTTCAATCTGTGCCTCCCTTGCCTGTGCTTCAGCTTTTTGCAGATCAAGGTAACGGCGATAGGTTTGGCCGAACACCCCGGCAAATTTTTTAAATATCTGCGTAATTTCTGTTGCCAAAGGCTGTAGCGAAAAAATAAAAATGGCGCCCTCGGGAAAAATAAATGAATTGTATTCCTGTCGTTTTGGTAAGTTATCCAGGTTAAACTGTGACGGGTAATCGGGCGAATTATTTAAAGCGTGGTAGTAGGCCTTCATATCTTCGCCAGCCAGGAGATAGCTGAACATGGTTTCTTTATTTTTCCATGCTGCATGCAACCCCTGGAATAAGGGGTGTATCGTCATATCCAGCCGGCCAATACGCATGGAAGTATTACCGTTGGCATCGGACGAAGCCGTCCACACTTCCATGTGACTGGTGTCATCAATAATAACAATGCCTAAACGGGACGTGGCTTCAACGCCCAGTTTCACCAATTCATCAAACATCAAGGCAACGGTTTCGCTAACATCCTGGCTGTTGTGCATGGCCATTGTTTTGCTGCGGACGCGTTCTAACGAGGCTTCGATATGTGCTTCCCGGGCTTGTGTTTCCGCCTTTTGAAGGTCGAGAAAACGGGTATAAGTGAGGTTGAACACACCCGCAAACCGCTCCAATACGTTGATTATGCCGGGTGGCGGGATATCCGCCGTTGTGAAGCCAATAAGCCCTTTTGAGAAAAAGGCAACGTTTTGGACCCTTTTGTGATGTGTATGCCCTGGTTTAAAAGGGAGGCCCAGTTCATAACGGAAATAATTAATATAATCTTCAAGCTCTTTACCGGTTTGTACGAGAGAAAATGACTTTTCCTGCGATTTCCAGACTGTATAAATTTTTGCAAAGCTTGGTTGTTGCAATTTAGCAATGAAGCGGTTGCTTATTTGATGGCCCACCTGGTCGGTTGCCCAACATTCCATCTGGCCTGTATCCTCCATAAAAATACCGATGAACACCCTATCGGGCGATATGCCTAAAATATCCAGTTGCTGAAAAAGGATGACAGCTGTTTCCGCCAGTTCGTCGCTCTTAAACATGGCCATGGTTCGGCTGCGTACACGTTCCAGCGCCGCTTCAATTTTTCCCTCGCGGACCTGTTCTTCGGCCTGTTTCAGGTCGTTAAAACGGGTGTAGGTTTGCTCGAAAACTTTGCCGAAACGCATCACCACAGCTTGCTCTGCTTCCGTATAAGCAGAGCCTTCGTAATTGGCTATGGTCAACGAAACAGTTTTCATTAATACCCCGTAACTATAATACCCGGGCGCATTGTAATAACGGTCGAGTATAGGACGCGGGAAATCGGGAAGGGGGGACGCATTTTTGAAAAAATGGTCCCACCATTGGTTCTTTTCGCTGAACGTCAGGCTTGTTACAAAATGATCCGAACCCTTGTCTCTTGCAGCAAATGGGATGTTAAGGATCGGGTGATCAAAATAAGGGACAAATATCATCGCAGGATAGCTTTGATTTGACGATGCCACCCAAAGGCTCATGTCATTGCTTGCTCGGTAATCCGTGTTAAAAGAGGCGGTGCTGATGTTGAAATTTAAATGAACGAATTGGTCAAAGATCATCTGAACAACGTCCGCCAGCTCCTCACTATGCCGCATGCCCATGGTACGGCTGCGCACCCGCTCCAAAGCGGCTTCAATTTTTGCTTCGCGGGCCTGCGCCTCTGCTTTTTGCAGATCGAGGAAACGGGTATATGTACCATCGAAAACCCCGGCGAACCGCTGTAAAATATCGAGGGTTTCCTTTGACTGTGTTTCCGGGGTTACGATCTCGAGCCAACCCTTTGAAAAAAATGCGTTGTACAGCATCCGCTGTTCCTTCACTAACCCGGCCAGCAGCGGCATATGTAAAACGTTACGGACATAATTGACGTGCTCGTCGAGGTTTTTACCCTTTAAGACCACTGTAAGCTCACTTCTTTTCTCCTGCCAGCCCTTATATATCTCCCTGAAGGCATAAGTCGCGTCCGCTTCGTATTCAAACCTCGTGTTTATTTGATTGCCGCCCTGCTCTGTACCCCAAAATTCTATTTTGCGTGTATCCTCGTTCGGTATGCCAATAATTGTTCTTTCGGCGCTTATGCCCAGGTTAAGCAGCTGCTGGAAAAGGACAGTTGCAGTTTCGGCAAGTTCATCACTTTTTTGCATCGCCATAGTGCGCGCGCGTACCCGCTCCAATGCCAATTGAATTTGAGATTCCCTGGCTTGTGCCTCCGCTTTTTGCAGATCGAGGAAGCGGGTATACGTACCATCGAAAACCCCGGCAAATCTTTCTAATATGCCAAGTGTTTCATTAGACTGAATTTCAGGCGTTACAATCATGAGCAAGCCTTTTGAGAAAAAGGCGCTATACATAATTCTTTGCCGCTGTACTAATTCTGGTTGCATTGGCATGTGTAAAACATCCTGTACATAGCGTACGTGATCAGCCAGTTCCTGGCCTTTCATAATAACCGAATGCGTCTTTTTCTTCGCCTTCCAGGCTTTGTAAATTTGACTGAAACCAATTGTTGCATCCGCATTAACTTCAAACCTCGGGTGCTTACCGCCCAGGTCTGATCCCCAAAACTCAATCATCCGGGTATTCTCATCCATGTTGCCAATAAAAATTCGTTCGGGCTTAACACCTAAATCGCTGAATTGCTGAAAAAGAGTCATTGCAGTTTCGACCAGCTCATCGCTTTTTTGCATGGCCATTGTTCTCGCTCTTACCCGCTCCAAAGCCAATTGAATTTGAGATTCCCTGCCTTGAGCCTCCGCTTTTTGCAGATCGAGGAAACGGGTATAGGTACCATCGAAAACCCCGGCGAATCGTTCTAAAATATCGAGTGTTTCCTTTGACTGTGTTTCCGGGGTTACAATCATGAGCAGGCCCTTTGAGAAAAATGCATTGTATAGTATCCGCTGCTTCTGCACTAACCCGACCACCAGCGGCATATGTAAAACGTTACGGACATAATTCACGTGCTCGTCGAGGTTTTTACCCTTTAAGATCACTGTAAGCTCACTTCTTTTCTCCTGCCAGGCCTTATATATCTCCCTGAAGGCATAAGTCGCGTCCGTTTCATATTCAAACCTCATGCTCATTTGATTGCCGCCCTGCTCTGTTCCCCATAATTCGATTTTGCGCGTATCGTCGTTCGGCATACCAATAAAAGTTCTTTCGGAGCTTATGCCCAAGTCAAGTAACTGCTGGAAAAGGACAGTCGCTGTTTCGGCAAGTTCCTCACTTTTTTGCATTGCCATGGTACGGGCGCGCACCCGCTCCAATGCCAGTTGAATTTGCGCTTCTTTGGCCTGGGCCTCTGCCTGTTTCAGGTCATTGAAACGGGTGTAGCTCATATCAAATACTTTTGCAAAGCGAAGCATTATGTCAGAATGTTCATCGGATAAGGGCTCCAGGCTGACCAACGTAAGGCACCCGAAATTATTAAAAGATGCCGAAAGCAGTACCTGCTCCGGCGCTTTCATACCCGCTATTACGAAATCAGGCAGAAGCGACAGTTCTGTTTCAACAAATAAAAAATTATCCCAGTCTCTTTTAACTTTTCCTTTCAGTGCGTACCGCCATTTCAAATCCCGCGCTTTCCAGGCTTTCAGATAGGCCGCATAAGCGGGATTCTTATGGTATTGTACGAGGTAGTTCATAGGCCCGGAGGGTGCCTCGGAATTAGCCATCCACCACCGGGACGAATTTGTTTCGGGGTCGAAGATCATGATGAGGCACCGGGTAAGTACAAAATCAAGCTTAGTTAATTCGCCAAATACAGTTCCTATCAGTTCGTTTAATTCCTCTGATGTTTGCATAGCCATCGCCTTTGCCCTTACGCGCTCTAATCCCAGTTGAATTTGTGATTCCCTGGCCTGCGCTTCGGCTTCTTTAATATCCTTATACCGGCGGTAGGTAAGGCTGAGCACCGAATTAAACCTCCGGTATATCTGCAATTCATCTTCCGGCAATTCCGTATCGGTCCATGCAAAAGCGCCGCCATCCCTGAAGAAAAAGAAATAGCCATATTGAACAACACCATTGGGATAATCAGGATATGAGATTTGTGGCCGGACGAATTGATAATATTCTTTGATCTCATTGCCCCTTAATACCGGGTGATATTCTTTTTGCAGCAACCAATTATCATAAATGCCCTCCAATACCGGGTGCCCGGTCATCTTTAATTTTCCGATCACTTCAATGGACTCACCTTGCTCCGTTGTATTCATGGTGGATATTTCCGTAATATGAGTTTCCTTATCCACCAAGCCTAACCCGCATCTTCGCGGCGTTACACTTAACAGGCCTAATTCATGATAAAAAACACCAATTGTTTCGGCCAGGTCCTCAGAATTGTGCATCGCCATTGCTTTTGCCCTCACCCTTTCAAGCCCGGCTTCAATTTTAGCTTCCCTTGCCTGTTGTTCGGCATGTTCCAAATCCTTAAAACGGGTGTAGGTTTGCTCGAACACCTTGCCGAAGCGTTGTAAAATGGCGTTATCTGCTTCTGAAAAAGGAACAGTGGAATATCTATCGATAAACAGCGCAACGTTTTTCAGGAATACATTCGAGATGGCATATCCCGGTGCGCTGTATATCAAATTTTTTATTTCCTCCGTATTGGGCACATATTTATTAACCTGTTCAGCAAAGCTATTTTTCTGCTCCTGTGTCAGGGTATTCGCAAAAGCATCCAGACCCTTTCGCTTGGCTTCATTATAGCCATTCCATTGCGGATGATCAAAATAAGGGATATGCAGCAGGTTGGGAAATGAATATGCCGCATCGGCCATCCATAGGTTCCAATCGTCGCTTTCCTTATAGTCCATGGTAAAACCAGCGGAGGTAATATCCAGGCCTAAATGGACAAACTGCTCATAGATCACCTGTATTACTTCCCTTAGCTCATCGCTATGCTGCATGCCCATGGTACGGCTGCGCACCCGCTCCAATGCGGCTTCGATTTGCGCTTCGCGGGCCTGCGCGTGGGCCTGCTGCAGGTCGCTGAAACGGGTATAAGCGAATGAAAAAACAGTTGTAGCCCTTTTCAGAAGCGCCCAGCTTTCAGCAGAAATATCACCTGGCGATGCCGCGCCCATATACCCGCCGGAGAATTTATATAAATGATAAGTGCGGTCGGGGATATGATCACCATAATAGCCATCCAATAATTTCGACTTTGTACTGCAGTAGTTTATCCATTCTTTCCGGTTTTCGCCCTTCATAGGTATGGAAATCTGCGTTTTATCCGAATGATAAAACTTAAGCATCTGCCTGCCCACCCAGGTATCTTTAAGGTTTATGTCCATATGGTCGGCAACCAGTTTGTGCTCGTCTTTTATCGCATACCAGCATTCCGTTTTGCCGGTATTATCATCATGGATGTAGATGGAGCTTGTCTCCAGTTCTTCCACACCCAGCAAAGCCATCTCTTGCCGCAAAACCTGCGCTACTTCCACCAGTTCCCCCGGTTTTTGCATAGCCAGCGACCGCGATCGCACCTTTTCCATTGCCACTTCTATTTGTGCCTGCCTTGCTTGTGCCTCCGCCTTTTTCAGGTCGCTGAAGCGCGTATAAGTTTGGTCAAATACTTTCGAGAACCGGCCCAGGATGTCGATATTATCTTCTGACAAAGGCTCCGTCCCGTCAACCTGCAAGCCACCGAAATTTGCAAACGAGAAGGATATAACGGCCTTGTCAACCGCCCTCATTGCCGCCTTCACAACCTCCGGGGTATTTTTTAATGCTGGCAGGTTAAGTACAATATCATCCAAAGCGCGTTTTTCTTCGCCCTTCAGCTCATACGCCCATTTGGGCTTTCTATCCTCCCAGGCTTTAATTATCCCCTTGTAATAAGGATGGTCGAAATACTGCATCTGGTAAGCAGCAGCCTCCACGCCGGGGTTTGCCATCCAGGTTGTTGCGGATAATGTTTCGGCATCAATGATCCAGATAAGGCAGCGGGCAAGCGTAAAATGAAGTTTCGATAACTCGATAAATAGCGTAGTCACCAGTTCAGCCAGCTCATCTGAGTTTTGCATGGACATGGCCCGCGCGCGAACGCGTTCAAGCGCGGCTTCAATTTCCAGGTTGCGGGTGGTCGCGGCCAGTTCCTTCTCCAGTTGGGCTATCCGTGATGTGGGTTTTTCTTCCTGTTTACGCTTCATGTTGTTTAAATAATTGTTTATAACCAACGGATTAAAATCCGTCTGCCAGCTGGCGGATATTTGCCGGGGCTACGCCTCTTTACTTTTTCAAAGGGCCGTAGGCCCGAATCATTTTATAACAACGGGTTTCAACCCGTTGTGCATTGCCCAACACCAGGACGAGTGCCGTAGGCACGACCCATATCTGTTAGTTTGATATGTACATGAGCCGAACCTACGGTTCTCGTTATTGTCTTCTTTGCCTTGTCAACGGATTAAAATCCGTTGCTACAAAATTGGCCGGGGCTACGCCTCTTCTGTATGTTTCTTTATGAATACGGTAATGTAATAATAAACTCCGAACCTTCACCCTCCACGCTATCCACCTGTATGCTGCCCCCATGCCCCTTTACCACCATATCATACGTTAAAGATAATCCCAAACCCGTACCCTCGCCCGTTGGTTTGGTAGTAAAAAATGGCTGCATTATCTTTTCCTTTATCGCAACAGGTATCCCTATGCCGTTATCTTTTACTTTAAGCCCCCCGGCCCCCTGTCCGTGAGGACTCCCTGGGAGAAGGGGGAGGAAGAAAGTTTCCACTTCCACCATTGGCTTGTAGTCTCCGCCCGCAGTTTTCATTTTTTGGTTGACTGCGTAAAACGCATTGTTAAACAGGTTAAGCAGCACCCGGCCTATGTCCTGCGGGATTACTTTTATTTTTGGCAGGGTAGGATCAAAATTGGTATGCATTTCGGCGTTGAACGATTTATCCTTAGCCCGCAAACCATGATAAGCCAGCCGCATGTATTCATCGGCAACTGAATTGATATTGGTTAGTTCCTTCACCCCGCTGCCTGATTGACTGTGCTGCAGCATGCCCTTTACAATACCGTCTGCCCGTTTGCCGTGCTGGTTTATCTTTTTCGAGTTTTCCTCAATATCTATGGCGAGGGCCTTGATTTCTTCCAGGTCGCCTTTTTCAATTTCGGCCTTCATTTCTTCTATCAGTTCGGCGTTTACTTCCGAAAAGTTGTTTACAAAGTTGAGCGGGTTCTGTATCTCATGGGCTATGCCTGCAGTAAGCTCGCCCAGTGAGGCCATTTTTT
>Ga0206978_1023_pt1 | contig 35900 bp, 28 predicted proteins | sample Alteio_BWMinCont_21_FD_153477 | JGI IMG/M metagenome (GOLD analysis project Ga0206978, IMG submission 153477) | Enriched cells from forest soil in Barre Woods Harvard Forest LTER site, Petersham, Massachusetts, United States -... | ecosystem: Environmental > Terrestrial > Soil > Temperate forest >...
TCGTTTTCTCGGAGTTACTGCATATTGAAAACATGGATATGGGTAAATTAAGATTGAGCTATGCAGATGTTGGCGGCGCTGCTGATTCCCCTTATCAAACATTGCAAACCTATGGTATCAGCGGAACTTATGCACCGCCTAACGGCGGAACATTCCCGATAGGCACGGCAGGAAATGGTACTGTACCCAACAGCGGGCTAAAACCTTCAAAAAGAAAAGAATTTGAGCTTGGAACAGAAATGGACTTTTTTAAAAACAGGCTGAGGTTTGACCTGGCAGTTTATCATAAGGATGTTATAGACGATATTATACCGGTAACTATTGATTATACTTCGGGCTATAATTCGGCATTGCTTAATGTTGGTACAGTAGCCTATAATGGTGTTGAACTTGAAGTTGGCGGTACGCCTTTTAAAAGTGCAAACTTTACCTGGGACATCGATCTGAATGGTACTTATGCTAAAGGTAAAGTGATATCCCTGGGCGGCCAGCCAAACATAAATCTTGGCTCCGAAGCCCAGGACTGGGGTTCATTAGCTTACCTGCAGGATATAGTTGGCAAGGAGCCTTTGCAAATAATTGCAGAGGACCCTGCCCGTGATGCAGCCGGTCATATTATTATCGATCCGGGACTGGGCGCACCGGACCCTTCGCTTTCGCAGCCAAAGTCTTTTGGATCGGGAGAAAATCCCTGGGGGGCCGGCATTAATAACTCGTTTAAGTATAAGCACTTTACGTTGTCGTTCCTTATTGACGGCAAATTCGGAGGGCATATATTTTCGAACACTAATATTGTTGCCTACCAGGACGGGCTTTCGAAACTTACAGTTAACGGCAGAAACCTGGTATATGGCACTGACCAGCAAAATGCCCAGGCTTATTACGCAGATTGGGCCTTCGCTGACCAGGGACAGTTTGTTTACAGCGACAGTTTCATAAAATTAAGGCAGGTAATATTTGGCTATGAATTCCCGGCATCGGCATTTCATAATAAAATACATGGTATAAGGTTAAGTTTTGTATGCCATAACGTGTTTACCATATTTAAAGCGATACCGAATGTTGATCCGGAGGCAAACTACACCTCTTCGATATTGTCACAGGGACTTGAGGCCCCCGCAGTCCCTTATTCCAGGACATTGGGCTTAAATCTTAATATAAAATTGTGAGTAAATATATTATGTATAAACATTATAAAGACATCAGTATGAAATTTAAGAACATATATTTAATAGCAATAGCAGCCACTATCATGATAGCGGGCGGCTCGTGTAAAAAAGAACTGTTGAAAGTTAATACCAATCCGGACCAAATTACAGGCGACCAGGTTGATCCCAATCTTTTGCTCACCACTGTCCAGCTGCAATACGCCGGGTCGCCAAACGAAGGCGGCAGTGTATGGGTTACAAAATGGGGGGGGGTTGCAGGTTTTATTCAGCATGTAGCATCAACAAACACCGGTTTTTATTATGGCGACAAATATTTAAATAATATTTTTGCAATGGGTGAAACATTCCAGGACAATTATACCGGCGCTGTACAGCCTGCGGTAGAGTTATTCCAGCTTACGGCCAATAAAGCGCAATACCGGAACCTTCATCAAATGGCACGCATCATGAAAGCCATGATATTTGAACAGTTAACAGACCTTTATGGTGATATTCCCTATTTCCAGGCCGGCCTGGGCTATTACGGCAGGATCTATACGCCTGTTTATGATAAACAACAGGTTATTTATACCGACCTGCTAAAAGAGGTGTCGCAGGCTACTGACAGCCTGACCGAAAATGCTGATAAACCTCCCGGAGATATTTTGTATTCGCAAACAGGTGATCAAATTGCGGAGTGGAAAATGTTTGGTAACTCGTTATTAGTGCGGATGGCTATGCGCCTGACTAAAGTTGACCCTGCGACCGCCCAAAAATATGTGACACAGGCTGCGGGAAATACCATGCAAAGCAATAATGATAACGCTATTGTTCAGCATGTGCTGAGCGCTAACGCGCTTACATCAAACCAGGACGCAGCACAAATATTGAGCCAGGACAGCACAGATCTTAAGCTATCAAGGGCCTTTATAAATACTATGAAAAACACCAGCGACCCCCGTTTACCTGTGGTGTCGTGGATATATTCCCGGGACCAAAGCGGGAATTCCCAGGGCGATACCGATCCGAATGACCAGTTCGGGATGCCCCCTGGTTATATTGTTGGCGGCAGCAACCCTGCGTTCGATATTACCAAGCAACCCGATTCGCTTTATAACACTACACTGGGTCTTGCCGGCTATTCACGTTTAAATGATAATATCCTTAATATAGGCGCCCCAAGTTTGATCCTGACTTACGGTGAAACGGAACTTTTACTGGCCGATGCATCTAAGCGCTTTGGAATTACGCTTGCCGGTGTTAGCGCCGCACAACACTACCAGAATGGTGTAGTCGGCGCGGTGGAGCAATTAGCCGCATACGGAGACGCCGCCACAATTGACGATAGTGACGCTCAGACGTATTATAGTGGTATTGCATACCAGGATGTCATAGCGCTTGACCAGATCAACACGCAATACTGGTTATGTACGCTTATGGATGAATATGAAAGCTGGGCTAACTGGCGGCGCACTTCCTCTGCGGCCACCCCTAATGGTTATCCGGCACTTAAACCCACTAATTATCCGGGTAACCAAACCAATGGCACGATACCGAGGAGGCTGGTTTATCCTCCAAGCCAAAAAAATACCAATTTGGCCAACTATAATGCGGCTGTTGCGAGGTTAACCGGCGGCGATAAAATTACCAGCCGTGTGTGGTGGGATACGCAGTGATGATTGGTCATTAAGTCATTAGGTCATTGTTTGGTTCGTCAGTGAACGGGCGTTTACCAATGATTTAATGACCCAATGACTTAATGACTTACTATTTTCTTTTCTATCCTTTTATCCGGGATAAACCAGATGCAGGCTACGAGCACATAAAGGGCGAAACTTATGGTTGAGTTGAGCCATGAAAGTGCTATGGCGATAGCATAGACGGCTATTGATATATTTCCTTTCCAGTCCTTCCCTACCGCTTTGGCCAACAGCGAATCTTTGCCCTGGTGCCTGATCAATGCCACCATCAAAAGGCCATAGGCTATGGCATTCATCAGGAGGACTATACCATAACAGGTAACGGGCCACCTGGCAAAACTATTTTCGCCCATCCAGCTGGTAACAAATGGCACCAATGAAAGCCAGAAAAGTAAGTGCATATTGGCCCAGAGTATAGTACCGTTCACCGAATCAACCACCTGCATGGTATGGTGATGGTTATTCCAGTAAATCCCAATATAAATAAAGCTAAGGATATAGCTTATAAAAACCGGGCAAAGCGGCAGCAAGGATTTTAATTCAGCCGCGTGCACGCCGGGGGGTATCTTCAGTTCCAAAACCATTATGGTAATGATAATGGCAATTACACCATCGCTGAAAGCTTCTAAACGTCCTTTATCCATTTTTGAATAGGTGAAAGGTTAAAGGCGAAAGGTAAAAGGTTTTTTGGAACTTTGCCATAATGGAATAAATATTTTTGGTCAGTGTTACCTCGGGCCTCAAATTTCTATCGTTTTCACCTTTTGTCTTTAACCTTTCACCCTTTACCTCCTCTTACGGCAGCGCAAAACAAACATAGCTATCGCCTGATTTGCTGCCGATCTTACCGCCGCCGCAGGCTATAACTACATATTGTTTGCCGTCTATTGAATAAGTGGCAGGTGTGGCGTACCCGGCAGCCGGCAGTTTCGCTTCCCAAACTTGTTTGCCTGTTTGTTTATCAAAGGCCCTTATTTTTTCGTCTTTTGTGGCCGCTACAAATACTAACCCGCCTTTAGTTACTAAAGGGCCGCCATATAATTCGGTGCCGGTAATTGGGATACCCTTTTTGGTCAATTCAGGATATTCGCCCAATGGCACTTTCCATAAAAGCTTGCCTGACGTAAGGTCAACGGCGTTCAAAGTACCCCAGGGCGGTTTAACACCCGGATAGCCGTTCGTATCCAAAAAGCGATTGTACCCATTCATGGTATAAGGTATTTGGTTTGCGGGATTTTTGATGGCAGAAACCGGTTCTTTTGGAATCAATTTAGCATCCGAAGGTTTTTCGGGCAATTTCAATAAGAACGCCAGCAATGCTTTCTTTTCATCAGCCGGTATCTGTTTAAAAGATGGCATCATATTGCGCCCGTTACCTACGAGTTGGCTTACTTGTTCTTCGTTATATTTTTTGCCGATATTAACCAAAGAAGGGTAAGAAGTACCATTGCCTTTTAATTCGGCGCCGTGGCATGATATGCAGTACTTGTTATAGATAGCGTGGCCTATCCCCTTTAAGGTATGATCGTTCGTGTTTTTTGGCACATCGATCATCACCAGCGCCCAGGGCATTTCAGTACTGCTGATATACATAATTTTCGACTCGGGATCTACAGCCGCACCGCCCCATTCGCCACCGCCGTCAAAACCGGGGAAAATCCAGCTGCCGTCTTTGCTGGGCGGGGTAAAGATGGCATTGTATTTTACCTTGTTATATTTCGCCATCATTTGCTTATGGGTTTCCGGGCTAAGATCGCTTACATCCTCCGGCCCGAAATGCTGGCGGGCAAAAGGCTGCGGTAAACTTGGTATCGGTTGGGTCGGCCAGGGTTGTTCGCCGGGCAATGCATTGGTTGGCACCGGCTTTTCTGCAATCGGGAATATGGGTTGGCCATTGGCGCGGTCGAACATAAAAATAAAACCATGTTTTGTGATCTGCGCTACGGCATCGATTGTTTTGCCATCATGTTTTATGGCAACCAGGTTTGGATTAGCCGGCAAATCGCGGTCCCACATATCATGATGTACCACCTGGTAATGCCAGATATATTTGCCGGTGGCTGCGTCCAGCGCTATCAAACAGTTGGCAAACAGGTCAGTCCCTTTACGCTTGCCCCCATAAAAATCCTCGCCGATCGATCCTGTCGGCACATAAACAACGCCTCGTTTTTCGTCCAACGCCATGCCGCTCCAGTCGTTCGCGCCGCCTAAACGCTTCCAGGCGGTACTATCCGGCCATGTGTTAAAGCCTTTTTCGCCGGGGTGCGGGATGGTATGAAATATCCACCTGAGTTTACCTGTGCGCACATCATAAGCACGAATATGGCCGGGTGCAGAATCATCAGATTCAGATACACGTGTCCCGATTATTAAAAGATCTTTGAAAATTACACCTGGTGTAGTGCCTGAAACAAAGGAATTAGTTTCGCGGCCCAGGTCCTTCGCCAGGTCGATATAGCCCCCTTTACCAAAAGTCGTTATCGGCTTGCCATCCGCGGCGTCAATAGCATAAGTCTTAGCGCCTGCGCTATAAAATATTCGTTTGTTTTCACCATTTTCGTCCTCCCAATAAACAACACCCCGGCATATTTTGTACCAGGCCAGGGGGTCGCCGTATTTTGCGCCATCCGCTGCTGCAGGGTCAAATACCCACTTTTGCTCACCGGTAGCAGCATCCAAAGCAAACAATTTCAATTTGGGACTGGTGCCGTAAAGTATGCCGTCAACCATAATAGGGTTACACTGGTTCTGGCTGCGGTTGGCGCTGTCCTTATCGTTCGAGCTGTACGTCCAGGCGACTTTTAGCCGGCCCACATTTTTCAGGGTGATCTCATCATTTGACGAGTAACGGTTCCCGTCTTTCGAGCCGGCATAAGTACGCCAGCCGGCATAACCGGATGATGAGGAATGTTTTTTACAGGATACGATAACACATGCAATAATGCATACGAATAACAAATACAGGTTTTTCATGAAATGAGTTTAGCTTAACCGGGTTTTAATAGCTTAAAGCTAATCACATTCTGTTAAAAACAAAGTAACTATTGTGTTAAAGTGGCATTTGTAGAAATGCACGGCGGTTGTTTCGTACCTACGGCACGAAATACATGGGCGTTACGCTTTTCTACCGACCTTAAACCCCGATGGGGTTATATATGATGCTTGATGGCGTCAAAATGCTGTTACTATCAAATTTTTATAGGCCCCGACAGCGCAGTTCCCCAGCCAAAAGCCAACGGAACCACTTTTAAGGCTACTGTCTAAAGGACTATAAATAAAGTCGGGCGTTGCATGATGATCGACAAATACGGTGAGCTTGTTTCCTTTTACAATTATTTTTACGTGGAACCACCCGTGCAGTGGTAAAGTTGTTTTTGCCTGGTATTTATTCGCTTCATAATCCCACCAGTTATATTCCGCTTTCTTTTCGGGCATGTATTGGATGGCGTTTATTGTGCCAGAACTTTCGGGCCGGAAATATATTGATTCGTAGTGGTGTGCATCTTTTATCCTGAATGCCAAACCCAGGAATCCGCCCTTTTGTCCGGGCCACGCTGCATCCATTTCGATGATCCCGTCCTTGAATTCCAGGGCCTTTGGGTAGGCAATGCTTGCCGATTTATAATTATCGATCTTTCGCTTTAACAGCAGCGCCTTTTGCCGCAGGTGCTGACCAAAGGCATAATCCAGCGTATCAGTGCGCGGGATAACCCAATCTGATTCTTTTATAACCGAGTAGTTATGGATAACCGGCTTTTTCTGTGCATCTGCCATAGCAACAAGCAGGAGCAGCAATGCTATAAATAATGTTTTCATTTGTCGGTTGATATTTCAAGATTTGCAAAATCGCCGCCAAGGTCATATGCCCACAGGCCAACTGATCCATTGCCACTTGTGTTTAGATTGTTTACTTTTAATGACGGGACCGCGGAATGATTGACGTATACAGTGATCTCCTTTTTACCAACAACGATATGGGCATGAAGCCAATCAGAGGGCTGAAGTGATGGGGTTACCCCGTTCTCGTACTCCAGGGGGTGTTCTTTTCGCAGCCTCTCCCAGGGATAATCGGGCTGGCTGATATATTGCACCATGTGCTTTCGCCGCAAGGTATCCGTCGACTGGAAATTAAACGGGCGAAAATAGACACAATCATAAGTTATGGTGTCCCTCGCATGGAACGCAATCCCAACAAAGCTGTGCTGAAAAACATCCCTTCCACGGATGTCAACATCAATGGTACCCGTCGAAAAAGTAACATTTTTTAACAGTACAATACCCACAGCTGTCACACCCGGTCGTTTGCTGTCGTCAATAGAATTTACTTGCTGAGACGGGGCATAAACAAGTTCATTGTCGCTGAAAAGCTTACTTAAATTATATTTTTCGATTTTTTGCGCCTGGCATAGGGATGATGCAAGAAGGCAAAAGAAAAACAAGGGCCGAAATAAAAAAGTGCTCATTTGCATTTAGATTTTTAAATTTAACCAAAACTGGTAAATAGCGGGTTAAAAGATTGGTTCAAACACGTTTCAATTTTGTTCATTTTTATTATTGAAATTTTATTAAATTAAAAAAACGCCCGTAGCTATTTTTAAGCGGATGGAAAAGGAAAAACAATTTTTACTACTATGCCGGCAGCAAATTGAGCTGATGTTGAACTGGGGTGACAGCAGCATATGGAGCAATGATGATTTCGAACAGCTCAGCGGGAAAATTTTTGATAAAACCAGGGTACAACTCAGCATTTCCACGCTTAAGCGGATATGGGGCAAAGTACGCTACGAAAACTTCCCAACGACGGGCACGTTGAATGCTTTAGCCGGGTTTCTTGATTATGAAAACTGGCGCGATTTCCGGCAGAAAAATGAGATCAATAATCCGGCCCCGGAAAATAATTTTGATGCTGCACCGGCGCCGGGGTTATTAGAGGATAAAGCAAAACCATTATCCCGGAAAATTTCAGTCCCGGTTATGCTCAGCATAATACTGCTGGTTATTTTAGCAGCGGCCTATGTTAGTTTCAAAAAACGGGGAACATCTGTTGACCTTTCAAAAGTAAAATTTGAGGCGATAATCGTTTCTGATACACTGCCAAATTCGGTGATCTTCAATTATGATGCTTCGGTTTTTAGATCTGACAGTGTTTACATCCAGCAATCGTGGGACCCTACACGCAGGGAACTCGTTCCGGGAGACGGCAAACAGCATACCTCTATTTATTATAACCCGGGTTATTTTATTGCTAAGCTGGTGGTTAACAACGAGATAAAAAAAGAGTTTGTTGTATCCATAAAAACCAAAGGATGGAAAGGAATCATTGAAAGAAAACCGGTACCCATTTATCTTTCGGCAAGTGAAATAAAGGGTAATGGATTTATGGGGATATCCGACAGCGTATTTCATGCAAAAACCGGATCGCCGGTGTTTAATGAAACCTGGGTGAAATTTGCGAATGTGCAGGAGTACAAAGACATTGATGCCGGAAATTTTAGTCTCGAAACAGCTTTCAGAAATTCGTCGGCGGTCGAGGCATCCGTTTGCCGGAAGGTAAATGTATTGCTTTTGGGAACGAACAATGCTATGATCATTCCTTTTTCGGATAAAGGATGCATTTCAGATTTAAACCTGTTAACTGCGAGCAGTTACATAAGCGGGAAGGACCATGACATGCGGGCGTTTGGCTGTGATTTCAGTAAGTTCCAAAATTTGGTGTGCAAGGTTGAAAAACAACGCCTAAAGATTTATCTCAACAACAAACTAATTTTGGATGCTCCTCAAAAACAGACTTTAGGCAAAATAGAAGGTATAAGGTTTGAATTTGAAGGTGCCGGGGAAATAAAAAATGTTAAGTTATCAACGCCGGGAGCTGGCGTTTATGACGATAAATTCTGACCGGAATTAACGGATTTTACAGATTTAGATGGATTATTACCGATAACCGTTTAAAAATCAGAAAAATCGTTTAAATCAGCTTAATCCAGGTTCGGACAAGTATCCGAAATCACCTTGCCGGCTGATTGATAAGAACTTCCCAAATCCGGGCTTGCTCAACTACTTCCGGGTCGTGCGAACATATAAATAACCCTAAGAATGCTTCGTCGGGCATGTTGTCCATTTCGTGGGCGCCTACAGTTTTGAGCGGCTCTCCCACGTGGCCGCAGCGCATGATCAGCCGCTTGCCTATGCGTTGCAATTGTATAACCTCAAATTTTTTATCGGGGAAAAATATTTCGCCTTCGGGGTCTTTCATGTTCTCGCCGGTAAGGGCGCGCCATTGCATAGCGGTTAAACCATCGCCATGTTCAACAGCATTTAATGCTATTGATCTATCATCTGTCGATTCCCTTATCATCCAGCCAATTTTGCGGTGGTCGTTGCCTTTAGCGCCTAAAAATTCAAAGTTGGCGGTAGCGGTGAAATCGCCTTTAATTTTTTTATAAACGTACTGAAACTCATCGCGGTTAAACCAGATGTTGTATCCTGACCCGGTAAGGTTATAAGTATGGGTTACTTTATCATACTGCGCCGATCCGGCATTTTTCGGATGGCCGACGTCTTCGTGATGGTCAAAAATACCTACGGCATCGGTTTGCGCCAACGCGCTGTTAAAGGCAACAAAAAAAAGTAAAAGGGACAAAATTTTCATAACCGGTTTTTTAAAGACAACTATAAAAGTATTAAATTTTAAATATTAAAGCTTGTACTAACTTAGCGTTTTATAGGCGCTATGATTAACCAGTTGCCGTTTAATCCGTTTACTAAATATAACAAAGCCCCATGGGGGTTAAAGGTCGGTAGCAAAAAGCAAAACAACCACAACACCGTGCCGTTAGGTACGGAACGGGGCGCGTTGCGTACCTAACGGCACGCTAAAGATGTCTTAATTGGATTTTCTACCGACCTGTAGCGCCTACGGCGCATTTTCAAAATATCTTCCCGGTGAGCAAATTACTTGACCAAAAATATTCCCGATAAATATTAGGTTATCAGCTAAACACAATCGTAAACTCCGTTTGCTTCTCCGCCACTGTTTTCAACGAAAACTCAAAACCATGATTTTCCAAAATCTCCCTTACCAGCGTAAGGCCTATCCCCTGCCCGTCCTTTTTTGTGCTGAAGAATGGTGAAAACAGGTTTGCCGATTGCTCGGCGGTTATTCCAGTGCCTGTATCTGAGATAATGAGGCTCTTTTTACCAGGCGTTGTCGTGAATTTTATTATCCCTTTTAAATCAATAGCCTCAATGGCGTTTTTTACGATGTTAATTAATACCTGCTCCATTTGCTGTTCATCTGCATTGATATTGAAGTGGCCGTCTGCCAGGCAAAACTCAAACGCAATTTCTTTCTCACTCGCTTTTATATCCATCAATTTCGAAACGGAGCTAATTAACTTGTGAAGATCGACGGGTTTTTTGTTTGCCGCGGGCAATTTTACCAGGTCGGCAAAATTCCGCATAAAATAGTTCAGGTTTTGGTTACGGTCCATGGCCACCTGCAAAGCGTCTTTCAGATCGTTAAAGCGGTGCCCGTCCCAAAGCTGGTCGGTTTTTAAAGCCGACTGCATGATGGAGTTTACCGGGCCAATGGTATTGTTGACCTCGTGCGCCATCATGCGGATCACCTTACCATACACATTTTTTTCGGCCGCCAAAATCTCGGCTGTCAGATCCTCGATCATAATAAAATGTCGCGAAAAACCACGATCAATAAAATGCGATTTCTGCAACTTATAGGTATTTATCCCATCAAGTTTAACCATCATCGCTTCGCCAGATCTTAAATGCTTGATCTGCATTAAAAGGGGATGCGAAAATTTATCAACAGGGTACCCGAGCACCTGCCCTGCTTCCACCCCAATAATTTGCAGCGCTTTTGGATTTATCTGCTGAATGTTGTCGTCATAATCTAAAATAACTATCCCTGTAGGCGACGTGAAAATTAGTTTTTCCAGAAAAAAGTGCTGCTGTTCCTGCCGGGTGCGTTCAGTACGCAATTCATCCATCATCTGGTTATAAACGCCGATCAGCTGATCCATTTCGTGCTTGCCAGTAGATAAAAACTTAACATTAAAATCCCGGTCCTTTATGGCTTCAACACCCTGCATTAAGGTCTTCAACGGCTGTATCAGTTGGCGATATAGTTGCCAGGCAATTACTACCGAAATAATTATAAATACTTCTGATATGATGAAATATATCTTGTTATTATTGAATATAAAGTAGCTGAGCACCAGGGCTACAAGGTGCAGGATAACGACAAATAAAATATACTTAGTCCTCAGCTTCATCGTAAGGAATTTGATATTTGTCGAGCCGGCGGTAAAGGGCGCTGCGGGTTAGCCCCAGGGACGCGGCAGCTTTTGATATCTTGTTTTTATGATATTCCATAGCCCTTTTTATCATTTCTACTTCTACCTCTTCCAAAGTTAAAGTGCCGATACCCGGCAATTGTATATCCCCTTTTTTTACCGGCGACATCTCCAGTTGCGATTGGAAATCGTCGATATCCAACTCATCTTTTTTACTTACCAATATTGTCCGCTCCACCATATTTTTCAACTGCCTGATATTGCCGGGTAAAGGTAACTGCTGCAGCCATTTCATAACGCTGTTTGAAACCGATAATGACGGGCGGCCATATATTTCTTTTAAATTATTAATAAAAAAGTTAACCAGCAAAGGAATATCTTTTGGCCTTTCGCGTAAAGCAGGCAAATAAACAGTAATTAAATTAATACGGTATAACAGGTCTTCCCTGAATGTGGCCCTGTTGACCATTTCGCCAAGGTTTTTGTTGGTAGCGCAAACTACCCGGACGTCCACTGTTTTTGTGCGACTGCTGCCAAGCACTTCGTAGGTACGATCCTGCAAAACGCGTAAAAGCTTTACCTGGCTGCCGGCGTCAAGGTCACCGATCTCATCTAAAAAAATGGTGCCTTTATTGGCCATTTCAAAGCGGCCTGTCCTGTCGAACCGGGCATCCGTAAAAGCCCCCCGCACATGGCCGAACATTTCGCTTTCAAACAGTGAAGTAGAAATGCCGCCAAGATTTACCTTTATAAAAGGTTTATTCCGCCGCAGGCTGTTTTGGTGAATAGCCTCGGCGATCAGCTCTTTACCGGTACCGCTCTCGCCCATCACCAGGATAGAGGCATCAGTACCGGCAACCCGGCCGATAGTCTCCAAAATATTCAGCATTTTAGGGTCCTCACCTATAATATGCTCAAATTTGTAGGTTTTATCAAGCTGTTTGCGTGTATGATGCTCCGTTTTTTGTTCCCTGAGATCAAGCAGCGTTTTAACAGATTGCAAAAGATGGTCGTTGTTCCAGGGTTTGTTAATAAAATCGCTGGCCCCGGCTTTCATCCCCTGCACAGCCAGCTCGATACTTGCCCAGCCCGTGATCAGGATAACAGGTATCTTAATGTTGACTTGTTTTATTTTATCCAGCAGGGCCATACCTTCTTTGCCGGAAGTATCATTGGAAAAATTAAGGTCAAGAAGAATCAGTTCGGGTTCATTTTTTTTTATGACTTTTATTGCTTCACCTGGTTCGGCGCAATCAGTTACTTCATAGCCCTCGTCTTTTAACAACAGGACCAAAGATGTACGTACAGCAATATCATCGTCAATGATCAGTATCATAATTGAATATACAATTTTTTGTCTGAACCGTTGATTAAACTGATTTTATTGATTTCACAGATTTTAAAAAAATAAGAGTCAGAATCAGCTTAATAAGGCAAATCAGTTTAATCAACGGTTCCGACAATCACTCCTCGTGCAAGGCCACCGCCGGGTAAATTGCCGCCGCCTGTTTGCCGGGGTACAGCGAACAAACAAACACCAGCAAATAAATGAATATTGTTGCCATTATGATCGCCGAAATATAAATACCTGACTGCAGGTTGAAAACGTTTAATAGCGGAAATTGTACGGCAAAAAACGTCCCGATAATCAACGACAGGGTTGCCAGCAGCATTGATTCGGCCACCAATTGCGAAGATACGGACCTACCCGTAGCCCCGATAGCCCTGCGTAAACCTATTTCACCCCTTCGTTTGTTGATATTATACCAAAGTACGCCAAATAAACCTAATGCAACATTGATGATCAGGAAACAACTCACAATTGAAAGCACAATAATAGGTATTACGGCAAAGTAATTGGTATTTATTCGTTTATTGGCCATGTGCTCTATCTCTATATCCGAATTTTTCATATAATTCGCCATAGTTTTATATAAATGGCCCTCAAACGTTGCATCGGCCTCCGGGGTTACCCTAACCAGGATCCTTCCGAACCAATGGAAAGCGCCAGTATCCGCCCTGTTATAGACCCCATCGCCAGCGGGCAAATAATCGCCTTTTGCCTTTATACTTTGTACCACACCAATAATTTTCATTTTAACTTTGTCGTCGCCATCGCCTATCGTTTTGCCTACGGCTTGCCCGGGACCAAATAATTCTTCCTTAAGATCGCTGTTGATTATAACGGGCCGGCTTTTTGCTATGGCATCGCCTTTGTTAAACCAACGCCCTTCAAGCAGTTGCATGTTTAACACCGCTTTGTAGCTATCTTCTACCGTATACTGGTTTACATCGTCTATCTTTTTGCCTTTATACGTCATTCCTCCCGACCACCTGTTTTGTGAAAAAGGAACATTATCGCTGCAAAAGCTGATTTCTTTCACCTGGGGCATCGACCGGATGTTTTGCCTTAGTGTTTCGTAAAAAGCATTAAGCGAATCGGTATTTTTTGTTTGGTTGGCGTTGTTATAATTAATAAGCCAAACGTCCTGGTAATCAATCCCCAATGGTTTTTTATAGTTATTATAATAATAGGCCATAAGGGTAAATACCGCGAATATGACCAGGAAGGAGATCAGCATCTCGCTCATTAATAAAAAGTTTTGTTTCTTTTTATTCCAGATCAGTTTAAATAAATGCTTGAACATAATATTTTTAATTAAATCATTTAATAATAATTATTGCGCTTTTAAAGCGGTTACCACGTTTAATTTTGACATCCGCCATGCCGGATAAACTCCTGATATCAAGCCGAATATTAAGCAGATGAGCAGGCCTACAGCCAATACCGTAAAGTTTATCGATAATTCGAGATTGGCGATCAGGTTGGCATTATTTAAAATAAGTATGGCGGCAACTGAAAGTATGAGCCCAATGCCCCCGCCCAATAGCGTGAGGATAATATTTTCTACAATAAACTGGTAAACCAATGTTTTGGACGACGCCCCGAATGCTTTCCGTACACCGATCTCTGATGAGCGTTCCATTATTCGCGTTATATTGATATTCACAAGGTTTAAAGTTGGCAGCAGCATAAATAAAAACACAAAAGTGCCGAGGACAGCCAGCACAAGTAATATACCCGACTGGCTCTCGTTACCGGTATCGACATAAGCTGCGATGTAGGAATTGGCGTGGCTGTACATTACCTGGAATGATTTATTCTCCATCGGAATGCGGTGAACTATTTGCTCATATTCAGCCTTCATTTTAGGCAGGTCGTCTTTCGAAGCAGCTAACAATATGGCATTGTAGTTACCCTGGTAACCTTTGTTTTTATAATCGGTTTTTGATACCGTGTAAGGAAGATATATTTCGCTATAAGTCATATAGCTGGTAACAGGGATATTTTTAACTACGCCTGTTACCCTGTATTTTACGTTGTCAGCTTCGATGAATTTACCAACAACCGATCGCACGTCCCCGAAGTATTGGTTTTTTACGTCTTCGGATATTACTGCAACTTTATCGGCGTTATCAACCTGTTGTTTGGTAAAAGGTTTCCCTTCCACGAAATCATATTCCAAAATATCCCAATAGTTTGCATCGGTATATTTATAGTCAACGGCTATTTTTTTATTGTTAACGTAGGTATTAGTACCGCTAACGCCCGAAAATATGCTCATTTTAACCGGCGTTTTCATACTGCCCGCAAAATGGGTCAAAAAGTAATAGGACGGGCTTCCGGAATTCATATTCCCTTTGCCATTCTCTTCCAAACGATTAATATATAATGAGCGGTCCCGCTTTTTGTCGGGATAATTATCACCAACCACCTTATCAATAAAAGCGGTTAAAACCAGCAAAATGGTAAGGGTGAAGCTGATACCGAACAGGCTGATGAAGGTGAAGAACTTCCTTCGCCTCAATACCGCTATGGCTATTTTAAAATAATTTTTTAGCATGATCTTAATTTTTAGGCTGATTAATTACTGAACCTGTGATCCATCAAATAAGCGCACTAACCTGTGTGTTTTATGCGCCATATTTTCATCGTGCGTAACCATAACTATGGTGGTGCCATCCTTTTGGTTAAGCTGTAATAAAATATCCAGTATCTCGCTGCCCATGGCACTGTCGAGATTACCGGTTGGCTCATCCGCCAGTATGATCTCCGGGCGGCCTACAATAGCCCTGGCAATGGCTACACGCTGTTTTTGCCCGCCTGATAACTGGTTAGGAAAGTGCTTTACGCGATTGGCCAGGCCTACTTTTTCGAGCGCCTCGGTGGCAAGCATTTTTCTTTCTTTGGCGGTACTGTCGCGGTATAATAGTGGTAGTTCTACATTATCCAGCACCTGGAGATCATTGATCAGGTGATAGCTCTGGAAAATAAAACCCAGCTTTTTGTTGCGGAAAGCCGCCAGTTGTTTGTCAGATAAATGATCGGTTTTTTGATCATCAATTTTAATATCGCCTTTTGATGGCGCATCCAGCAAGCCCATAATATTGAGCAAAGTACTTTTTCCGCAGCCCGACGGGCCCATAATGGATAGGAACTCGCCTTTGGCTACGTCCAGGTTAATGCTGCTTAATGCCAATGTTTCCACCGTGCTTGTGCGGTAAACTTTTTCAATGTTTTGTAATCGTATCATTGTTTTAATTATTGAATTAGTGATTTAGTGAATTAGTGATTTGTTTAATGTTTATTTTTTTATTTGTAAGTTATTTTTTGATTCTTTTCAAAGTCAAACAGCGACAAATACCGCAATTCGTAATACGCGCTCCAGAAGTCACGGAGAGACTGAACATAATCCCTTTTTGCCTGGTCGTTTTCGGTAAATGCTATGCTTAGATCGGTGATGCTCAGGTCGCCTAAAACGTAGCGTTCCCTTGCAATTTTGTATTTTTCTGATGCGATACTGTCAGCTTCGGCCGTTAACGTCAACTGTTCTTTCATCACATTAAATAAGGACACCTGGGTAACGATCTGCTGTTTAAAAGTTTGCTTATCCTGCTCCACCGAATATTCTGTCAGTTGCTGGTTTGCTTCAGCGGTTTTTATTTTGGCCTTTGACCGTCCCCAATCTAATACCGGGATTGAAAATTGCAGTTCAAGCAACTGCTGGTTTTGAGGCGAACGGTAAACGCCGGGTATACTGGTTGCCGAATTTGAAGTGCCTAAGTTTGCTGTTAGGGTAGCAGTTAAACCTGTTTGCCCGTGGGCTAAAGCTACATCCCGCTTAGCTTCGGCCACACGCCTCATAAATGCTATGGCATCCGAGCGGTTTGCAAAAGCCTCGGCCAAAACCTTATCGGTGGTTACGGTCATCTGGCTGATGTTTTCGGGTACGATCAACGCGATCTTTTCATCACCTTCCTGGCCGATATAGCTCCGCAAATTAAGGGTGGCTATTTCCATATCACGCTTTGCCGTTCCCACTGCTTTCCGTGCGTTCAGTTGCTCTAATTGCAGCTGCAAAATTTCATTTTTCGATATTTTTCCAAGATCAAATTTGAGGTTAGCTATTTTTAATATTTTTTGGATACTAACAAGGTTGTTTTCCGCCGTTTCCAGGTTGATCTGGGCCAGCAAAAGATCAAAGAAATAACCAGTTACTGTGATCGATATCTGTTCCTGCGCTTCAATATATGCCTGCTTACTTTCATTGTATAATAACGGCTGTATTTTATTGTCCCATTTTAAACTGTTGAACTGGCCCAGGGGCTGACTGAAGCCAATGGCGTACGGCGTACCGTTGTACAGGATGTTATTCCTGTCAAAGTCATCAAACCGCTGCATTTGCGTCATACCGTAAATTGTTGCGCCGGTGGCTGTTATGCTCTGGCTAAAATTTAAGGTAACCGCCGAATTATCATAATGTATCGACTGGAATAATATGGACCCATCCGGCTGTATAACCGGGGTGCTTGTTTTACTATAGCCAGGCAGGTTGCCGCTTAATGATAACTGCGGCTGGTAATTTGATTTATATGTGCGCCATTGCCAGTATTTTGTTTCCCTGGTGGTAACCGCCTGTTTTGCAGCTATTGAATTGCCCTTCGCCATTTCGACCACCTGCTGCAAGGTAAGCCGCAGGGTATCGCCAGGCACAGTACAAAATCCACTGTAACTGATGGTTAAAAGACATATAAGGTATAAATATTTCACCGTTGATTTATATTTTATTGATTTCACCGATTTTTGCTGATTTCACAGATTGCACTGATCTGCTTTATTAATTAAATTAATTTTATCGAGTCTCCGGTTGCAGCTTCTTCCGGACTTTCGGACTTTACTGACTTTTCGACTCCTTTTTATCTCACATCTCATATCTCACATCTCATATCTCATATCTAATCTTTAATAACAATTTCCTTCGAATTTTTAAACTCATTCATATCTGATGTGATCACCACATCGCCAGGTTTCACCCCGTCTTTTATTTCCACGTAATCAAAATTGGTGAGGCCGATATGCACTGTCCTGCGCTCGGCTTTTCCGTTGCTTACCACAAAAATGTCCTGCAGTGTTGGCCCTTTAAATGCAGCGCCGTTTGCTACGCGCATGATGTGGTTATGCGTTGCCGTGATCAAATAAACATCAACTTTCATATTAGGCCTTAGCTGTTTGTTATTGCGATCATCCAGTTGTATGTCAAACGAAATAATGCTGTTCTGAATGGATGGCGATACATTGATCACATGCCCACGTAACTGGGTGTCATTGATAAGCACTATAACAGGCAGGCCGCTATGTACCTGGTCGAGGGAGTTATCAGAAATACTGCCCTGTACTTTAAAGCTGCTAAGATCAGCTATCCGCGCAAGCGATTCCCCTTCTTTTATATTAGCGCCTATGTTTTTATTTACATAGGTTACCACACCAGCGCGGGTGGCAACAATATCGGCAAGGTTTAATTTATGCTGTAGTGCGTTGAGGTCGGTATTCAGAACATCGGCGGCAAGCTGGGCCTCCTTGATCTCGATCTGCATGGTTTGCTGCTTGTTTTTTATCTCGTTCTCAATCTGCTTCTTCTCCAGCTGGGCCACTTTTAAATTGAGTTCGGCCTGTTCAATCCCTTCTTTTGTACCGCCGCCTGCATTATATAAACGCTTTGCATTTTCGACAGCATCCGACAGGTCGCTGATGTGCAACTGCTTAATGTCGTTGTTTGATTTTATATCAAAAAAGCTTTTATCGAGGTCGAGTTTCAGCTTACGGATCTCGTTTTGTTTTGATTCGAGCTGAAATTTCTGCTTGTCGTAATCGTTCTGGGCCGCCGATTTATCGAGGGTGAGTATGGATTGCCCGGCCTTAACTTTGTTGCCTGCATCCATGGTCACATTTTTTATCGAGGCGTTAATAGGACTGGTTATGATCTCCTCAAACTCTGGTAAAACCTCGCCGGTTGCGTTGATAGTGTTTTCGATGTCCCCCACCTGTACAACGGCGGTGGTTATCTCTGATTTTTTGAGTGTTGATTTAAATATTACGCGTACCAGCCATATTGCCAATACCAATACTGCTACGCTTATCAGTGTAATGATAATGGCTTTTTTCCTGTTTTGGGATGAAACTTCCTGTGCGATCTCTTTGTCCATAGTACCTTGTATTGCATAGTTTTGTGCAATCGCTGTACCAAAGTCAAAATGTTGATTATTATGTATTTGTAATTTTAGGATTTTTGAAAAGTGATCGATATCGGACAAAAATTTTGATAATGAACAATGTCTGAGCCGGGATTAAGGAGATTTTATCGATTTCCCGGATGCTTGTTTAGCGCAAAATTAAAAATCAAATGAATCCATAAAATCCCCTCAATCCCGGTTCAGACAATATCGAACACATCCTTCAACGCCCTTTTAGCCGCATGGTACCCGCACATGCCATGCACCCCGCCGCCGGGCGGCGTGGATGACGAGCAGATATAAATACCTTTTGCAGATGTTTTATAAGGTGACCATCGCAGGGCAGGCCTCATAAACAACTGGCCAATATCAATTACGCCCCCATTGATATCGCCGCCAATATAATTGGGGTTATATTCTTCCATTTGGGCGGTATTTATCGTGTGTTTGGCTAAGATAATTTCCTTAAATCCGGGTGCAAAGCGTTCTACCTGGTTTTCAATTGCGGCTGTCATATTTGTTACCGACCCAAATGGGACATGGCAATAAGCCCATGCCGTATGTTTGCCCCGCGGTGCGCGGGAAGAATCGAATACAGTGGGTTGTGCCAATAAAACAAACGGTTTTCCTTGTGTTTTTCCGCTCCAGATTTGCCGTTCGTAATCGGCGATCTCCGCAAAAGTATTGCCCAGGTGAACTGTTCCTGCCTGCCCGCACCCGGATGCCTTGAATGGAATTGGCGTATCCAAAGCCCAGTCAACCTTAAAAACACCCATGCCATAACGGTAGCGTTCCAGCTGCCACTTGTAAATTGATGAAAACCGGTGCCCGGCAATTTGCAGCAATTGGCGTGGCGTAACATCAAATAAAACGGCATGCGAAGACGGCAACTGCTCCAATGACCGCACGTAAAAGTTAGTTTCTATCTTCCCGCCCAGCGAAATAAACAAGGATGCCAAAGCATTAGCGATCTTGTTTGATCCTCCTTTCGGGATTGGCCAGCCTTTCACGTGTGCCGATACCATCAATACCAAAGCAATTGCCGAAGTGGCTAAATTAGTTAATGGCTCTATTGCATGAGCAGCCATGCCTGCAAAAAGGCCTTTGGCTTCGGGAGTCCTGAACCGCCTTGCAAGATGAGTTGCAGATGTTAATGCGGATAAACCAAAACGTGCCATGGCCAACGGATGTTTGAGGTAATGCAGCGGGCCTAAAACATCGGGCGCAATAGACGGCCAGTCGTTTACCAATGGCTGTAAGAGGTCAAGGTAAGCTTGTTTGTCTTCGCCCAATAAACCGGCAGTTTCTTCAATTGATCTTGTTAAAATAGCGGCTGTTCCGTTATCAAAAGGATGTGCAGCGTCGATGGCGGGGTAAATGTATTCAAGGCCGTGATCATTTAGCGGCAATGTTTCAAAAAAGGGCGATGTTACCGCCATTGGATGTATGGCCGAACAGATATCATGCAAATATCCTGGTAAAGTAAGTTCGGCCGAGCGGAGCCCTCCTCCTATCGTTTCTTTACCTTCGAGCACTAAAACCGAAAGCCCTTTCTGCTGCATCAATATAGCCGCCGCCAAACCATTCGGCCCGGAGCCTACTACAATTGCATCGTAATCACGTTTCTCAAGCTGCATTTAAAAGTCAGAATATGCGGCGGGGTGCAGAAATACAACATCAATATGTGAAACATTGTTCTGGTATTCACTTTTTGCCGAAAGACTTTTCCAATACGGATCGTTACCAAAAGCCTTCCAAAGCTTGTTATGGTCGGCCATGCTGTTAAAAGTAACCATATACATCAGGTTGGGCATGTGGCTGCCTGCCAAAACTTCCGAGTAAAATACGGCGTTAAACCCGAGCCGTTTAAAAAGGGCCACCTCATCTCCATCGTTAAACATTTTCACCTTGTTCACATTATAACTTTCCGTGGGGCTTTCGTAACTGCGGAGTTCATAAATGCGGTCGGCTTTGTTTGCTGAAAGCTCCGGAACACCGGGCTCCGGCATTTTAGGGAAGGCCCGCAGCACTATCGTTTCTAATCGTGTATATACCGGGTCATTATAGATGGTAGAGATGTAATCCTTTCCGTCAGTAATATACTGCTGATCGTTCATCAGTTTTTGGTCGACATTTTCTAACTGGTTCCAAGCAGAGAACGGGGTAAAAACATAAATGCGCCTGCCCAAAGTATCACTTTCAACGGGCTTAAATACACCCACATTTTTGATACCCATCCGGTGCAAGGCAGGTATATACGCGTTTTGGAGGTAATTATTGAGGCGGTCTTCCTGCGCCTGGGTTTTCAGGTGATATATTTTTAGCTGGTAGTAGTACTTACCGGCGGCAGTAGCAGAGGTTGCCGGGCAGATACTGATAAAAAAAACAAACGCATATAAAAATAAACGGGAATGAGTTTTGCAAGCAGGCTTCATAAATTAAAGGTTAAATTATAAAGGTGAAATTAGCTCTTTCCTGTGATATTCAATCGTAATTTTTTTGCTAACATTCGTTGGCCAACACGTTCCTGTTAACAAAATGCTCCATTGAATCACCAGGTGCAAATAAGCTTTATTTAACCCATTTACTTTCCAAAAGTTTCATAAAATACCCCCCTACAACGCTGCGGGCCTGGAAACCTACCATTTTACCATCGGTTGTTTCGTGCCAGTCGCTGAGCGGAACCCTTGTTGGGGTTTCTGTGGCATATTTATAAACCGGATCAGTTAATGCCTTAAAATCCTTTGGATTGTCAGCCAATGAGGCCGTCCACAATATCCAGTCAGATTTTGTGTAGGTTTTGCGGCTGTCTAATGGCAAACCGAATTTATTTTGTTTTGTAAGATAGTAGTTTACTTCTTTTTTATAAACCGAGGGTGAAAACAGGTTCAGGCCTAAAACCTTATCCCAAATTAGGTTATATTTTTGGCTCCATGTGTCATTGCTTCCAAATACCAGGGCATAATGATCCCCGGCATTGGCCATTTGCACCCACTTGGCTGCCATTCCGCTTGCCAATGCCCAATACTTTTTCGCGGAGCTTCTGTCATGTAATTTATTGGCTAAGACCGCATAAGCGCCCAGGGCAACAATGGCTTTTACCGACAAGTTCGCATTGTGGGCCAGGTGCCCGGCGAAATCATCCGTACACAGCTGGTTACCCGGATCGAGTCCATTTTCACTTAAATAATTGGCCCAGGCAGACAAAGTCTTCCAGTGTTTTTTTGCAAATTTTGCATTACCCTCTGCGGTCGCAATCGCGGCAGTCAAAATGATCATATTACCAGATTCTTCAACAGGCATATTCTCGCCATAAGTTTGCCCGTTTGCAATCGGGTAGGTACCAAGGTCGTGAGCGGCGAAATCATGCTGCCACATGCTGCTCTCACAATAATGAAATATGCCGTTTAACATGCCTTCCAGTAGTTTTGGGTTATAAAGCAGGTATAAAGGCGCCGATGGATAGGTTACATCAACCGTATTTATAGAGCCGTTGCTAAAATTCTCTTTCGACAGGAACAGTATATCCCCCTGCGGGCTTTTTAGTAACTGGTGCGCCGAAATGCTTTGCCGGTAGGCCAAAACGCACAGATCTGCGTAGTTTTTACCGCCTGCTTTCACCGCGACGCCATATATACTTTTGTTAAAAGCGTCGCATTTTTGCATTACCGGCCTATATTGTGCGGCGGCCGTATACAATTCATTTTCAATAGTTGCGCCATTTAATTTCCACCAGGGTTTTAAGTTTTGTCCGAAATATTGCACCGAATAAAGATCATCATAGCCAAGTTCAACAAAGTTTTCTTTTACAGCCGGGCCAACGCTTCCAAAATTTAATACCGTGTTTAACTCCAGCTGCTTCCCGGTTTTATTGGCGGGTATAATTTTCCCGGTAATAAATGAAGCTGCCGATCCTCCCTGCGCTGTTATATATTGCGATTCATTCGCCGCACTTGGTACCGCAACATACATGTAGCCCCAATCAATACGCAAATCATCCCCTTTCTTCTTCAATATTGGCTGGGCAATAGTGCCTGCTTTTAAAATTGATAGGGAGGACGCGGCGTATTTTTGAGCGCTCACCTGCTGTGATGGATTATTGACTGCTATTGCAGTTGATGCACTCAATAATACCTTTACATCATGGCTTTTCCCATCGTTTGATTTTATTTTATATGAAATGTAGGAAACAGGCCTCGAAAAAATATCCAGGTCGTTCATCAGCAAAGGCGAGGTAAAAGTGAGTTCAAGGTCGACGCCTACGCATTCAAAACTATAAATAGTTTGGGTTGCGTTAAGTACAACGCTTTTTTGTTTGGCAAGTAATACCCCATTGGATGGCGTTTTAACCTGGTCGAACAGGCCCGCATCCAGCCAAGAGCCACCGGCCGTATTGGCGCAATGGATGGCCAGTACATTTTGGCCTTTTACCAGTTTATTTTTAAATCTATCTTTGAGCGGTATCAGCTTAAAATCATTTGTCCAGCCAACAAAGTTGTATACTTCCTTTCCGTTCAGGTAAACTTCGATATTATCATCATGGTGCAGCTTTAACACCAGTTGATTGATGTTTAAATCGTTAAGTGTAAATACCCGCCTAACCCATATATCCTTGCTGGTCCAGAGGGTTTTAGCTTGCTGTTTGTCGTCGGTAAATGGGGCCATGCCTGTTTGCCAGCCACTGTCATCATACTTTATGTCTTCCCAATCTCCGGCTGGTGCAGTTCCAGTGTATTTGCATTGATAAGCCTGTTCATCCGAAGCCGGCAGGATCGTTTTATAAACGGCCGGGTCTTTGCCCATAAAGCGATAGGCGGTACCATCTACTTTTATCAAACCCAGCAACGATTGATCTTTACCTGTCCAATGTTTTGTTGATGAACGATTTAAATCATCCGTAAACGACCAGATGCTGAAATAGGTATTGTGATTAATTAATGGATAGGCCGGGGCTTTTTTGGCCTGTGCGCTGGCTGAATTAGTGAGGAAAAATACCGCTATTGCCCATAGAATGCCTTTTCTCATAGATCATGGTTTTTTGTCCATAAACCATAGTCAACAGACAATGGTTTTATTTATTTGATAAAACTAACATCATTATTACCATGGTCCATGGACTATCGACTATGGACTAAATTACATTACAGTTCATGGATCAATGGTTCATAGTTCATAGTTGGGTTCACCATGAATTTTGGCTTCACCATGAGTTATGGCTATCGACTATGAACTATCAACTATGAACTAAATTACAGTTCCCTCACCCAAATATTACGGAAACTAAGCGGCTTGCTTTTATCGCCATGGGCCTGCAGCTTTATTGGCGCCGGGCCGTGCGCTTTGTAAACAGGTTTGCCTATGTACAAAGTTGGGCCTATCAGTTCAAAGTTATTTTCAACTACTACGCCGTTGAAAAATACGGTTGCCTTTGCGGGAGTTTTTAAAGCGCCGTCGGCATTAAAGGTTGGGGCAGTCCAAACAACGTCATAAGTCTGCCACTGGCCAGGTTGACGGCCCGGGTTTGCTAATGGGATGGCTTGTTTATAGAGACTGCCGGCCATGCCGTTAACGTAGGTTTTATTATTGTAGGAATCTAAAACCTGCAATTCATACCCGGCATCTCCTTTACCTAACGATGCTAAAAACACGCCGCTATTGCCGCGTGCCTGACCTGAGCCTTCAATATCCGCAGGTACCTTCCATTCCAAATGCAGTTGGTAATTGGTGAACGACTGCTTGGTTGCAATGTTGCCGTATTTCTTGTTCACTGTAAGTATCCCATCATGAACATCCCATTTGGCGGGGCTGCCATCATCATTCTGCACCCATTGGTCAAGGTTTTTGCCGTTAAATAATATAATAGCGTCCGATGGCGCATCCCTGAACGATTCGCCCGGTGTAACCACCTTGGGAACTGGGGTCCATATTTCTGTATCCTCAGGCTTTGCCTGCTGCGCATTTGCCATAAAAAAGCTTCCTGCTAATAGTCCGGTTAGTATTATTGAGTATTTCATATATGTTAGTTTATTAAGTTGATTAAGTTTATTGGGTGAGTGGTTGGTTCATTAAGTTAGTCAGTCAATTAAGATATAGAAACTTAATCAACGTAATCCAACTCAATCAACCATTTAACTAAACCTTCAATACATTTTTACAGTAAGTACAGCTTTCTTTTATACTTACGTAAGGGTCGATATTTATATAGTTTTCCTGCTCAACAATAAAATGTTTCAGGCCTGAAAGTTTGATGTTGGCTTCGCTTAATATAGCCTTAAAATTGATACTGCCTTTACCTATCTCGGTGTTTATATTGGTGTTGGTTTTATCCCTGTCTTTTATATGGCAAAGGGCATACCTGCCGGGATGTTGCTGAAATATTTTTACGGGGTCCTGGCCGGCGCGTACCACCCAGAAGATATCCATTTCCATATGTACCAGTGCGGGATCGGTGTTTTTTAACAGCACATCGTAAAACGTTGTGCCATCTACCGGCTTCCATTCAAAATTATGGTTATGGTAGCCCAGCTTTAATCCCGACCTCTTGCATATTTCGGCTGCCTTGTTCATTTTTTCGGCAGCCTTTTTAAACTGGTCGGCGCTTTTTAAAACTTCCTCATTAACCGAGGGAATGATCACATACTGCATCCCCGTAATATTCGCCGCTTCGATATAGCTTTCCAGGTCATTTGTTTTGCCCTGTACAAAATACTCATCCATGTCGAAATGCGCGCTTGCCGTGGTAAGGCCATGGGATTTCAGCAGCGCACTAAAGGCCTTTGCATCCAATCCCCAAAAGCCGTGTTCTTTCGAATAGCCAAATGGTTCAACTTTTTTATAGCCTGCGGCGGCAACCTTGGCTATGCCGCCTTTTACATCCTTAGGCAATTGATCCCGAAGGCTGTACAGCTGTAAGCCAACAACTCTTTCGGGCATTGCCGATAATAAATTGGGCGCGATCATCATACCTGCGGAAACTACTCCGGCTTGTGTTAAAAATTTTCTTCTCGTGGTCATTTGGTTATGGTTCATTGGTTCACTGGTTCATTAGTCCATTGGTAGCCGCAGTGAATAGTTTATGACTCCCCCGCTACAAGTCTTGATTCTTGATTCTTCGTCTATACATCACAAATATGTATAGCCTGTTTCAGCGAAGCTATTTTATCTTCCCTTGCGGGGACAAATTCCTGGGCAACAAATCCTTTGAAACCGGTAGCTACAATGGCGCGCATTACGGCCGGGTAGTACATCTCCTGGGTATCGTCTATCTCATGCCGGCCCGGTACCCCGCCGGTATGGTAATGATTGATATACTGATGATAATCGGTTATGTTCCTGATAATATCCCCTTCCATTATCTGCATATGATAAATATCAAAAAGGAGCTTAAAGTTTTCAGAATTTAATCTTTTTGCCAGTTCGGCGCCCCATTCAACGCGGTCGCACTGGTAATCTTTATGGTCTACCTTACTGTTCAAAAGTTCCATTGTTAATACTACCTTGTGTTTTTCGGCCAAAGCGATCAGTGGTTTAAGGCCCTCGATACAATTGTTCCAGCCGGTTTCATTGTCTTTTCCGCGCCGGCTGCCACTGAAGCAAATAAGGTTGGTATAGCCGTTTTTGGCGACCAGTGGTATCATTTCCGAATAGTTTTTAAACAGCCTGGCGTGGAATTGCTTATCGTTAAAACCATCGGTAAGGTTAATCTCCGCGCCATTGCACATGGGCGAATCCAAACCAAATTGCTGAAGTACAGGCCATTCTTTAGGTCCGCAAAGGTCGATCCCTGTTAAACCTATATCTTTAGCCGCAACGCAAAGCTGGCTCAAAGTGAGGTTGTTATATGCCCATGGACAAACCGAATGATTAATATTGCCTTTAAGCTTATCGGTATGCATTTCCTTGTTTTCTTCCTTTTTAAATGATGATAACACGCCTGCCGCTGTGATCGCTGCAGTCCCGGCAACGATATTCCTGATTGCTGACCTTCGGTTTTGATTTATTGCCATAAAGAATTTATTTATATTTCTACTTGTGCAGAAGGCTCCTTAATATCCAGTCCGGGCCGCAATTCAGTACGGTCTTTGTCACGGAATAATAACATGAACAATATCATAACCGCTGCTGCTATGCCGCCGGGCACCAGCCATATACTTTGCCAGTTGTGCGATGTTTCGGTAATTTTCCAGTGGTCAACTATCGGGCCTGAAAGATTGTAGCCTATCAACATACCCAAACCATAAGTGGCAAGGGTAATAAATCCCTGGGCCGAGCTTTTGAAGCGCTCGCCGGCGTGTTTATCCGTATAGATCTGGCCGGTGACAAAGAAAAAATCGTAACAAATACCATGTATGGCAATGCCGACTATCAGCATCCAATAATTATCCGCCACATTACCGTAGGCAAAGCATGCATAACGGATAGCCCAGGCGAGCATGCCAAAGGCGAGCATTTTTTTTACGCCAAGCCTTACAAAAAACAGCGGCATCAGCGCCATAAAAAACAGTTCGGAAAACTGCCCGAGCGATTGTACCGCCGCGGCCCTTTTCATCCCGATCTCGTTTAAAAAAGGATTGGTGAAATTATAATAAAAAGCAAGCGGTATACAGATAGCTACAGAAGCCAGGAAAAATACCAGGTACGACCTCTTTTTTAGTAGACCGATAGCATCAAGCCCGATAATTTCGCCGACTGAAACTTTTTGGCCACGCTTTGGCGGAGGGGTATCAGGCAAGGTAAAGCTGAATAACCCCAATACCAGCGAGGCTATTGCAGCCATCCGGAAAGTGAGCACAAGCGATCCGCTTTTTTCCCATTCAAGCCACCCGATGATCAGCCCGGCAATCATCCACCCGGCTGTTCCAAAAATTCGGATGACGGGAAACTGTTTACTCGGATTTTGTAGTTGTTTAAATGAAACCGAATTAACCAATGCCAGTGTTGGCATAAAGATGATCATGTAAAACAGAATGTTGGGGTAAAACTTATCGAAGTTGGTTACCGTTGTTGCATAATACAGCGAGGCCGCCCCCAATAAATGTAAAACACCCAGTATTTTTTGGGCTGCAAAATAGCGGTCGGCGATCAGGCCGATGATAAAGGGGGCCAGTATGGCCCCCAATGCCTGGGTTGCATAAGCCACCCCATTTTGCACGCCTGTTGCATGAAGGGTTGTAGTTAGATATGTCCCCATGGTTACAAACCACGCGCCCCAGATAAAAAACTCCAGAAACATCATAAAGGATAATTTTATCCTGATGGCAGCCGTCATGGTTTATAATTTAAATGAACTTATTTCTTGAGCGATAAAATATATTTTACGATGGTTTTCGCATCGTTAACAGCAAGTGTTGGATGTCCAGCCATAGGTATATCGCCCCAGTTGCCTTTTCCGCCTTTGATCACTTTATTGGCCAAAGTATCGATATTTGCATCGGTTGCAGGATATTTTGCGGCAATATCTTTAAAAGCAGGCCCGATCAGTTTTACATCCGCTTTATGGCAGGTGCTGCAATCAGAAGCTGCGATCAATTTAGCGCCCGGTTCCGTTGCGCCGGCGGCGGGTTCTGTCCCGGTTTTATTTGCGTTGGTATCTGCATTTGATTCTGCCGATTTAGCAGTTTCATTAGCTGCAGCAGTGCTATCGGCGCTGCCTGATTTTGAACCGCCGCCGCATGCAGTTATCACTGCGCTTATACATAGAACGATAAAAACTTTCTTCATGTGGTGATATTTAATTGTTATGAGTGAGCGATAAATTTACAATTTTATGTTTAACATTAAACCACAACCGTCTTTAACGGTTCTGTTTTATTTCTTGAACGCATATAAATAACAAGCCCGGCAAAGGCTACGATCAATACACAGGGAATAACCAGCGTGGTTTGCAAAACTTGCTGGCCTGCAGTGCTGTTATCACCACCTGCCGCCTTCACAATATCATCGTAATGTTTGCCCATAAATATTGTATAAATTGAAGTGGCGAGCATACCTGCGCCACCCATCAGGTTTAAACCTATTGCACCCGTTTTCGGAAGGTTGGTATTAACAAATCCCAGCATCATAGGCCAAAAGAAACACACGCCCATTCCAAATATAACAGCCGCAAAGAAGATTGCGTTCGTGGTTAAAACAGTGAACAAAAACAAACCCGTGGCTGCCAGGATAGTAGATATCAGCAATACCACCTGCGGCGAAAAAAGCTTAAGAACCGGTTTGGCAAATGCCCGTCCGACCACCATTACGCCGGTTTCTAATGTTAGCAGCAACAACGCGTTATCATTAACCTTTTTTAATAAAACATCTATCCATTGGCCGGTAAATAATTCTGTGATACCGGTACCTACCATACAGACGATCATAAAAAGAAATAATGGGTTTGCCAGGGATTTGTACATGTCGGCAGTTGACACCCCTGCCGCAACACGCTCGGTAACCGGGAAGCTTAACCTTGAAAACAGGTAGCCATAGATCACCGTAGGAATTAACATTAAGCCCACCTTCACCTGGAGACTTGTTTGCAGGCTCCAGTTTAAGTGCAGCGCATCTATTCCAAATACTAATAAAGTTCCGATCACTATGCCCAGCGGGAACCATAAATGAAAATGACTAAGTTTCGCACTTTTGCTGTCTGAATACAATGTGGTTACCAAAGGATTGCAGGCAGCTTCAACCGTCCCGTTGGCCATACCAATAAATAAGGTTGAAATATACAGCGTCCAAAAGCCTGTAGCGAATATCGTTAACAATATACCAAGCAGGTGAAAAATACAGGCAATTACCAGCAAACGTTTCATACCAATAATGTCCACCAGGAAACCTCCGATTACGACAGCAATAGGGAAGCCATAAAATGCAGTTGAAGCAATTAAAGCTAATTGTGCTTTATCAAGATTAAAAACGGAACCAAAATCGTTAAGGGTGCCCGCGCGGATTCCAAAAGATAGTGATGTTACTAACAGGGAAAGACAACTCACCCTGAATAGTGCTGTACGGTTAATTTGCATTTAAATAATTTTAGGTTATAATTAGTTTAATAATTGGCTTATAAATATGCGAATATTTTTAATCAAATACCAAGTGTTTTCCTGTTAAGCGCCTCATCCGACCCGGATGCCGCAAAATCATCAAATGCTTTATCTGTAACCCTTATAATATGGCTCTTTATAAATTCCGAGCCTTCGCGTGCGCCGTCTTCGGGGTGCTTTAACGCACATTCCCATTCCAGTACGGCCCAGCCGGGGAAATTATATTGCGCAAGCTTACTAAAAATACCTTTAAAATCAACCTGACCATCGCCCAATGAGCGGAAACGGCCGGCACGGTCTATCCAGTTCTGGTAACCGCCGTAAACGCCTTGCTTCCCTGTCGGGTTAAATTCAGCGTCCTTCACGTGGAACATTTTTATGCGTTCGTGATAGTTATCAATGTATTCGAGGTAATTAAGGCACTGCAAAACAAAATGCGATGGGTCGAACAATAAACAAGCGCGTTTATGCTGGTTTACTTTATCCAGGAACATTTCGTAAGTAATACCGTCATGCAGATCCTCGCCGGGGTGAACTTCGTAACAAAGGTCAATACCGCAATCCTCATACACATTTAAAATGGGCACCCAGCGATTTGCAAGTTCGGTAAAGGCTGTTTCCACTATGCCGGCTGGCCTTTGCGGCCAGGGATAAACCATCGGCCAAAGCAAAGCGCCGCTAAAGGTTACCGATGCATTCAAGCCTAAATTTTGTGAGGCCTTTGCTGCGTATTTTAATTGCTGAACGGCCCACTGCTGCCGTGCTTTTGGATTGTTGCGGAGGGCCGCAGGGGCAAAACCATCAAAAAGCTGGTCGTAAACCGGGTTTACTGCCACCAATTGCCCCTGTAAGTGGGTAGACAATTCGGTAATTTCCAAACCGCAGGCGTTTACACGGCCTTTTAATTCGTCAGCATAAGTTTTGCTTTCCGCTGCTTTTTTCAGATCGATAAAACGATCATCAAGCGTTGGCAATTGTACGCCTTTGTAACCTAAGTTTTTAGCCCAGGTGCAAATTCCTTCCAGGCTGTTAAACGGCGCTTCGTCACCTATAAATTGTGCTATAAATATTGCTGGTCCTTTAATAGTCGTCATTGGTTCACTGGTTCATTAGTTCATTGGTTTCGCTGGTCAATGAGTTATGGATTATTTAGTTGTCACAATTTTCAAATCTTCACATCCGCATATCTGCACATCAAATCACATAGTCCGTCCACTTCTCGTTGCTTTTATTTGAATTTACCAGGTTTTCAATAAATGCCATACCTCTTATCCCGTCTTCAATGCCCGGGAAATCAAGCCATTCGGGTTGGGGTTCTTCCTTATTTATTTTTGCGCTTAATGTTAGCGCGAAGTTGCGGTACAGGTTGCCAAAAGCTTCCAAATACCCTTCCGGGTGACCGCCGGGGGTGCGGCAATTGTGCGTTGCGTATATTGATTCCCTGTCGCCATAATTGCTGCCTGCCCTAAAGGTTTGCGCCGGTTTATCCGACCATTTTACGGTCAGCGTATTTGGTTCCTGCTGCGCCCATTCCAGACTGCCGTTTTCGCCGTATACGCGGATCTTTAATGCATTTTCTTCACCCACCGCTACCTGCGATGCCATCAGCACGCCGGTTGCTTTATCTTCAAAGCGTAATAATATTGCGCCGTCGTCATCCAGCATCCTGCCATCAACCACTATATTTAGCGAGCAATTTAGTTGTGTTATTTTCAATCCGGAGATATATTCGGCCAAATGGGCTGCGTGGGTGCCTATATCGCCCATACAACCGCTTTTACCTGATTTTGAGGGATCGGTACGCCAGGCGGCCTGTGCGTTGCCTTCCCGTTCGGAAAGCTTGCTGAGCCAGCCCTGCAAATATTCCACATATATCTTTCTCACCTTGCCGATAGCGCCTCTTTTAACCAGTTGTTTTGCTTCCTTCACCATCGGGTAACCCGAATAAGTATGTGTGAGCAACAGCATCAGGCCGGTTTCATCCAGCTTTTTCTTCAGCTGTTTGGCCTCATCCAACGTAAAGGTTATCGGCTTCTCGATCACTACATTAAAGCCGTTATCAAGGGCAAGCATAGCCGGAGCAAAGTGCGCGAAATTTGGCGTAACGATGGTTACAAAATCCATGCGTTTATCAGCCGGCTGCTTGCTTTCGGCAGCAATCATTTCCTCAAAATTGGTATAGATGCGGTCTTCCGGCAAGAAAAGCATGTGGCCGCTGTCAATAGCAATTTCCTTATTTATACTCAGCGCGCCGCAAACTAATTCTATCTGCCCGTCCATATTGGCAGCGATCCGGTGAATAGCGCCGATAAATGCATCCTTGCCTCCGCCAACCATCCCCATACGGAGTTTTCTATGAGCCATGTTTTAATTATTGAATTAGTGAATTATTGATTAGGTTATGTTCGAATTATTGAATTATTGAATTATTGATTGGTCATCGATTGGTTTAGCGAATTTCAAAATCAATAATTCAAAAATCAATAATTCAATAATTAATTTAATCTATCGCCCAGGCTTTATCACCTTTTTTGTAGGGCATGCAGCCATCGTAATGCCCGGGTGTTTCCATGTAACGTAATGACTTTGTGGCGCCAACTTCCGACGTAAAGTAACCTAACAAGGTTAATTCCTTTATCATTTTGAAGTAATGGTTTGGTATATCGGCGGGGGTATATTTAGCGTCGCCTTTATGTTTGGCCATGTCGGCCTCCTGCTTCTTATATTGCTGTTTATAATAGTCCTTTTGCTCGGCATCGATGGCTATGAGCAAATCAGTGCGTTGTGCCGGGGTGATGTCCATAAACTTGCTGTTGAATTTTTTCTTGCTGGCATCATCCAATTTGCCGATACCTTCCAGGAAGATCTTTTGATCTTTAGGCTCGTAACAGTCGCGGACCATTACAGCCATAAACTGCCCTACATTTGCGGCTTTTGCGCCAGGCGAACTTGTGGTGGGGAGTATAGTATCCCCGGCTTCATTTAAAAAGGCTACATGATCGGCATCAAACAAGTCACTAACCCCCGAAGACGTGGGTTTGCATCCCGAAATAAAAAATTCAGCGCCGATAACTGCACCGCCCATGATCAGGGCAACCCGGCCTATTGCGTCTCTTCTATTCATTTTAGTTTTGAATTAATGAATTATTGAATTATTGATTGAGTAATGATTGAATCGACGAATACAAAAATCAATAATTCAATAATTCAATCCCTCAATAATTATTTAGGTCGCCCAGGCTTTGTCCCCTTTTTTATAAGGTACGCATCCGTCGTAACGGCCCGGAATAGCGATATAGCGCAATGCTTTTGTTGCGCCGATCTCCGATGTAAAATAGCCAAGCAAGGTCAGCTCTTTTATCATCCTGAAATAATGATTTGGCACTTCGGGCGCTTTATATTTTGGATCGTCGACATGTTTTAACCTGTCGCCTTCTATTTGCTTATTCCTTTGCGTGGTATAATCCTTTTGCTCCTTGTCAAGATCGGTAAGCAAGTCGGTACGCTGCTGATCTGTCAGCGCCATAAATTTATTGCTGAATTTTTTCTGGGCGGCATCATCCAGTTTGCCAAGCCCCTCTAAAAAAGTTTTCTGATCTGCAGGGGTGTAGCAATCCCTTACCATTACAGCCATAAACGGCCCAACGTTCGCAGCTTTTGCACCTGGCGAACTTGTGGTAGGCAGTATAGTATCCGCAACTTCATTTAATAAGGCAACATGATCTGTATCAAACAGGTCATTCACCTGCGTAGAGGTTGGTTTACATCCCGAGAGAAAAAATTCGGCACCTATTACGGCCCCGCCCATTATGAGGGCAACTCTACCTATGGCGTCTCTTCTATTCATTTTCTAATTGGTGAATTAGTGATTTATTTTAATTAGTGAATTGGTGACTTAGTGAATTAGTGATTTATTTTTGGATGAATGAAGATCGGGTTTAAAAATCAATAATTCAAAACCTTTTCTCCATTCACTAAATCACTAATTCAGTAATTCATACTTTCTATACGTTCCATCCTTCGCGATATTGCCGTTTCACGTATTGGTTAACAGCATCAAAGTTGGTTATTTTCATATTGTCATTATCCCAAACCATCTTAATATGGCCGCCTTTAAGCTCATGTCCGCGAACGGCGAGGTTGGCCATTAACAAAGCTTCGGTTAACGGGCCGGCAACATCGAATGATGAGCTTAGCTGGGTTTTGCCATAGCCTGCCAAACAACCTTCAATCCATTGCCCGTAATGGCCGTCTGACTGGCCGGGAACGCGTGCAATAGTTTGTTTAACGGTTACCTCTTTGGTGCGTGAAGTTGGCAATAATAATGGATTTGACGAATAAGTACTGGCCATCATTTTGCCTTTCGTACCAATAAAAAGCGTACCGTTGCCGTCATCGCCGAAACGCTCGTTCGGGCCAAGTTCTTCCGGCCTTTCAGGCTGAATGCCGCCGTCCATCCAATGCAGGGTAACGTCGCCTTTTGTTTTTTTGGTTTTAGGGAAAGTAAGCGTGATATGACTTGAAGGCGGGCAGCTTTCAGGGAAATGCCCCTGTTTGAACTCACCGATATAAACACTGCCTACACTTGCCTGCACATCTTTTGCATATTGCAAACCGAGCACACGGAAAGGCGCTTCGACAAGGTGGCAACCCATATCGCCGAGTGCGCCGGTGCCGTAATCCCACCACCCGCGCCAGTTAAACGGCACTAAATTATCAACAAAATCTTTTTTCGGCGCTGTACCCAGCCAAAGGTCCCAATCTAATGTTGAAGGGATTTGAGCAGCTGTAGTGGGCCATGGAATTCCCTGCGGCCATACCGGGCGGTTCGTCCAGCAATATACCGTATGCACATCGCCTATAATATCGTTGTCGTACCACTCAGCTAACTGCCTTGTGCCGTCGTTCGACGCACCCTGGTTACCCATTTGGGTAACGACCTTATATTTTTTTGCCGCCTCGGTTAACATCCGGGCTTCGGCAATATCATGTGTTAATGGTTTTTGCACATAAACATGCTTGCCCATTTGCATGGCATGATAGGCAACTATCGCATGTGTATGGTCGGGCGTTGATACCGACACGGCATCAAAATTTTTCGAATCCTTATCAAGCAACTGGCGCCAGTCTTTATAATATTTGGCTTTCGGGAATTTTTTAACAGAATCAGCAGCGCGGACGTCGTCAACATCACACAAAAAGGCTATTTCAGCTTTTCCTGTCCTGCTAAAATGTCCGATGTCATCCGCTCCTTTTCCCCCTGCGCCCACACTCGCAATAAGCAAACGGTCGCTTGGTGCGATAAACCCCTTACCCCCCAGTACAAACCGCGGTACGATCATAAAGCCAGCAGCGGCTATGGTACTGGTTTTCAGAAACTCCCTTCTTGAGGGGCTTGGTTTTTTTTCGATCTCGTTTTCTTCAGCCATTGTTTTTATTTTATGTTATTCTTTTTTGTTTTTTTGGTGGGGATTAGCTATTTCTACCCTATCGTAGCTACTTCTCTCTAATCTCTAATCTCTAATCACTGATCTCTAACCTCTAATTACACATTCCCTTTCTTCAATTCACTGACCGCATAATCAGCTGCCCTCGCGGTAAGCGCCATATACGTAAGCGATGGATTTTGGCAGGCAGTCGACGCCATTGCGGCGCCATCGGTAACAAACACATTTTTTGCGTCCCATACTTGGTTCCAGCCGTTCAATACAGATGTTTTCGGATCGCGGCCCATGCGTGCGGTGCCCATCTCGTGGATACCCCTGCCCAACACGCCTTCACTGCTATAGGTTTGTACCTTTTTAACACCTGCGGCTTCCAGCATCTCTTTCGCATCATTCATCATGTCGATGCGCATTTTCTTTTCGTTTTCCTTAATTTCAGCATCAATAGCTAAAACTGGCAGGCCCCACTTGTCTTTTTTGCCTTTATCAATATAACACCTGTTTTCGTGATATGGCAATGTTTCACCAAAACCACCGACGCCCAGACCCCAGGCACCCGGCTCGGATAATGCATCTTTAAATGCACCGCCGATGTTCATTTCGGCAATATCCCTGCCCCAGCCTTCGCGACCGCCGCCTCCCTGGTAGCCAAAACCGCGTATATAATCACGTTTTCGCCGTTCAGGTTCCTGAAACGAGG